>Ga0302140_10007399_pt1 | contig 13734 bp, 7 predicted proteins | sample I_Bog_E1_1_FD_202095 | JGI IMG/M metagenome (GOLD analysis project Ga0302140, IMG submission 202095) | Peat permafrost microbial communities from Stordalen Mire near Abisko, Sweden - I_Bog_E1_1 | ecosystem: Environmental > Terrestrial > Soil > Wetlands > Peat | place: Sweden: Abisko, Stordalen...
TTCAGGTGAATGGGAGTGATGGGGATTTCACCGTACACACAGAAGACCGATTCGGCCGGCCGGGTACTCTGAAGGCGCGCAAGCTGGCGCTGTCAACCGGGTATTACGATCTGCCTAACTACATGCACATTCCGGGTGAGAACCTGAGCAAGGTGCATCACTACTACAATGATCCGCACCCGTTTTTCGAGATGGATGTGGTGGTGATCGGGGGTAAGAATTCGGCGGCTATTGCGGCGCTGGAGCTATGGCGGAGCGGAGCTCGCGTGACGCTTATTCATCGCGATAAAGAGATCCACAGGCATGTGAAGTACTGGATCAAGCCCGATATTGAAAACCGGATCAAGAATGGCGAGGTCAAGGCGCTGTTTAGCTCCCAGGTCGTTGAGATTACCGAAGATGGAGTTGTGGTCGAGACGCCCGCTGGCCGCGAAATTCTAAAGAACGATTTTGTGTTTGCCATGACGGGGTATCACCCTGATTTCGACTTTCTGGAGCGCCTTGGGGTGCGATTCGAGGGTGAATATCGTCTTCCTGTTTGTGATTCTGAGACACTGGAGAGCAATGTTCCGGGGATTTATCTGGCTGGGGTGATCGTGGCGGGCTCGCGTACTAATGAGATATTTATTGAGAATGGACGCTTTCATGGACGACAGATAGCACACGCGCTGGCATCGAAGTTAAGAGCATAAAACAAAGAGCAGAAGCTGGATTTGCGCGAGTGTTGGCCGTCATAAGATTTGACTCGCGCGAAGACAAGAGGACTGGTTAATGCGCTGGTGGCCGCGGTCGATTCGATGGCAGATGGTGGCGGGCCTGGTGCTGCTTGAGGCGCTATCGATCGGTTTGTTTACAGCACTTCTGATTCGGCAGCAGGCGCATGAAGTACACCAGCACATGCTGCACAGGTTGGCGCACCAGGCCACTTCTATGGCCTTGCAGTCCGCAGAGGCCTTGCAAGAGCAGCGGACCGGATGGGTCGGGTTGTCAGTGAAGATGATGGGCGAGGCTCCCAGTGTGGCCTCTGCCAAAGTGACAGATACTGCGGGGAACATACTTTATGCCAGCCAGGGAGAACCGGAGCAGATGATGCTGGATCCGGTCGAGCGAGCGCAGGTTCCCCTTGTTGCTAACGGCGAACCGAGGGTCTTCGCTTTTGGGAGTGATCGATGGGAGGCTGTGAAGCCCATTTTTACCGGAGCCGATCTGCGGGGTTTTGCCTGGGTGGAAACGGATCGGGCGTGGGATTTTGAGCAGTTGAACTCGATTCTACGCAGCACGGTTATTTTCGGCGTAATCTGGATTGCCGCATCCGGGCTGCTTGTCTTCCTCATGGCCCGATCGGTATCCCGGCCGTTGGCCACCCTGCATCAAGGGACGCGCGCGCTGATGGATTCGCCGGAGGATAGTGGCAATTTTCCTTTGCCGGTGCCGATTCACAACGAGATCGGTGACCTGATTGAGGCGTTCAATCGCATGGTTGCTTCGCTGGCGGAGCAGCGTTCGGGGCTCAACGATACGCTCTCGCTGCTGGATTCGATGTTGGCAAATGCTCCCATCGGGCTGGCTTTTTTCGATCGCCGCTGCAGGATAGTGCGGGTTAACCAGGTCTTTGCGGACATGACTTCAGTCAGTCTCAGCAGGCACCTGGGGCGGACGCTTCCGGAACTGCTGCCACAGCCCGTGGCCCAGGAATTAGAAGATACAGTTTTGAAGGTATTTGCAGAGGAAGAACCGGTCCGCAATCTGGAGTTGAGTGGCAACAGCGCCAGAACTGGCAGGCCATGGACGTGGCTGGCCAGCGCTTATCCGGTGCGAACCAACCCGCAGCAAGTGCGCTGGGTAGGCGTAATTGTTCTGGATGCGAGCGACAGGAAACGTAGCGAAGAGGCATTGCGCAAGACGGAAAAACTGGCAGCGACCGGCAGGCTGGCGGCGTCAATTGCACACGAAATCAACAATCCGCTGGAGGCAATTACCAACCTGCTGTTTCTGCTGCGTAATTTCTGCCAATTGGAAGACCCTGCCCTGAACTACGTCGTCATGGCTGAACACGAAGCTCAGCGCATCTCCGAGATCACCCAACAAACACTGCGTTTCTATCGCCAGTCCACTCTGCCGACGCGGGCAAATATGAGCGAATTGCTCGATTCAGTAATTGGTATTTACCAGGGGCGCCTGAATGCTCTGAACATCAGAGTCGAGAAAGATTACGACGCGGAGATGGACCTGTTCTGCTTTTCCGGAGAACTGCGTCAGGTCTTTGCCAACCTGGTTGGAAACGCGATTGACGCATCCGTGACTGATGGCCGACTGCTGGTGCGCGCACGCCGCTCGCACAACTGGAAAGATCATGGCGAGGCAGGCGTTCGCTTTGCGGTAGCCGACACTGGAGCTGGGATGGAACCTGGGGTGCGCGAGCGCGCATTCGAAGCTTTCTTCACGACCAAGGAAGTTACTGGAACAGGACTGGGACTTTGGGTGAGTCACGAGATCATCGTGAAACACCGCGGGCTGGTGCATGTGCGTAGCCGTACGGCTCAAGAGGGTCTGGGGTCTGGCACCGTGTTTGAGATTTTCATTCCGGACGACCCAAATCTGGCGGCCGTGGCACCGAAGGCGGCGGAAGCGATGGCATGAATGGCGTGCGGACTGAGCTTGAGCTGGGCAGTGTAAATCTGGGGATAAAGAAAGCTCTCATAAAAAATATCTTGCACGCTCACCTATTCCATGTGCTACAGTAAGTAACATTATGAACGGTAACACTGTAGCAGGACACGATCCGGCGGAGTTGGGCGAACTGGAGAGAAGTATTCTCTCGATCGTTTGGCGTGAGGCTTCAATCAATGCGGAACAGGTACGCGAGGAGTTGGGACGGCCGCTGAAGGAGTCGACGATTCGCACTGTCCTGAGGCGCCTGGAAGAGAAGGGCTACCTGACGCATTCACTTGAAAATCGTACATTTGTTTACCGGCCGGCGCAGACGCGGCAGCGCGTTGCAGGGCGTGCGGTGAAGCGCATTGTGGACTGGTTTTGCGAGGGGTCAGTGGAAGCGCTGCTGGTGGGCATGGTGGATTCCAAAGTGCTGGACAAGGCAGAACTGCAGCGGCTGGCAGAACGGATCGCTTTGGCTCAGAAGAGCGCGGCTGATCCGAAAATCCCTGGTGAACGAAATGGAAAAGGGGGCGGACTATGATTTCAGTGTTGATGGAAGCTGCTGTGCGGGCTTTGCTTGTCGCGCTCACGGTCTGGATCGGCTTGCGCATTTTCCGCGTTCGCAATGTCCTTGCACAGAAGATTGCGTGGGGCCTGGTGTTGGTTTGCGCGGTGGCCATGCCGATGCTGATGCAGTGGCGCATTTTGCCGGCGTCGATGGCGCTCAATGTGCCCGTGGCGCAATGGCGAATGACCGCGCGGCAAATAATGCCTGACTCATTGCCGATTCTAGACGCATTGCTGTTGTCTTCCCACGCCGAGGTACTTGTCGATGCACCACAGGCCAGGCTCGTCGCTGCGCCTGAGCCCGTTTATGAGTATGCGCGGACCGGCGGCGACCGTTTCCCCGCACCGAGTATTTCTTCGAGCGAATTCACAACGGCTGAGCCTGCTCGACCAGCAGAAGATCAACTGCAAGTGAGTCCTGTCGTGCGAAAGAGCGCAGTCCAGGGTATAGCGAAGAGGTTTATGCATCCGGGAATGTTGGCGGGAGTGCTGTACTTCGTGGTTTGCGCGGGGCTGCTTATCCGGATCGCGTTGGGACTCGCAATGGCGGTGAAGCTGTGGTCGGCTGCCGAGGTGTTTGTTCCGAGGCCGATACTGAATCCTGAGACCGGGTTGGAAATGGAACTGGGGATCGGGTTGCACATGCGATTCAGTCGCGCGGTTTCTTCTCCGGTCACCATTGGCTCGGGCGTCCTGCTTCCGGCCGACTGTCTGGATTGGGATGCGGAAAAGCTGCGCATTGTTTTAGCTCATGAGCGAGCGCATGTTCGGCAACGCGATTTTCATCTGCAATTGCTAGGCGGTATTTACACCGCGGTGTTCTGGTTTAGCCCGCTGGGATGGTGGCTCAAGCGCGAACTCTCCGATCTTGCCGAGGCGATCAGCGACCGTGCTGGGTTGGAAGAGGCGGCAAGCCGGACATCGTATGCCCAGGTGTTGCTTGAATTCGCGGCTTTGCCGCGCCCAACCGTTTTAGGAGTCGCTATGGCACGTAACAGGAATCTCTCCCATCGCATTGAACGGTTCTTGAATGAAACGACTTTTCGACAGGCGTTTGCAGGCGGGCGGCGCCGCATGCTCCTGGTAATGCTGCTTGTGCCTGTGGCACTTTTTGCGGGGACGGCATTTGTCCGCGTGGAAGCTACCGCAACTCCGCAGGCTGTGCCGCCTCCTGCTCCACCCGTTGCTCTGAATCCCGTTGAACCGAGTAACCCAGTCGAACCGCCAGTTCCGCCGAGCGCGGAAGGCACAGTGATTCCGGCAGGCGCGCCGCCGATGCCGGCTGCTCCGTCTGTTGTGCCCACGCCGCCAGCGCCGCCGACGTATGGCGAGATTCACGATGCGGCAGATGACCGCGCAGTGAGTATGTACAACGACCAGGACAACGCAAGCACCAACACGAGTACGAGCTCCAACGGCAAGCATTACAGCGGGTCTGTTGGAAAGGGTTACTCCTATTCCTATTCATCCGATGGAGAGTCATGGGCGCTGGTCACCGATCCGAGCGAGCGCGTTACATTCTCCGGAGATTGGCACGACAGCACGCGCGACTCGATCAAGAAAGTCCGTCAACTGACAGGTGGAAAGTTTCTATGGTTCACACATGACGGCAAAGACTATTTCCTGGACGACGCCGCGCTTATCAGCCAGATTCAGGCCATGTACAAGCCAATGGAGGAACTTGAGCGGCAGCAGGAAGTTCTGGGGAAGCAGCAAGAGGAACTCGGCCGTCAGCAGGAGGCATTGGGCCGCAAGCAGGAGCAGGCCAGCATTCCTACGCCTGATATCTCGAAGGAAATGGCGAAGCTGAATGAGGCCGTAGCCAAACTCGATGCCAAGAAAGGCAGTACGGTGAGTTCTGAGGAACTGGCCGATATCGAAGGCAAGATCGGCGACATTCAAGGCAGATTGGGCGAGTTGCAGGGCGAGGTGGGAAAGAAGCAGGGGGAATTTGGAGAGCAGCAGGGTAAGCTCGGGGAGCAGCAAGGCAAGCTCGGAGAGGAACAGGGGCGGCTGGGTGAGAAGCAGGGAAGAATCGGCGAGGAGGCCGACCGCAAAATCAGGTCCATCATGGAAGAGAGCCTGCGGAACGGAAAGGCTCGGCCGGTGCAGTAACTTCGAGGCGTTCGGACATCTTCACGAGAGAAAAAATAAGCCAGCCGTTGGAGTGATCCGGCGGCTGGCTTGCTTATTGGATAACGTGAGCTCAGTTCAGCTTCAGTGCTCTCGGTCCGGTCAGGTTGAGCGGATCGGAGTCCTTCGCTGCTGGATGTGGCATGCAGTGAATCCTGGATTGCATAGGCGCGGCATAGGACCGGGTTACATGGAGCCGGTCCATGAGGATATAGCGGGTGCGAAGGCCGTCGATAATTGCGGGGAGTTGGGCGGGCACATTCTTGCGGTCTTCGTAGATGACAAGTGCCGCTTCTTTGGGGTTGTCGAGACTCTCGCCGACGCCCACGCCGAAGAATCCAGGATTCTGGCGCATCAAGTTACGGGCTACTTGTTGCTTTACGACGATTGCTGTGCTGAGAACTGTTGACGAGAGCGGCGCACCCGTGTCCAGAGGGGTCTGCGGCGCTGATCCAAAGGCTACTGCACGCGCATTTGTGGGGATCGCTAGTGTGCGCACGCCTTCAACTGTTGACGGCACAGTGACGGAGGTATTCTCGTCGGTATAGACAAGGACTGCGCCCTCGCCCGGATGGTCGCTGCTTTTGCCAGTGGCTACACCCAGGATTCCCGCTGCTGGATTCACCATGATGCGCGCCTGCGCCAATGCCTGCTGGGTGCGCACGATTTCTGAGTCGCTGAGGGTGCGCGACTGAGCCGCGGTTATGGTGCTGTCGCCATAGCTCAGGCAGCTTACTCCGTGATCGGCGGTGCCTACGAAGGAATAGCCGGCGCTTGCAGCTAACTGGGTCTTCAATTCATTCAGCACGTCGGGCGCGGGACTGGCTACGCCCTGGCTGACCCCAGAAGCGTCGGTGCCTCCGGCGAAGAACAGGCCTACAGGCTCCGCATTGGCGGTATCTACGACAAGCGAACCGGAGTCGCCCGCATCGCTGAACTGGTTGCCGGTGATGGCGAGTTGGTTGGTGTAAGTCTTGGTGAGATAGGGGCGGGTTTCTGCGCAGTCCGCATAGTAATCGATGTTCACGTCGAGGTTGAGCGCGGAGACGCTGGCGCAGGTGAGGCCAGTGGTGCGACCGCTTTTAGCTACGGTAAGGCCTAGCGCTGCATTTTCGCCTTTGCCGCCAGTGGAAGAAACACCCGGAGGCGCGGCGGCCAGGGTGCCGTCCGGCTGGCGATTGCCGAGCTCAAGAATGCTGCCTGAGGTGTCGACTGCCCCGGCAGTTACCTGGGCGATGGCGGCGTCGGCATTGGTGGCGCTGGAACTGAGCGGGAGAAATCCGGCCAACGAGGCGACGGGGGATGTGCCGGGGCCATCGCCGTAGGGGGTGCAGTTGTTATCGATGAGGCCGGGCTGGACGATGCTGTCGCCAACACTCGCCTGGTCGCTGCGGGCCAATACATGGTTATTGCTGAGCAGGTACTGGTGGCCATTGCCGTCTTCGATGAGCGAACCAAGCGTTCCACCGCAGCAGTCGGCGATCTGGTTGCCGTGGGTGTCGTAATCGATGTTATCTCCGCCTGAGGAACCGAGCTGGACCGGTCCTGGAATTTGTGCCTGGTGGGAGGCGGGATTGCTGGACACTCCTGCGGTATTCAGCAGCAGGCCGGCTGCGGTTTTTGAAAAGGTATTGCCCGCTGTGGCCACGACGTATGTAACGCCAGTAGAGGAAACCGAAGGCGGTGCGGAGTAGGTGACTGTGCAGGATGTGAAAGCCTGCGAATTGCGCTGGCAGGTGGCTGGCCCAAGAGAACCTTGCCCGCCGGTCGAGCCGGTTGCGGTATTTGAGAGCGCAAAGGAAATGCTGTCTTCGCCTCCTGCTTCGGCCAGGAAGGCGGTGACGGTGAGCTGTCCGTTGGCGGCAAGTGCAGCATTCTCCGGAGTAAGTGGCTGCAGAAACCCTGGAGTTACCGTGAGTACCGCTGTGGCTGATGTGGTTGCGTTGAGCGTCGCCGTGACGACGACCTGGACGCGATCGGCGGTGAGATAGCTGGGAGGAATGTATTGGCCGGAAGGCGAAATGGTGCCGGGGCCGCTGCGCGCATCTCCGCCTGAAACAGACCAAGTCACCGGGGCTGCGCCTCCGCCGGTGAGCGTGGCGGTGAATTTCTCGACAGACGAGCCGCTGGTGCTGGCGGTGTTGCAGCCGGTGCAGTTTGTGTCGATGGAACTGGCTCCGGGTGTAATGGAGAAGGTGGCGTTCGAAGGCTCGGCGGTGACGCCTCCTCCCGCGCAGCCGGCTACGGCAAGCATGAGGGGTGGCAGAATCATCGCGGCAAGACGGAGGGGTAGTTTATTAAGGCCGCGCGAACTCGCAGACACACGATCACCGCTGCGTTCGGGACGCAAGGGCCTTGAAGCGATTTGTACGCGTAATGGCAGAATGCTGCTACTTCCTCCTTGCCCAAGGACTATACACATTCTATAAGACACCGGGGTAATCAAAACGTGACAGACCGGTTGCGCTAAGGGGTAACTTTTCGCAACGGGATGGCTTTCGGATTAGGAAATCCGCCGCGACCTGGAAAAAGTGGGGATTACCAAGTCACAAAAAGTCATCTCGCGGCCACTTTGTTTCAGGAAAATGAGTGTGCCTGCCTCCTCCGATAGAGCATATTGCGGATTGGGCGATTGCCTGAGCAGGCTTTCAGTCAACCAAAATTACAAGGGACGGCACACGCTTTAAGTGCTTCTTGCTGGAATTGGAGCCTGCTGTGCTGTAGAGTGGACGGCAATGAATTCTGAATTTAGTGGCAGTCTCGAAAACGAAGTCGTCGAACTGCGCAACCGCGTGCTCCGGATTGAAGATGCTCTGCGGCGGCGCGGCGTGGTTCTGGAAGAGACCAAACCAAGACCTGTTGCGGAAGTGGCAAGTGTGGCTCAAGCACCGAATGCCAGCGTCGCTTCGGGCAGCGCGGCACCTGTGCCTGTGGCCGCGTATGCGGCGTCTGCCCCACCGCAGGTGGTTGGCGTGGCAAAACCAAAAGATGGAAGGTCGCTCGAAAACAAGATTGGCTCGCAGTGGTTCAATCGCATCGGCATTCTGGCGTTGCTGATTGCGGCGGCCTGGTTCCTGAAGTTTGCGGTCGACAATCATTGGATTGGCCCGCTCGGGCGGGTGCTGATCGGGCTGGTTGCGGGTTCAGGATTGATTGCCTGGTCGGAGCAATTCAGGACCAAGGGCTATGCGGTTTTTTCTTATTCGCTGAAGGCGGTGGGCAGCGGCGTTCTCTATTTGTCGCTTTGGGCGGCTTTTTCGCTGTTCCATCTGATGCCAGCGGGCGTGGCCTTTGCGCTGATGATCCTGGTTACAGCCTTCAACGGATTGATGGCCTGGGTGCAGGACGCTGAGCTCCTTGCTCTGTATTCAATTGTCGGAGGCCTGAGCACACCACTGCTGCTTTCGACGGGCGAGAATCATGAGGTTGCGCTGTTCAGCTACTTGCTGCTGATGGCTCTTGCCGTGCTGGTCCTGGTGGTGCTGCGGCCGTGGTCGAGGCTGCTGTTCGCGTCTTTTACCGGCACGGTGCTAATCATGGTTGGTTGGTGGATTGAGGATTACACCTCGTCGGCGTTTGCAACGACGGCGTTTTTTGTTTTTTGCTTCTTCATGATTTTCGCTTTCGCGCCACGGCTGGTGCGAGTAAAGAACGAAAAGACTTCAGGCATTCATGGATGGGATGCGCTGGCACTGGTGGTGCTGCCGGTGGCCAATGCATCCCTGGGCTTCCTCGCATTCTATGCCCTGTTAGACAGGGCTGAGACGCAAGGGGCGGGACCATGGCTGGCGGTGGTTTTTGCGGCGTTTTATCTGTTGTTGCTGCGGCTGCCGGCGCAGGGTCGGCTGCGGGCGAGTCCGGTAGTACTGGAGTCGCTGCACCTGGCCGCAGCGGTGGTGTTTCTGACGATTGCGATTCCACTGAAGGCGCAGGGACGTTGGCTTACCGTTGGCTGGCTGGTGGAAGGAGCAGCGCTGCTGTGGGTTTCGGGGCGCACAAAGTCGCTCTTGCTGCGGGTATTGTCAGTGGGATGCCTGGTGCTGGGATTGGGCGCGCTGCTCGCGGTGAATCCCTCGGCGTCTCTCACGCCTGTTTTCAATTCGCGATTCGGAAGCTATTTTGTTGCGATTGCGGCGTTCGCGTTTTCGACATGGATAGCGATGAAGGCGATGGCGGAAGAGGCTCAGAAAGCTTCGAAGAGCTGGCGGGCGATTGCGATTGGCGCTTCGCTCTTGGTCAACGCGCTGATTTTGCTGGCGGTGGGTCTGGAGATCGACAACTTCTGGCGAGTGCAGCAAGCGAGCGCAGAATGGAGCCAGCAACTCGAACTGCATAAGATGTATGAGCAGTTTTCCGACTCGGCCTGGTTGATGCTTTTTGGGGCGATTCTGCTGGCGGTTGGTTTCTGGCGGAGGTCGGCGTTTTTGCGCTGGCAGGGACTGGTGCTATTGGCTTTTTCGGTGGCAAAGGTATTTCTTTTTGACATGAGTGAACTGAGCCAGGGCTACCGCATCCTGAGCTTCCTGGGACTGGGTGCGCTGCTGCTGGCGGTGAGCTTTGTGTATCAGCGTGACTGGCTGAACCTGCGCGCGAAGACTCAAGAGAAACAGGAAGGACAGAGCGCATGAAGGCTGGCGCGAGCTTGCTGCTGGCGGTAATGGCGGCTTCTCCGGAGATTCGTTATTTTCACTATCAGCGGCCGGTCGAGAATCTGCCTGCACATGCGGCGCAGGCTTGCCTGGTTGTTGATGGGGGAATCTTTTCGCACGCCTCGGCTGGGCTTTCCGATCTGCGCTTGTATCGCGATGGAACGGAGACCCCTTATGTGGTTCACCTGGCCGCGCCGGCTGTGGCTGCGCAGGGCACAATTGAGCCGCTGAACAAGGGGTCGCAAGGCGGTCAGACTTCGTTCGATGCCGAGTTGCCGGATGGGCACTACAGCGATCTGGAACTCGATGTAACCGCGCAGAATTTTATTGCGACGGTGCAGGTTTCAGGGAGTCAGAAGCAGACGGGTGACGGGACGAAGCTTGGCTCATTCACAATTTTCGATTTGACGAAACAGAGGCTCGGTCGCAGCACGGTGCTTCATCTGCCCGAGTCGGATTTCAAGTATTTGCATTTCAAGATTGCCGGGCCATTGTTGCCGGAGACGGTTACTGGCTTGTCCGTCGTGAGACTGCCGGAAAGTGAACCGCGGTATGTGACGGTGGCTCAAGACCCGCAGATTTCGCAGAAGGGACACAACTCAGTATTCGTTTTCACGGTTCCGGCGCACGTTGCGGTGGACCGAGTTGTGTTTGCAGCGGGCGCGCAGCCCGCCCTTTTCAGTCGCGATGTGAGCATCCAGGTTGAGCCGGTTCAGAAGGCTCCGACGACAGATGCGCCGCGCTATCCGCAGACGGTGACGGGCTCTGGAAATCTGCTGCGCGTTCATAGTGTGGAGAACGGCCATCGCATTGACGAGGAACATTTGACCATCGATGCGCCGACCGTTGACTTCGATACGCCGGCGAAGTGGACGATCACGATTGACAATGGCGACGATGTGCCGCTGACGGTGCAATCTGTGCGGCTGCAAATGCTGGAGCGCGATTTGTGCTTTGAGGCGGCAGGCTCGGGGAATTACACGCTCTATTACGGAGATGAGGCGCTTGCCGCTCCGCGCTATGACTACGCAACTCTGTATGTAGCGCAACCCGATGCGACAAAGGCGCAAGCCGGTGCTGAATTAACGAATGCGGCTTATGAGTCTCGCCCCGATGAGCGGCCGTTTACGGAAAAACATCCGGCCCTGTTGTGGGTGGCGCTGGTATTGGTGATTGGTCTGCTGGGGGCGATTGCGCTCGGCAGCGTGAAAAAGACTATAGAGAGCAATAAATAAAGAACTGGACGCGGTTTGATCGCGGCTCTTCAGTCCATGAAACCGCGTCCATTAAAAATTGGGTAATGAGACCCCTGCAAATGCGCGTAGAAAGATTCGATTTTCGTTGACAATACACCCACCAATTGGCAATAAATTGGGGATCAAGGTTTCCCAGTAGTCTCTTAGGTGCTGGATATGGTAACTGTTCCGAATACGAATTTCGGTCGAAACATCCGTTAGTCTAATCGTTCTGGTTCCACTCATAATCTCATTCCCCGCGCTTGCCAATCGAACGTATCGAAGTGGCTGGCGAACATAGAGAGGTCAGTATGCAAAAAGCAAGCAGGATTTTCGCAGCTTTGGGTGGGACGTTGTGCAGTGCCATCTCTCCGTCCCTGATTTCGCTTCCCCTCACTTTCGCACTTTCTGTACCGGCCGTCGGACAAGAAGTGGTGCGAGGCGTTGACGAGCCGGCCATCGCCGCGGCTCCGGTTGTTCCGCAGCAAGTGCGCTACGCTGGCAAAATGGCCACCCGTGCCGGCGACACGGTTGAAGCGGTTTTCCGCATCTACGCAACGGAGCAAGGCGGAGAGCCTTTGTGGATTGAGACGCAGCATCTAACGATTGCTGAGGATGGCGCGTACTCAGTTTTGCTGGGCGGCGCGAGCGCGAGCGGTCTGCCGCAGACAGTATTTGCCGGCGGTGCTGCGCGGTGGCTGGGCGTTAGCGTTGAACGGGGTCAGGAGCAGGAGCGTGTACTGCTGTCCAGCGTTCCGTATGCCATGAAGTCAGCTGATGCGGAATCGCTGGCTGGGCATGCGGCCTCGGATTTCGTGACTCAAGAACAGTTAGCTCAATTAGCTCAGCCTGCTGCACAGTCGAGCCAGCAGGGTGCGGCGCCCTCCGCGATTACGCCGCTCAGTGGAGGCACGGTAACCGGCTCAGGTACCGCCGGCACGATTCCGCTATGGACTGGAACACTCACGCAAGGCAACTCTGAGATCACTCAAGTCGGTTCAGATATCGGCATCAACGAAGCAACTCCCGCCGCGACGCTGGACGTTGGTGGCACGGCGATGTTTCGTGGGACTGCGACACTCCCAGCAGAGGCTACTGCAACCCCATCGTCCGGCTACCGTTCGCAACTTCTGGATTTCAGTGACAGTGCATGGTCAACAACAACCAAGGCTCCGGTTGACCAAACCTGGAGACTCTATGTCACTGATTCAGGCAACGACAGCGCCAGTCCGACCAGCAGTTTCAATTTTCAATTTCAGAATGGAGCAGGGGCTCCGACGCCGACCATTCTGTCGATCGAACAGACTGGGGTGATAGACTTCGCTCCCGCACAAACCTTTCCGGGAACAATCGCGAGCGTGAGCGGAGCCAGCCCCGTGACAGCGACCACATCTTCTGGAACTGTCACCGTAGGGTTGAATACCGATGCCCTTGAAACCACGCTGAACAACTCCTATGCCCGACTTGGCGCGGCTGACACTTTTACCGCGCCCATCACCTTTGCGTCGGCGCAGACCTTCCCAGGAACCATCAATAGTGTCACTGGAACCGGACCGGTATCCGCAATAACCAACTCTGGAAACGTCACCGTCAGTCTCGACACATCTGCGCTGGAGACAACATTGGACAGTGTGTATCCGCAATTGAGTGCGGATAATGAATTCGCGGGGTATAACTACTTTGACGAAACGGTCACCGCTAAATATGGCGTGACAGGTTATAGCACCGGCGAGTATGCAACCGACTCAGGTATTCTCGGCATTACCGGGAGCGATAGCAGCGGCAGCCAGGTGTATCAGACTCGCTACGTAATAAACGCCGGAGTATGGGGAGACAATTCAGGCAACACCACGCTGGGCACGTTCACCAACGCAGGGGTGATCGGCACCGCCGACAACAATCCTGCCGGGCTCTTCTACAACGACAGCAAATCGTATCCCTCGGTGACAGCAATTAACTTCGGAACCAAAGGAACAGGACTCTTCACGACCCTGATGGCCGCCTCGCCCGCGGGCACATGCGGAATCGGCGGCAGCGGCGACCTGACATGTACAGGACAGGTGAAGACGCTGGCTACCACCAACGGAGGCGAACGCAAAGTAGAGACCTATGCCATGCAGTCGCCGGAGAATTGGATGGAGGACTTCGGCTCCGGCATGATGCAAAACGGGGTTGCGGTTGTGAAGATCGACCCATCGTTTGCGGAGACAGTAAGCGCCACGGCTGAGTATCACGTTTTTCTTACTCCCAAAGGCGACTCGAAGGGCCTGTATGTCATCAACGAAACACCAGAGAGCTTCGAAGTGCGCGAGTCAGGCGGGGGAACGTCGTCACTCAGCTTCGATTACCGCATCGTAGCCAAGCGCCGCGGATATGAGGCCCAGCGGCTAATCGACGTCACGGAACGATACAAGGCGGAATCCGAATTGGCCGCGCCGCCGAAGAGGGGAAAAGTGCCGCATGATCCAAGGGTTCGGCCGCAAGCGCGCAGGAAC
>Ga0302140_10007400_pt1 | contig 13733 bp, 8 predicted proteins | sample I_Bog_E1_1_FD_202095 | JGI IMG/M metagenome (GOLD analysis project Ga0302140, IMG submission 202095) | Peat permafrost microbial communities from Stordalen Mire near Abisko, Sweden - I_Bog_E1_1 | ecosystem: Environmental > Terrestrial > Soil > Wetlands > Peat | place: Sweden: Abisko, Stordalen...
ATAGTTGCCCGGTAACCCTGTGTTGCCGGAGTACGCGGCGACCAGCACGTAGGCGGAAACCACCACGGCGTCACAGCTCGACTGCGCTTTTTCAACCAGCGAATCGAACTCCGAAGTGGGCAGCATAGGGTCGAGCAGCGTCACCTGCGCGCCCTTGGCGGAGCGGCGAGCGGCTTCCGCCAAATCGCGGCCTTGCGCTGAGAAGCGGCCGCCGCTGAGGACAAACCAGCAGGCGCGCTCGGGGTTCGCCAGAGGCACAACGTTGTTCTCGTTGCGGATCAGCGTGACCGCTTTCTCCGCGACATGCGCGGCGAGTTCTTCGTCTTCGGGCGTAGCGAGAGAATCGGGGACTGCTTCGACATCCGTGAGGTGTTTCTTCTGCAGCCCGAGCCGCGCCTTGGCAGTGAGCAATTTCAGAACACTCTCATCAATGCGTGCCTTGGTCAGGCGTCCATCCTTCACTGCCGCGACGACCGCGCGCACGGCCTCCTTCGGGTCGCTCGGCAGCAGCAGCAGATCGACACCGGCTTCCAGCGCGCGCACTGCGGTCTCGCCCGGTCCATAGAGCTTGGTGACAGCCTGCATGTCCAGCGCGTCGGTGCAGACGAGTCCCTTGAAGCCGAGTTCGTCGCGCAGCAGCCCCGTGAGCACGTTCTTCGATACCGTCGCGGGCTTCTCTTCCGGCTCCAAGGCAGGGACGGCCAGGTGGCCGGTCATGACGGAATCGACGCCGGCCTCGATGGCGGCCTTGAAAGGCACGAGTTCCATCTGCTCCAGCCGCTCACGCGAGGCGTTGACGCGCGCCAGGTTCAAATGCGTGTCTGTGTCGGTGTCGCCGTGACCGGGGAAATGCTTCGCGGTGACCAACACATAGTTCGCGGGATCGGAATGCGCGCCCTCGATGAACGCCTTCACGTGCGCGGCGACCGCCTGCGGGTTTTCCCCGAAGGAACGGATATTAATGATTGGATTGTCGGGATTGTTGTTGACGTCGGCGTCGGGCGCGAAGATCCAGTGGATGCCCATCGCGCGTGCCTCGCGGGCCGTGGCAGCACCCAGAGCGCGCGTTGCTTCGAGATCGTTGGCGGCGCCGAAGGCCATCATGTAAGGGAACGGCGTCGTGCGCACCATGCGCATCGACGCGCCATGCTCGAAGTCGGCGCCTACGATGAGCGGCGTCTTCGCCAGACGCTGCATGCGGTTGAGGAACGCCGCGGTGGCGTGCGGCTCCGCCCGCTGCACCGCGCCGTCACGCACGCGGTTCAGTACGATCAGCCCGCCCACCTTCAGGTCGACAACCTGCGACTTGAATTCACGATACTCGCGCGAACGCACACTGGGGGAATCGCCATAGCAGGCCGTCATGACGAGCTGGGCGACGCGGTCGCGCAGCGTCATCTTTGCCATCCAGCGGCGCGCTTGCGCGACCGCATTGCGCTCCTTGGCGGATGCGGCGCGAGCGGTCTTGGAGGACGCGGCTGCGTCGGCCTGCGCCTGGCGCGACTGCTTCTTAACCGCAACAGCGGAGAACAACTTCGGCACGGTAACCAGAAGCAATGCCCCGAGGCCAATCACGGCAGCGAGGCGGGAACAATTCACCATAGCTATCAGGCTAGCAAGCGATGCAGCGTCGCAGAACGAAGCGTGATGGGATCGTCGGTAGGACAGACCATCGCGAAGCGTGGTCTGTCGCGCCCGGCGAATATGTTAGACGACCCTGGCGCGCCCGGCCGTTTCCGAACGACAGACGACGCCAGCGATCGTCTGAGTCTACGGTCTCATTTGCAGCGAGATCACAGGCAATATGTCGAGCTTTCGCAATTGAGCGACGGTCCGGTTGAGCAGGTGTTGCCGGCTTTCTGCGCTCAGCGGCAGATCGGCCGCCCGCCCGATTTCCTTGACGGCAGTGGCTAATGCGGCCTCCGCTTTGCCGATGGCCCGTTCGTGATCGTCCGTTTGGTCCTTGCCGCCCGCCGGCTCCGCTTGGTGCCGCAACTCCGCTACTGCCGCGATCAGCCGCGGCGCGTGCTCGGAGGCGATCGGAATGCACTCGCCCGCGTGGGACAGACCCTGCTCGCTGACCGAACCGGCGATGCGCCGGTACTCGTCGGCCGTGATGCCGGTGGCCTGCGCCAGCCGGAAATACTGCGGCCCGAACTCTTCCAGCCGCTGGATGATCTTGTCCACGGCCGGCTGTGACATGCCGAGCCGCTGCTTGCAGAATTCCGTCCACTTCAAGCCCAACTCGCGATACGTCCTTTGGTCCCGCATCTGGCGCAGGCATTCGGCATCGGCGGCCGAACATCCTCCGGCGATCGTGGCGAACGCCTGCTTACGTCCGATCCACGTCCCCAACTCCATCAGTTCTTCGCGCTTTTGAATTGCCATGGAAAACCTCCTGAAGCGGCTGCGAAATATAACGCGTTATATTTTTCAAAACCTAAAGCGTTTATAATCAAGTGGTTACGGCGATGAAAATATACGCCGTTATATTTCGCGCCCCTCATCCCCACTATAGGAAGGGGCGCCAAGTCCTTCCGGCGCCTGCTCGCCCGCAGTTTGGCTAACTTGCTGTAACGGCTGAAACTAAGAAATTCGCGCAGGTTGTCACCGTGCTCTCGGGTTAGCCTTTTTCTGGATCAGTGTAGTGCGATCCACCATCTCGCACGAGCGGCCAGTCTCGACCCCGAGGCCCACCAGCACCGATCTTTCCATGACCCGCCGACGGTTCACCCCAAGGATGTAAACTGCGCGCATGCTCACCAGCACCGAACCGCGAACGACAGAGAGCGGCCAAGCCACGCGTCAGGCACTGTTCTGGAGGAGCGCATATCGACTTCGTCTTCCGTCTCAATCAGTTTCCGCGGACTGGCCGCTCTCTGTCGTTCGCGCTTCGGTGCTGGAGGTGGCTACGCTCGATAGGGTCGCGGTCGATAGAAAATGTGAAACTGCTCAAGCCTGGATTGCCGAGGCGGTAGAAATCGGAAACTGTGAGATTTTTACGGCTTTGCATTTTGGTGCGGGGTCAATTTCCGAAATGGTGGCCACGTGGTCTAGTGCTCTCCTGCCAAGGGGAACCAATGGGGCCACATCGGTGTCACGATAGCTGAGGATCCTTATGTCACTAAAGACGATTTTCTTGGCCTCCTTCTCTGGGTTTATAGGTGGACTGCTCGGCTTCCTTTCCGCGTGGACCTTCGTTAGGCCGACCACCCCAAATGCGAACACTGTGGCTGCGATCACCCGGGCTCACGTGTACGAACTCGTGGACGGCGAAGGTCGGACAATTGGGCGCTGGGGTTCCGAGGCGGATCACGCCGTGGCATTGACGCTGTTTGACCAGAAAGGCTTCAAGGCCGCCGAACTATCTGCCAGCGATGGCATGCGCTCCCTTGAATTCGTGGAGGGCAAGAATCATTGGCGTCGCATGAGCTTGGTTGCGGCCCAACCGGGCGTTGCGCATCTCACCCTGGGCGACGACTTCCGCACGGCCAGATTGACGATTGGCTCGTTCGAGGATAGCGATGTGGCTTCGGGTGGACCACCACAGAATTGGGGTCTTGTGGTTCGCGGACGCGGGATGCGGGATTACCTGGGTGCGGTTGTGCGAGGAAACGCAGAATCCGGCGACGCGAAGGCTTCGATTTGGGTCCTGCATCCGAATGGAACGTATTGGAACTCAAGGTAGAGCCACTCAGACATCCAGGTCGCTCCGTCTGCGCCCATGATTTATTGAACGGAAGATACTTCTCTTCGAGGTGGTGTCCACCGCAAGTTCCTCGAAAGTGCGTTTCTCGTACATTGGGCCGACCGCTCCCAGCCCCGCTGGCGCCAATTCGCGCCGGACGCGAAAGCCGCTCGCCAGGACTTCGTCCAGGCCGCCGAAGCGGACCGACGCCTCAACTCGCCATTTGGTTCAATCCGAGCAACTGGTTCTCAAAGCTATAGTCGATATCCTGCTTGGCGTGGTGCCTCAGATACCACTTGTAGGTTTCCTTCAGTCCCTCGTCGAAACTGCAAGGCTTGAACGCCAGGACCCGCTGAGCCTTGTTGACCAGCAGCGTAATCGGCGGCAGATCGAAGTACATCCCGAAGTAAAGGTGCGGCCCCATGGGATGCCCGCCCGTGCGCAGAATTCGCTCGCGCGGGATGCGGACCACCTTCGTTTCCCGGCCCGCCGCGTTGGCGAAAGATTCAATCACTTCGGCCTGCGTCAGGGCGCGCGGGTTTGCGATGTTGAAAGCGTGGCCCACCGCGGCCGGGGTGTCCAGCGCCTTCACCATGGCCGCTACCAGGTCCTTCACATACAAAAACTGCATCAGCCGGCGTCCGTCTCCGGGCAGGACCAGAACTCGTTTGTCGCGCAAACGGTCCCAGAAGAATTGCTCACGATAGAACGGATTCCCCGGCCCGTAGATGAACGGCGGGCGCAGCGTCACGGCCTGGAGGCCGTAGCGTTGGTGCAGCTTGAACAACGCCCTTTCGCTCTGGGCTTTTTGGCGTGCATAGCGGTCGGGCCAATCGTCGGCGGCGAGGGCGTCGCCCTCGTGATGATTCAGACCGTCGCCGTAGGCGGAGACGCTGGACATGAAGACGTAGCGTGAAACCTGGTCGCAGACCAGCTTGCCCATCTCTTCCACGGCCGAAGCCGGTGTGCCGCGCTCCCAGTCGTAGGCGTTATCGAAAACCGCGTCGAACTTCTTTCCGGCCAGCGCCCGCCTCAACTGCTCGAGGTCGTTGCGGTCGGCCTGCAGATTCTCCACCTTCCTGCCGAATTCGTGCTCGGCCTTCCGGTGCAGGATCGTCACCTCGTGGCCCAGCTTGGCGAGCTGGGCCACGAGGTGGCGTCCAATGAAAGTTGTCCCGCCGATGACGAGGATTCGCATCCTCTTGCTTTCGTCCTCCCTGGTTACTGACCGCGCGTCCCCGTCCGGTAAGCTGGCAAGGCGCTGCCACGGATCAGTCGTAATACTCCAATCCAAGGTGCGTGATCAGGTCTTCGCCCTGCATCCAACGCAGCGTGTTCTTCAGTTTCATCAGTTGGATGAAAATGTCGTGCTCGGGGTAGAGCCCAGGCGCCGTCATGGGGCCCTTAAAGTAGAAGCTCAGCCACTCCTGAATGCCCTTCATGCCGGCGCGTTGCGCCAGATCCATGAACAGAACCAGGTCGAGCGCCAGCGGCGCGGCCAGGATCGAGTCGCGGCACAGGAAGTCGATCTTGATCTGCATCGGATAGCCGAGCCAGCCGAAGATGTCGATGTTGTCCCAGCCTTCCTTGTCATCCCCGCGCGGCGGATAGTAGTTGATGCGCACCGCGTGGTACAGCTTCGAGTACAGATCGGGGTAGAGCTTCGGCTGGAGGATGTGATCGAGCACCGAGAGCTTGGTCTCTTCCTTGCTCTTGAAACTGCCTGGATCTTCCAGCACTTCGCCGTCGCGGTTGCCCAGAATGTTGGTCGAGAACCAGCCGCTGATGCCGAGCATGCGCGCTTTCAAGCCGGGGGCGATCAACGTCTTCATGAACGTTTGCCCAGTCTTGAAGTCCTTGCCGCAGATCGGCAGGTTGTTGTTGTACGCCAGGTCGCGCAGAACCGGCGTGTCGGTGGTCAGGTTCGGTGCGCCGTTGATGTAGGGAACGCCGGACTTTAGGGCCGCGTAAGCGTAAATCTGGCTCGGCGCGATCTCGGGATCGTCGTTGCGCAAGCCTGCTTCAAACGCCTCAAGAGTTTCGTGCACCGCGGACGGCCGGTGGAACACCTCGGTGGAGCCGCACCAGATCATGATCAGGCGCGAACAGCCGTTGTCCGCTTTGAACTTGGCGATGTCGGCGATCAACGCCTGCGCCTTGTCCATCTTGGTGCCGGTCGTGTGCTTGTTGGGCCCGTCGATGTTGCGGATGTACTCGTGGTCGAAGACGGCCTTCATCGGCTTGATGGCCTGAAGAGGTTCTTTCACCTGCTCCAGAAGGTCGGACTTCAGCACCTTAGCGTTTACCGCCGCTTCGTAAGCCGTGTCCTCGTAGATGTCCCACCCGCCGAAGACCAGGTCTTCGACCTTCGCGAGCGGAACAAAGTCCTTGATGTATGGACTGCGGCCATCGGTTCGTTTTCCCAGGCGGATGGTCGCGAGTTGGGTCAGCGAGCCGATCGGCAGGGCCAGACCGCGCTTGACGGCCTCGACGCCAGCGATGAAAGTCGTTGAAACGGCGCCGATTCCAGGGATAAGAACGCCTAGTTTACCTTCAGCCGGAGAGATTTTTATAGGGGATTGAGATGGCAAAACAAATACTCCTCGCCGGTCTGACGTGGGCCGGGAACACGTAACTCCAACTGGTATCCTATCAATTGGATGCAGGTACGTGCGACACCCACCATTCCGACTGTGGTAGCCGACGACGAAGCGCCGGCCCTCGATGAGCTGGTTTTTCTGTTGCGCGAGTTCCCGGAAATCGAAGTCGTCGCCACCGCCGGCAACGGTCTGCAAGCCGTTCAGGCGATCGAGCAGCATGAGCCCGATCTGGTGTTTCTCGACGTCCAGATGCCCGGACTCGACGGCCTTGGAGTGATTAATAAACTTCGAGCCGACAAGGCGCCGATGCCCTCTTTCGTGCTCTGCACGGCCTACGACCAGTACGCGCTGGAGGCGTTTCGCCTCGAGGTGATGGACTATCTGCTGAAGCCGGTGGATCGCGAGCGCCTTGGGCTCACGGTCGAGCGCGCCTGCCGCCAGATGCTCGACCCGGAACCGCGAGTTCTGGAAGCTGCGGCTTCGAACGGAGCTGCGCGCAACAAGATCATCGTCAAGTCGGGCGGCCACAATTTGATCGTAGATGTGGCAGACCTGGTTTACGCCACCATCGACGACGGGCTGATCACCGTGGTGACCACCACGATCGAGGGCCAGACCAGCTTCAAGACGGTTGAGGAGCTACAGGCCAATCTCGATCCGGCCATCTTCTGGCGCACCCATCGCAGCTTCCTGGTGAACATCAATCACATCAAGGAAGTCATTGCCTGGTTCAAGTCCAGCTACCAGCTCCGGATGGACGACAAAAAGGGCACCGAGATCCCCGTCAGCCGCGTGCAAACCAGGCGTTTGCGCGAGCTCTTCCGGCTGTAAGTATTAACTGATTCATTACCCCGCGGCTGGGCTGCCTGAAGCACTCACGGGCAGGGGAAGCCCTGCACGGGCCTTCCCTGCCGTTCATTCATCGCTTCGGTAGCGCTCTGTGGTCCGGCGCAAAGGGCTTGTGAGTCCTACTTCACTTTCACCGGGTAAGGCGCGTGCTCAGGGAGCTTTGGAGTCTTCTGATCGAGCTTTTTCAGCAGCTCCGCCACGCCGCGTTCAAGTTGCGGATCCTTGCCTTCGATGACCGACTTCGCGTCGTTTTCGACGACGATGTCCGGGTCGACGCCGTGGCCTTCGACGGAGAACTCTCCCTTGGCCGTCGCATAGGCGAATTCAGGCACGTTGACGTGGCCGCCGTCGATCAGTTGTCCGTGGTCGGTGATGCCGACCACGCCGCCCCAGGAGCGCATGCCGATCAGCGGGCCAAGGCCCGCGGTGCGGAACATCCAGGGGAAAATGTCCCCGTCGGAAGACGAGTTCTGGTCCAGCAGAACGGCCTTTGGACCGATGAAAACCGCGTTGGGGTATGTACGCGGCGTTGCTACGGTACGCGCATAGTCCAGGCCTAGCAGGTTGCGCGTCAATCGCTCGATCACCATACGCGAGATGTTGCCGCCGCCATTCGAGCGGTCGTCGATCAGCAAAGCGTCTTTGCGGAGCAGCGGGTAATACCACTTGATGAATTCCCGGATGCCCGCCTCGCCCATGTCCGGCAGATGGATGTAGCCAATGCGGCCATGCGAAAGCTCGTCCACCTTGCGGCGGTTCTGCTCCACCCAGTTGTAATACAGCAGGTCATCCTCGCTGTGCAGCGGCTTATAGGTGACTCTGCGGGCGCCTTCCAGCGCCGGTTTGGCATTCAGAGTGAGGACCACCGGGGCATCGCCCGCGTTCCGGAAGTGCTTGTAGATGTCTTCCTTGGTCGTCACGTCCTCGCCGTTGATGGCGAGCACGTAGTCCCCGGCTTTGGCGTCCACGCCCACCTCGGTGAGCGGCGAACGGTAGATCTCTTCCTCGTTCTGCCCTTGGAGAATCTTCGCGATGCGGTAACGTCCGGAAGCGGCATCGGCCTCGAAGCGCGCTCCTGGCAGACCGGCGTGCGGACGCTGCGGGAGCTGGAAGTCGCCGCCTGTGATGTAGGTGTGCTGGACGGTGAGTTCCGAGACCATCTCGCCGAGCACGTAGTTCAGATCGGAGCGATGCGCGACGTAGGGCAGCAGCTTGGCGTAGCGGTCATGGATGTCGTTCCAATCCTGGCCATGCATGTTCGGGGCGTAGAAGAAATCGCGGTAGCGCCGCCAGACCTCGTTGAAGATCTGCTTCCACTCTTCCGTGGGCACACGGTCGAGCATCAGCCCGGCGGTTGAAATCGTCTTCTTGCTGCTCGCGCCCGCGGCAGAAGCGTCGAGAAGATTCCACGCTCCACCCTGGCTCACCAGTACTTTCGATCCGTCGCGAGAAAGCACCCAGCCGTTGACATCGTCAAGGAGCTTGGTGACCTTCCGGTCCTTGAAAGAGAAGATGTGCAGCGCCGGTTTCGTCTCCGCGCTGCGACCGTAGTAAGGCGCGGGCCCTGAGGCATAAATGAGCGCATCGGATTTCACCGCCAGGCCGAAGTAATTGTCGGCGTCGATGGGTACGCGCGCCACCCGCGAGGCGAGCCCCTCCCAGTCGATGGCCTTGTCCTTCACCGGCTCGTCGGTCTTCTTGTCTTTGTCGGCAGGCTTATCCTTATCCGCCGTCTTGTCCTTGGCGCCAGCTTCGTCCTTCTTGGTCGCGTCATCCTTCTTGTCCGCCTCGTCCTTCTTGATCGTGACCTCGTCGCTTTCGAGGGGGAAGGGATTCTTAACGTCCTTGCGCAGGGCCAGGACGAAAAAGCTCATCGAGCGATTGGTTGCGAAATCGAATTCGTTCTGCGAGATCAGCGGATGGAACTCGTGCGATGCGCGGTAGTACAGGTAATCGCCCTTGGGATCCCAGGCCGGCGAGTCTTCGTTGAACAGCCCATTCGTCACCTGGCGCAGTTTGTTATCTTCCAGGCTCCAAATGTAGATTGCCGAAAAGCCGTTGCCATTCTTGTCATTGATGCTGAAAGCGAGGTAGCTGCTGCCGGGCGACCAGGCATAGTCGCGGATATCGCCCTCGGTGGAATGGGCGATTTCCTGAACCTTCTTGTCGGCGAGGGTCACCAACCACAGCCTGCCGTCTTTGTCACTGAACGCGATGCGCTTGCCGTCGGGCGACCACTTCGGGTCGTAGCGGAAGGCCTTGCCGCCCGTGGTGATCTGTTCCGGCGCGGAGGCGCCGTCCTGCGCCACCATCCAGATCTCCTCTTCTCCGCTGGCGTCGGAAATGAAGGCGACCTTCGAACCGTCTGGCGACCAGGCTGGCGCTTTGTCGTGCGCTCCGGGGGTGTGCGTCAGGTTGCGTGTCGGGCCGTGCTCCACGGGCGCCGAGAAGATGTCGCCGCGCGCGCTGAACAGCACGCGCTCGCCCTTGGGGCTGAGCTCGGCGTCCTCGATCAGTCCCGCCGCCGAGACGCGGTTCGGGCGGCGATTGATGCCGTCGTCTGGCACCTGGATGGAGATGGGCGTGTTCTTGCCCGACTTCACGTCGAGGACGTTGAGCTCGCCGTCCAACTCATAGACGATGCGGTGCTCGCGGTCGGAACTGGGCCAGCGTACGTCCCACACCGTGTTCTTCGTCACCTGTGACGTTTTGCCGGAGGCCGTGTCGTAAGCGTAGAGATTAAAGTGGCCGTCGCGGTCGGAGTTGAAGTAGATCTGCTTTCCGATCCACATCGGGTCGCGGCTGGAGCGCTCGCCTTCGGAGATGCGTTTAGCCGCGTGCGTCTCGACATCGAAGATGTAGAGCTGGTTCGCCGTGCCGCCGCTGTAGCGCTTCTCGGGCCGGAAATCGCGCGCCTGCGGCGAGTAGACGATCTGGTTGCCGCCGGGCGAGAACGACCCCGCTCCGGAGACCGGCATCGGAAGCGGATCGGCGGGTCCGCCATCGACAGAGACCCGGTAGAGCCGCGTCATCGCCAGTGCCCAGCCGTCCCTCATCGTACGAAAAATGACGTACTTGCCGTCGTTCGACCAGCCGTAGACCTGATTGTCGTAGCCCCAACGCGGCGTCAATGGCCCGCGGGCAGGGAAGTAGGTCAGTTGCTTCGGCTCTCCCCCCCCGGAGGGCATGACATAAACCTGCTCGTCGCCGTCATATTGACCCGTGAAGGCGATCCACTTCCCATCGGGCGAGTACTTGGCAAACAACTCCAGCCCTGGATGGGCCGTGAGCCGGACGGCCGCCCCGCCTGCCGATGACGCCTGCCAAAGGTCGCCTCCATAGGTGAAGACGACGCGGTTATCGTGGATGTCCGGGAAGCGGAGCAGCTTCGTCTGGGCGGGAAGTGGAGCGCAAATAGTTGCGAGCAAAAATGAGCCGGCAAACCAACGCGCAACCACCGGAAGAGCAGTTTTTCTAGAAAGCATACTGATTCTAAGGAGTGAGCTTACCAGAATCCTTGAAAAGCCGGTGTAAAAGACGCGCAGCCGAACCGGCAGTCGAATGGCAGCGAGATGGGACCTGAGGCTACAATAGAGGCGTCTGTGGGGTGCGGCGGTGCAGGCGCCAGACCGCATGGACGAGCAGTGGCGACTCAGTGATTTTTCAAGCCACTGAAATAAGATGTGGGACCGTAGCTCAGGTGGATAGAGCATCTGCCTTCTAAGCAGAGGGTCGCTGGTTCGAGTCCAGCCGGTCCTACCATATCATTGATTCCAAACAACTTGCTTTGTATGGTACTTCGACTCGAAAGTGAGTTTGAGCATGTGCCATGCGGAATCTCTACGAATAATTCGTAAACTTGCGACGGTACACCAAAACCATCTCTGCAAGAACGATCGGTTGGCGTTCGCAATGGTGGAAAGCCGGCGGGGAATCGTGAAAAGCGTCCGGGACTTGGAGGGGAAGTCGTGGCCCGGCGACCTGGCCTGGCCACGATTGCGAGCGGAGAGGCGATCAGTCGAACTTCAGCAGGCTTTGGGTCCCTTTGAGCTCGATGGAAGTGATGCGTGCCTGGTCGCCATCCTGGACCTGATGGAGAATCGTCTTGTCAAAATGACTGCTGACTGTCTCGAGCTTGCCAGGTGTGGTGAAGGTCGTGCTGCTGTCTTCTTTTGAGAAAATCGCGTTTGAGCCCTCGACTTTGATCCGGTAATCGCCCGGCTTGAGGACCACGCTGCCCACCTTTGTGGCGCTTCGAACGGAGATTTCGTAGTTCTTGGCCTTGTCCTTCCCACCGCCATTGGCGCTGGCGACGCCAACAAAAAGCAGCGCCAGAACGGCAGCGAAGAACACAATACTGTTTTTCAGTTTGAGCATTTTTTTACCTCTAAATTCGGTATTGGAATTGGCACGTTAAGGCTGCAAGCCCGCCCAACGTGGGGCTCCCGATGCCACTTGTAAAGACTTTCCAGGTTGGCCGGACGTTTCTCTCTCCCCCGCACAATGCAACTTGCGCATTGCGTATGGCATGTAAGGACAATGCCTGGCGTACTCTGGAAACCTCGTAAGCGCCGATCACGCCTCTTCGTTGGTCCATGTCACAGGCAAGCCACGTTTCCTGCCTGCTCTGGACCGTGGTTCATCGGGTCCGGCACATTTGCACCGGCCTGGAGAACGCGGCCCATAACGTCATCATCACAAATCCATTGCAACCTATCGCCACGCGTCTCAAACAGGTCTGTTACGGTAGCGGCTCCGAAAGCAATCGATAAGCGCAGTAGAATGAAAAAGATGATGTGCTTTGGACAAGGTGGCGGCGGGTAGGTATCATACCTGGTCGCCAGCTCGATTCTGGCAGTGGGCTCGATAGTTGGAGATGCCGGCGCCCATCCGGAGAACAGCCGAGGTTCGCATGAAGGACAAAGCCGACACGCACATGCCGTTTGGACCACTTGGTGAAAGTGGCGAGGCCCTCGTCCCCGGCAGTATGGTCGAGCCGGCTGCGGTTCGCGAACAACTGGAGCGCATCCTGGCGAGTTCGCACTTCCGCAACAGCAAGCGCTACCCGGCGCTACTCCGGTTTGTGGTCGAGCGTACTCTCGACGGAGCCTCTGCTGAGTTGAAGGAGCGCAGCATCGCCGTTGACGTCTTTGCCCGGGAACCGTCCTACGACCCCAGCGTGGACCCCGTGGTTCGGATCTCGGCCGGCGAGGTTCGCAAGCGCCTGGCTCAGTATTACCAGGAACCGGGTCGCAAGAGCGAAATCCGGATTGAGTTGCCACTGGGCTCCTACCTGCCTGAATTCAGCGCTCCGGCGGCTCCGATGGCGAGTTTCGCGCTGCCGGCTCCTGACCGGGCGGCAGATCGACGTTGGCGTTATTCTCCCCGATTAGTCGTTTTCACCGCCGCCGGATTGCTCGTTCTGGCCCTGATTGGGCTGCTTCGTCCTTGGCACAGGCCAAGCGCGCTGGACCAGTTCTGGCGCCCGGTCGTTTCTCCCGCCGGCAACGTAATCCTGTGCGTTGGCGGGACTGGACTGCGCATTAGCGCGGATCCGGCAAATCGAATTGGCGGAGGGCTCCTGGTAGCCTTGTGGGATGCCGAGACGCTCGCACGGCTAGCCGGGCTGATCCAAGCGAAAGGCGCTTCGCTACAATTGCTCGGCGAAGATCGCGCCACCTTCGACGATTTTCAACAGGCTCCGGCCGTTCTCATCGGCGCATACAACGATGCCTGGACGCTCAGGCTCATGGAGAAGATGAGGTTCACATTCCAACGAGACGGTTCGTTGCAGTATATTGCTGATCGCGACCGCCCTGGATCGCGCAATTGGAGCATCGATTTGACCCGGACGGACAGCCAGGGCCACTTGTTGCTGAAGGAAGATTTTGCCGTGATTTCGCGAGTGGCGAATCCGAGGACAGGACGAATTACGATTACCGTCGCGGGCCTATTTGGTTATGGCACGATTGCGGCGGGCAAGTTCCTGACCGACCCCACTTATCTCCAAGCGATGTCGGAGCGCGCTCCCGCCGGTTGGCAGGACCGCAACATGCAGATCGTCATTGGAACGGAAGTGATTCAGGAGAACTCCGGGCCGCCACGTGTGCTGGCGACGGCATTCTGGTAGACGCACGCCGGCGGAGGAAGCGCGCGCCGAGGCTAGCCAGATCTCACCCAGGGCTCACGCTTCGGGCCGTTCCGCTTCTCCCCCAAACTGCACGGACTTCAGCACGGACTCGTTCACATTCAGATGGAACACATCCGGCCGGGCATAGTGCCCCACGACGTCGAGGTCGATTGAGGCGGACAGGATGCCCTCGCCGCCGCTCAGTGGCCCGGCGAGCACTTCTCCCATTGGACCGACGATGGCGCTTCCGCCGTTGATGTTTCCGGCCTCGGTCGAGCTGCGTACGAACTGGCAGGCGGAAAGCACATAGCAGCGTCCTTCCAATGCGATATGCCGCAGCGTGGGAAGCCACGTCTCCCTGTCGTCCACGGTCGGCGCGCAGTACAATTGCACGCCTTTCGCATACATTGCGGCCCGCAGCAACGGCATGTAGTTTTCCCGGCAGATGACCGCGCCCGTCCGGCCG
>Ga0302140_10007403_pt1 | contig 13732 bp, 14 predicted proteins | sample I_Bog_E1_1_FD_202095 | JGI IMG/M metagenome (GOLD analysis project Ga0302140, IMG submission 202095) | Peat permafrost microbial communities from Stordalen Mire near Abisko, Sweden - I_Bog_E1_1 | ecosystem: Environmental > Terrestrial > Soil > Wetlands > Peat | place: Sweden: Abisko, Stordalen...
AAAACGAAAAATATTTTTAGGAGTATTTTTAGAAAAACTAAAAAGAACTAATTTTCTAAATTCAAAAGGCGATTTTATATTTTTTTTTTTAAATACGAAAACCCAAATAAAAGTATAATTCATCTTGAATGCAAAATAAGCTCATTTGGATTATTGTATCCCTTTTGGTGCTTTCAGGAATAATGCTGTTAGTAGGCATTCTTATCTTATCTCTTGCTAGAAAAGAACAATGTTCATCTGGGTGTTATGAGTCGTCATGTTTAGGGTCTGATTATCGCTATTATTCTTGCGACTGTGGCAGCTATTGTCAAGTAAAACTCATTGTTCTTGATGGCACTTACAAATTCGGAATCTCGGCTCTTGTAATTGGAATAGTTGGTTCAATTTTTGGTTCGGTGTTACTTTGCATCTATAAAAGAAGGCAATATCATGATCAACCCCAACAAACAATAGTTATAAGCACATCTCAAGCTCCACTTGTTTGCTGATATGGACAACTGTTCTTCACAAAATGTTTCCTTGGATATCAGTTTCTTGTTTGTTAACAGATCAATAGACAAAACCATCAATATGCAAAACCAGCCAATTCGAAATAGATAATAATAATAATTTGGATTCAAAAGTTGTATGAATTTAAAAACAAACAAAAAAAAATATCAACATTATTTTTTTTTTAAAACTATTCTCAGCTATGATAAAATTTGAAAATCCAAATAATGAACGTTCTGTTTATCCCTGAAAATGAGAATGATCGATTCCCCATTTTTTACACAACAGTCCTATTTTTTACTTAACAATTTTTGTGTAAAAAATTTCAGGATTGCATTTTTATATTGGCATTTTTTGAATCTCCTTTGTTTTAAAACTTTGTTTTCCCATATTTGTTTTGAAAAAAAAAACATAATTAAATGTTGGAAAAACTAAATATTTTTGTGTAAAAGCAATAATTTGTGAAAAAAAAAAAATCAAATCAAATTATAATCCTGCGATCGATTTTCAAATGCAAAATAAGCATATATGGATAATTGTGGCTGTTCAAGTTGTTTCAGCATTAATGCTCATGGTGGGTATTATCATCTTAGCAGTGTCAACCACAGACAAATGTGCATCTGGGTGTTATGAGTCTTCCTGCAGGGGAAGTGACTATCGAATTTATCCCTGTGACTGTGGCAGTTATTGCCAAGTAAAACTCACTGTTGTTGATGGCATTTATAGATTTGGAATCTCAGCTCTTATCATTGGAATAGTTGGCTCAATTTTTGGGTGTGTTCTGCTTTGCATATATAGAAGAAGACAATATTATAATCAACAGCAACAAACTGTTGCTGTTATTACTACAGCTCAAGTTCCAGTTTATGGAGTTCAACAAAATCCATATCCATATGCACAACCTGTGTATGGACAACCCATTCCTCAACAACAAAACATTCCCTATGGAATACCCGTAACTGGACAACCATACCCAACTCAATATCAATATGGACAAAATCTGCAAACCACTCCTCCAAATTATCAATAGTTAATAATAATTTGGATTGCCTTTAAAAACTTAAAAATTCCAAGGGAAAATATTGAATTTAGTTTTTTTTTACATTTTAGAAATTTAAACTATGTAATATTTGTTGTTTTTCAGACATCTCTTTTTTTTATAATTGAATAATTGTTTTTCTGACAAATTAGCTCAAAAAACTAGCACTTAAGAAGACTTTTTAAATCATATGATCCCTCAAAAAGAAAAAAGAAAAAATGATAAATTCTTTGCAATCAACAGCTGTTTTTTTTAGTTTTGTGGGAATTCTTGCTTTAATATTTTTGATTATTGGAAGTGCAATTCTCATTGCAGTAGAAGTAGAAACATGTCCATCCCAGTGTATCGAAAAAAGATGTTTAACCATAAATAACAAATATTACCCGTGTGATTGTGGTAATAGCTGCCAACCGAAAGAAACGATGAGAGAGGAACTTTTTGGACTAGGAGGAGCCATTCTTTCAATTGGATTTATCGGAATGATTACGAGTTGTGTGGGTTTAATATTCTATAAGAATAGATCTAACCATTCTAAATATCAGCCTCCAATTACCGCGGATTCAAATCAAAATATTCCAGTTACATTTATGGGACCAGTTATGGTTATTGGGCAACCGGTTGATTATAGGATAGTTCAACCAACAAATGATACTTATGGACATGCTTCAAATGCACAGCCCCAAAATAATCCTCCGAACATATTCAATTCTGGATCGACTATTCCAAATGAAACCTGTAGTTCTTTAAATCAAATTCCTTATGCGACACAAGTTCCCTTGTATATAAAAAATTAAAATTGAATATCATTAAATTTTATATAGATAAATTTTTTCTCACGCCTGAAAATTAATATATGTTTTTTATTATCAAATATGAGTCTCAAATTATTGATTTTATCTTTTTTTTGAAATGGAGAGCGTTTTCAAAGTTTGGTTTTTACAAAACTTGATGATCAGCAGAGTGAATTGATTAAAGTTAAAAACATGTCGTTTTTTAACTAAAAAAAATTGTTCAGAATTAAAATCTTATTGGCACATTATACAGAATTATTTTTCAGGATTTTAAAAATTTCAATTGAAATAATTTTTGAAAAATTTAAAAGAGTTCAAAGTTATAATTATGGCAAATTTTAATTAAAAAACTATAAATTATTGAAAAAATTTGCAAAAAATTATTATTATTTTAATTTTTAATTATAAATTTTCCTAGATGATAAATCCTTATAAAAAACATGTCACCTTTCTATGTGTTGTTGAAGTCTTATCTTTGTGTTTTTTGATTGCTGGGATTATCGTCCTGGCTGCCGGTAGAACAGAAACTTGTAATTCAGGATGCGTTGAGAGAACTTGCACATCTTACGATAACAATTATTATCCTTGCGATTGTGGTGCTGTCTGCCAGACTAAAACTATAGAAGCTAATGCAGTATATCGTCTTGGAACGGCCCTCCTTACTATCGGGATTATCGGATCAGTTTTCGGATGTATACTTTTATGTGTATACAGAAGAAGATATTATTATTATCGAGCCCCAGTCGAGACTGTGATTGTTCAAGGCCAAATGCCCGTTGCTTATATGCAACAACCAGTGATGGGATATCCAGTTGGAGCACAATATGGACAACCTATTGTTGTTGGACAAAACCCTTATGCAGATTCCGCTTATGTAGATCCTTACAACCAAAATCCATACCAGCAACCATACCAACAGCCAGACCCATACCAACAACAACCATATCAACAGCCATACCAACAACCATATCAACAACCATATCCACAAAATCAATATCCTCCTCAGAATTAAAGAAAACAAGTTCTTGATGAAAAACGATAATATAAAAATGTTTTGAAAAATAATACTTAGATCATATAGAAAATTTCAATAAAAAACAAAAAATTATAAAAAATGAAAATTAACATTTCTTTTTTTCATATAATCTCTTCACTGAATTGCAATTATTGCATACTAAATGCTTTTTAAAATCGCTGATAAAAGCCATTTCTTGTCCGCAATTTTTGCAAGCTTTTTTAAGGGTTTGATTTTTTTCTTTGTTTTTGGACAATTTTGGTTCATTTTTTTCTTGAGCAGATTTAGAAATTTCAGAAATTTTGATACATGAAACAAAGCTTTCCTTTAAAAAGTTCTCAAAATTTTCTTCATTTATTTCCAAATTTTCTTCTAAAGAAATTGAAAGCAGTTCTTTATAAATGAATATTTCATTTTTTCGGTCATTTGTATTTTCAAATTTCAATGCGAATTTTAAAGTTTCTTTCAACTTTTCATTATCATTCTCATTTGTTATTATTTCAATATGTCTTTCGACTTGATTTCTTAAACTTAAAATGTCTTTTTCTACTTTATCAATGCTTTTCTTATTATTTTCATATTTTTCATCAATCTTTCTTTTTAAAAAATTCTCGAGCTCTAGAAATTTATTTTCTATTTTTTCATGCACTATCTTTTTAAAATTTTTCAGTTTCTCAAGTTCTTCATTACTTTTGTAGAGAATTTCTGATTCTATTTTGAGAAAACATTGTAATTTTTGAAGAAAATCATCATAGATAGTTGAAGCATCGATTAAGCTTTCGAGATATTTTTTCAAGAAAAGATCAAAATTTTCAATTTTTGAAACTGTGTTGTTTTTCACATGATTTTCTGAATGGGCTGGCAAACAATCACAACACATAATTTCACAGTGCCAAGCAGAATTGAAACAAACATAAATTATTTCTTTTTTATGACGAGAACAAATTATTTTTGTTTTTTCCATTTGTTTTATTTTATTAGGTTAGAAAATATTTTTCGAATAAAAACATATTTTATATTAAAAAAAAACCTCTTGAACAAAAAAATGAAAAGGACTTCATCAACAAAAATTCAGAAAATATTTAATCATTATTTATTATAAAAGAAAAAAAAATCAAATTAAAAAAAAAATGATATTTAAAAGCTCCCTTTAAAGATTTTTAAAAGTTTCTTAAAAAAACTTAGAAAAAAAAAGATAAAACATATATTTCCAGATTTTCATAATGGCATCAGTCAGAGTTGGATCATTGGATAAAACCACCCATGATGAGTTATGTTGTACCTACGCTGCACTCATTCTTTATGACGATAGACTTGATATCACTTCGAACCAAATAAAAAAAATCATTGAGGCCTCAGGAAACAAAGTCGATGCTTTTTGGCCATCTCTCTTCGCCAAGGCTTTGCAGGGCAAAAATGTTGGTGAGTTGTTATTAGGTGGTGGTGGCGCACCTGCCACACATGGAGGACAACCCGGATCACCAGGCAAGAAAGGAGGAGATAAAGCTGCTAAGCATGAAGAAAAAAAACCTGAAGGTTTGATATTTATATTCTTATTTTGAAAGGAGTTTGGATAGATAAAATGCTTAAAATCTTTTATTTTTAGCTAAGAAAGAAGCTCCAAAGGAAGAAAAACCTGCTGAAGAAGACGTGGACATGGGAGGATTGTTCGACTTCTAAAGAGATAATTATAAGAATTTCTTAGCTTAAAAATCATTTCATCCCTTAAAAAGAACGTATTTTAATATTTGGAGTTTGGGAATTTTTTATGTTCCTCCTATTTTTTGAGTTTGGATATTAATCATTTTTTTTAATTTAATTTTGTTTTTCTTATTCGAAAAAAAAAAACAAGAACATTTAAGAAATAAAAATGAGAGAATTCATTTTAATATTGATTGCCTTTCTTCTTTCACTCATAAGTCATAAAAAATTATTCCCTTGCATTTTTTAATTTTATTTTTATTTTTTTTTTTAAATCGTAAAACTTTCCCTCCAAATTGTATTATACGGCAAAAAAAATTCAATGCTTAAAAAAAGGAACATTTCTCATTGCGAAAGTAAAAGCTTATGGAATTATACTCTTTCTCCTGGTAAGAGAAGTATTTTTAAACTGAATCTCATTAAATCATAGGTTGGACAAATAATGAGGTTGCCATTTTAAAAAAAGCATTGCAAAAATTTGGAATCGGAAAATGGAAAAAAATAATGCAGTATGATTTATATTTCGTTTTTGCCCATATAAAAATAAATCAAACACAGATCAAATTGTCTTCCTGGTAAAAGCATAGGCCAAATATATATGCAAACCCAACGACTCATCGGACAGCAATCTTTGGGAGGTAATATGTTTCTAAAAAGATTGAGACCAATAACTTAAAATTTAAAGAGTTTATGGGATTAAGTGTTGATTTGGAGAAGGTTTTCTATGACAACATGAAAAAAACGGTATTATTTTTTTTCTTCATAGAAATTAATATTGTTTGTAAAAAAAATCTAGAATGTTGTCAGAAAAAACAATTGCATTATCAACACGGGAGATAATCCTACCAAAGAGGAAAGGAAGCGAAGAATCGAAGAAAATTATAAAAAGTATCATCTAATCATTTAATTTATGAAGTCATTTGTTTAAAGATATGGGTTGAATTCGGAAGAAGTCAAAGCAATCAAACTTCCAAAAATAAAATGCCCTATTTTACAAAATCTTCTCTGTCTAGATGAAGTAATAAAATTGAAAAACTAAAATAAAAAGAAATATATTTTTTTAGATTGAAAGTGACAAGTTCACAACCATTGAGAAATTAAACCAATTAGAAAATTTGAAAAACGCAATTGAGAAAAAAATCAAAAAAGATGACTTAGGTTCAATAATAATCAATGTCCATAAAGTTTCAGAAAGCGCCTTCGAAATAATTTAAGGTTCAAGATATTTTTATTTATTGAAATGAAAAACCAAAATCGCATGTTTTTTTGAAAAAAAAAAGCTCTGATTAATTTATATATATGAATAATTTTTAATTTTATTTAATATTCGAATTTAAAATTGCATCAATATCTAAAAAATGTCCTTCAAATTTATAACATGTTTGAGGTTTATCAATGCAAGGCCTTTTGCATTCAAGCAACTTTCTTCCTCTCTAAATTTCGTTTTTTCCCATTCAACCAAGAAAAACAAAAAGATTATTGAAAAAACTACTATTCCAAATATAAAATCTGATATTTCTGCAGAATTGGAAAAGGACCTTCAACTAAACTCATTGAAAAAAGAAAATGAAATTTCAGAAACATTAAATTCAAAAGAGAAAATTGATATTGTTGAGGAATTGAAAACAAAGAGATATAGATATCAAGAAATAGATCAAAAAATGGTTGAAATTGATTTAAAAGAAAGGCAAAAAGAAAAGCAAGAATCAAAAATAGCTGGTTTTATATATGAAAAATACCAATTATATATTTTTTTAGAGAAGCAACCGGAAAAATTAGAACCTACTGAAAGGCTTTCCAAATATTTGAGCAGATCTGGCATTTGTTCAAGAAGAGAAGCTGAAAAGCTCATTAAAAGAGGAATGATTTTTGTAAATAATAAAAAGATTGACTCCAATGTTGCCGTTTCAGACACTTCCAAAATAAAAATCTATACAAAAGATGGGGCAAAGGTTCCTTTAAAAGAGGAAACCAAACTTTGGATGTTTTACAAACCAAGGGGCCTAGTATGTTCAGTTACAGATCAGGAAAACAGACCAACTATTTTTCAATATTTAAGAGAAAAAACAAGTTTAAAAATTGATCACCTAATTAGTGTGGTAATTCTTAAATATAAAAACATCGTCATATTAAAAAATGTTTAGGGAAGCATGGATTTCAATTGTGAAGGATTGCTTCTCGTTACAAATGATGGAGGACTGGCCAGAACATTGGAACTGCCTATGACAAATTTGGAAAGAGTCTATTTTTTTATTATTACTTTAAATCATGGCTTTTAAAGGCATATCATATTAGAGTTTATGGAAGATTTACTCCAGAAAAATTATCTAAACTAAGGTATAAATTTTAGAACTCTTCAAAAAAAAATTATTTATAAAAGGGAGGGAATCATTATCACAGGGAAAAAATATGGTCCTTTTTGGGTAAGAAAAATTTCTTAAGTTGTTTAAGTTTTTTTTTATTAGGCAGAAATTTTGAATAGGCAAACTTCTAACACATGGCTTACTGTAAAGATGGAAACAGGAAAGATTAGAGAAATCAGAAAAGTTATGCAAAAATTGGATTTAAGAGTAAACAGAATTAAAAGAATTGGATTTGGACCTTACAAAATAGGGGGGGTAGAAAATTCATTAAAAATTTGAAGTCAAAAAATTTAATTTTTAAGTTGATTCCAGGAGATTTGGTGGAAATTGAAATCGCTCCTCAAATTAAGAAAATCCTTTACTTCAACGTTAAAAAAAAATTAACAGAACATCAAAATAAAATACAAGAAAAGCTCGGATCAAATAAATCTGATAGGAAATCTCTTGATTCAGAGAGCAGAAAGAGCAGTCTCCAAGATAATCAAAAGAAAAACACTCGCCGACTAATTCCAAAAAGTTTTCACATGATTGAAGAAAAATAATCTTTTTTAATAAAAGTTATTTATATTTTTAATTTGTGAAAAAAACAAATTTAATTTAAAAAACAAGAATCTTTCTTAAAAAATTATGTTTTTTGGGTTTATCAGAGATTAAAAATATATTTAAATTTAGCTATTTTTAGCTTTCTCATTCTAAATTAACATTTTTTTGTGCAACTTCCTTCATTTTCTTTATCATCAAAATTTTCTCCTTTAAAAACTTTGAAATTCTCGGTTCATTTTCTTCATCGACTTTAGTGAGTGCCTCTCCACATAGAGAAACAAATTCTTCATTTAACAGATTTCTTGGGAATAGAGATTTCACAAATTCAAATGAATATTCCTGATCATGCTTGTTGATGATAAGTGGCAATTCCTCGAAATATTTTTCATAGAACATTTCATTGAAAATATATTGTCCCTGTTGCATGAAAGCTCGCATGGCAGATTTCAAAATCGAAAGTTTAATATTTTTGACATTTTCTGAGAAAATGAACCAAATTTTATTCTTTTCTTCCTCCGAAGGAGTTACTGCCTGGAAAACTAATCTCGCTTTTTCTTTTAATGTTTTTTCATTGATTGATTCAATGAAACTTTCCTGATATTTTATTCTTTTTTCATTTCCAATCGATTCACAGGCTAATATTCGAGCCAAAAGCTTCATTTTGGATTTTTGAGAGAAGGATTTATAATGTCTAGTGAGACTTGAATGTTTTTCATTGAAAATGCTCTCTAAAAGAGAAGTCGATTGTGGGATGATTGAGAATTGAGGAATATATTTGTACATGAGATTTGGAAATTTGCCTTGTTCTATTAATTTCAAAATCAAAAACATGAATTTTTCACAATATTCGATTTCTTTTTCCTTTTCAAAACCCAGAAACAACAAAGGTCGGCATAATTTCAAAATATATTTGAAAACAATATAGGAGCTTTCTTTTTCCAAATTTTTTAAAATAATGTCCAAAAAGGCCAATTGGTTGAATTTGCCATCCAACATTTCAAAGTAAAAACAATAATAAAGATTTAATCTGATTTTGGGATGGTCTATTTTGTAAAGATTCTCAATTAAAAAAGTGAGAGAATTTTCATCAAGCTTCATTTTAAAATAATCATAATCATCTGAATCTATCAAAATTGCTTTCGGCAGATATTTTCCTTCCAATTGATTGATAATAGTTTCTCTTTCTTTCTTTATTTCAATTTCTAAAGAAAATTGACTTCTACCGGATTGATTCAAAAGCAAAATATCAGTGAAATGTTTTTTCAGTTGAGGGTCTTTTTCTTTTCCGAATTGAGTTTGTATTATGCTAAAATCCTTCACACAGGTGGCTTTAGATTTATCTCCATGAATCCCAATTTTAATTTCATTAATGCCTTCAGTCGTGAGCCAATCTTTCACCATTTCATCCATTTGGCTATTATCAATTTCCTTGACTATTTCAATAAATTCTTTATTAGTAATGTAATGGCTCATTTTCATAAAGATATCTGTGAGAGACTTTTTCCCTCGGGCTATAAACAGCTGCTTGAAAAAATAAACTGGCTTGAATTTTAAAATAGCTTCTTGCAAAGATTTTTTTTCATAATTGTTCTCTATATTGAGATAAAGTGGATGGCTCAAATTCATCACCTCCACAAAAATCGCCTGGAGCTTCAAATATCTTATATAAGTCATTATTTCATTAAAGGGCAAATTCTGTGTTATGTTATCAATATCACCGATTTGTTCGAAAAAAAGGTTGGCCATATAATTTGGTAACCCTTCAAAAATCCATGCATCATCTAGCCATTTCATCCTTGTAAATAGAAACTGTTTCGCCAACTCTTTCAACATCAAGTAATAAAATTCTGCCATATTTTCCTTCACTAACAACAGTCTCTCATCAACAAAAATCATCCCCTGATAACTGAATATGCTTTTAGGGAGATCAGGTAAAATTATCACATCAATTTTCGTGAGGATGTTCTTAATGAATTTCTTGAATGTGCAAAGTCCCAATTGCATGATTTCCGAAGCAGGAGTTATAATCTCCACCAATTTTTCTTTGCCTCTTGCCACGGAAAAAAACCTGAGATTATCTCTTTCATATATTGGCTCAAACTCACCCACGCAAAACCCCAAACAGGTCGGATCAGTTTTCATTTGATATAATAACAATCTTTTATCAATAAAATCCTCCATATTGTTGAAAATGGCCTCGTGACATTGCAAAGAGTTGAATTTGGATTCTTCTTTCATCGGTTGGTTCAATTTTTCCAGAGTTGAGGTGATCACATAATTTATCTTAGGGATCAAGATTCCAAGGATGAAATTCGCAATAAATCCCGGTTGATCGAAGACTGGGAAGACTGTGTTGATTTTTTTCTCTGGATGGTTGAAGAAGATCTTGGAATTAAAGGAAATGACATTGTTTGGGTTGATGAATTTCTGCTCCTCATTGTCAAATCGGTTATTAATTGAGTCGAAATTTACGTTTTGTATAACTATCATAATGACATTTTGTCCTTCTTTGAGATATTTCGCATGCAACATAATTTTATTTTCGAACCAAATATCAGAGGGCTTAATGGTTTTTTGATTGATTGAGATGGAAATGATGTATTTCCCGCTATAATCCAAAAAAAGTTCGTCTTCATAATTTAAGGATTTCAAATTGAATGTCAATTTCAATGAGGTAGTGCATTCACCATCTTCATTAAAATTCATTAGACAGTTCACATTTATATTGGCGATCAACATAGCCCGTTGTTCTGCTTCTTTTCTTGTCAGAAAAGTGTTCTTCTTGAAATTGTATGGATTTTCTGTGAGTTTCTTCGCCGCTTCCTCGTATCGTTTCAAAATCGCCTGGGTTTCTGGCGATTCCATTTGAAAATTCTTTGATTTTTTGGTTTTTTCAACTTTTGTCTCCTCTTCAAATTCGTTCCCATCCAAATTCACTATGACCTCTGGATCATTTTCTTCCATGTTGTAATTAATAAAGGGACTATCATAAACTGAATTTCTTTCTTTTTTCTCCTTATTCTCTTGATGAGTGCTCGTAACCCTTCTTCTCAAGGAAGAGGAACTATTTTTTCTGGTATGTTTTTGCAAAATCCTCCTTTTTTTATTATCCATAAAATCCTCATAAACGTTTTCTAAATCGAAATCTTGGGCGTCATATTCTCGAATAGACCATAGATCCTCATTTTCCTCTTGATTTCCATCAGTATGAATGTGTTTTGTGCCAGTATATCTGTTTTTTTTTTTGTGAGCTGCGATATCTCTAAGCTCCTCTAGTTCAGTCTCAGTCAATAATAATCGTTCGATTGGAATATGCTTCGGTTTTGGAATCAAACTCATAAAATCCTCCACATCTTTTGAACTTTTCAAAAGATCAAATGGATTATTTGTGCCTTGAAAAGCCTTCATAGTCATTGGATTGAACAAAAAGGTTTTGATTGGAAGCCTTGATTTCAAATGAAGAGTTGGTAAACCTTTGAGTTGAGGTAATTCCTGATTGGATTTTATGGTGTTCTGATTTTCTGACTCGATGGCAGGTTTTTCAGTTTTAAGCTTGCCTTTTTTGTGAAGGACGACCACTTTATTCTTTTGGGATTTGATCACAAAGAATAAAAAGGACCCAACAATACTTCCAGCTACCAAGAGGTCAGAACCGGTGACACTTGATTTAGTTTGGTCGATGAGCTTGAAATTGGACATATAAATGACCAAATTCAATAAAATTAGATTTTGTTAATGTGAAGCTATTTTCACATTTATTTAAATCAATATAATTTTGAAATAGGGAAAAAAGAAAAATAATAATATTGAATATTATCAAAAAATGGGAAAGGAGATGAAAAGCTAAGTAAAAATTTATAAAGACTGCCCATAAAAATAATAAAATTTAAATTTTTTACTTAATTTAAAAAAATATTTTCTTGTTTCTTAGAAATGGAAATTTAGAAAGAAATCTTTAAAAGGAAACCCAAGTAATAGATAAAAATAAACTTACAACTAATTTTGTTAGAATAATTACAGAACAACTGAAACTTTTTATAAAATTAAGAATAATTGATGTTTTGGGATTATTCAGAGATGACCACGTTATTCATTTAAGAAAACACAGCATCATTAGTTAGGAGATCACGTCTCAGACGCCTAGGTGATCATAATATTTGGAACGAATCAAAGCGTCGTTTTAGAAAAAAGCATTGGAAAGAAAGATCAGAAAAAAAAAAACACGCAGAAAAAGAAAATGCAAGAATAAATATCAGGAGAAAAACCAACCAAAGAAGCAAAGAAACTATCCCACACAAAACTCCTAAATTATAATAAGAATTTGGAAAAATAAGCACACCAAAGTTATTTTCAACGAAAAAGAAAGTATCATTTCTTGGAAAAAAAATTAAAATATTTTTGTTCTTATTCTGTTTTAAAAATTAATTTGAAATCTTTCCCTACAAAGTCACAGACCTTCTTAACATCATCAAAAGTTATTTCATTATCTGCAAAGTTATTTTTTAAATAAGTGGTGACTGTCGATTCATTCAATTCTTCTCTTAAAAGTTGAGCAAACTGAATTGGAGAATACATTTGCTGTGCTTTCTTTTTGAGTTCCTCTTCAATGTTTTCTATTTTAGTTATGCATTTTTGTATTTCGAATATTTCCTTTTCTTTTGTCTTTAAGGATTTATCAATTTGTTCTGTTTTCTTTACTATTTCCAATAATTGGTTCTGAAGTGCTTCTTCTTTGGGGAATTCTGATTGCTGTAATTGATATTTTTCTTTTAATAATTTTTTTTTCCTCAGTTGTTAATTTCTTTTCCTCAGTCATTAATTCCTTTTCCTCAGTCATTATTTTTTCTTTCTCAATCCTTAATTTCTTTTCCTCCATCAACCAATATTCCATTACTGTTTTCCAGATAGAATTTTGTTTCGACTTGAAAGCCTTTCTTCTTTTGGTTTCATTAAACAATAGTTTAAAATTCACATATACCCAGAGCAACTTTAATTCGGAACCCACTACATTGGTGTCAATTTCTTCGTTGTGAATTGCATCTTTTGTTTTCAAAATACGATTCTTGATTTTAATTGGAGTCAATCTGTTCTATTTCAGTTTGAAATACAAATAAAATAATCAGGAACTCGATTATTTATTTTGTCAAAAGCAATCAAAGATTTTGCAATTTGATGAGTCATTTTTTGATTAACTTTTGCTTTTTTTTTTGATTTTTTCTTTTTATATTCTTCCTCATTTTTATTTTCTTCCTTCTCATCTTTTCTTGGTATTTCCAGTTTCTCACTTTTTTCAATTTTCATATTCTCCGTTTGCTTATCTTTGACATCTCCTGAAAACAATTTGATTTCTCCTAAATATTCAAATGTTTTCTCTTTTTCACTAACGTTAAATTTGCCTTTAATTTTCTTCTTCTCCCTTGTTTTTTGTATTTCTTCTTCATTATATAAATAATCATCATAAAAGACTTCATATAATTGTAATTGTCCATTGTTATGGGTTTCACTCAAAAGAATTTTCTCAAAATCTTTAGAAACATCTATTTTTGAAGAAAAATGAATATCAACATGAGAGTTTAGAATTTGTTTTTCCTTTTGGGAAATGTAGTCTGGTGCGAAAAAAACCAAGGATTCATTGCACGCATCTTCAAAATCATTGCCCAGTTGTGTACTGCTTTTAGCAGAAACTCTGTCTTCGAAATTTTCAAATGAAAAAGGGTTTGCTAGTATATTTTTATTTTTTTCCATTACGATAAAAGATGTTTTTTGTATTTTAGATTTTATATTTTGTTAT
>Ga0302140_10007405_pt1 | contig 13730 bp, 18 predicted proteins | sample I_Bog_E1_1_FD_202095 | JGI IMG/M metagenome (GOLD analysis project Ga0302140, IMG submission 202095) | Peat permafrost microbial communities from Stordalen Mire near Abisko, Sweden - I_Bog_E1_1 | ecosystem: Environmental > Terrestrial > Soil > Wetlands > Peat | place: Sweden: Abisko, Stordalen...
AAAAAGCGCAGCTAGAATATAGATTTAAATGTTGGATTTGTCTGTCACATACGACCATAGACTGAGGAACACTGGGCATCCCGTCCGCTCTGCCATATATAAGCCTCAGATCGGCAGATTAGTAGTTGGGTGGGTGACCACCAGCGAATACCTGCTGTTGTATGTTTTTTGCATTTTTGTCCTCACCGCTAAGCGAGGTACCCCTTTTCTCGCCGAGACGACAAACATCAAAATCACGAGTCAGATTTCTTTCTCATGCTCTTTCCCTCTCACTAGCATCTCCTAGATCGAAAGTGGGACTTGAAGTCCTTTCGCTTGCACCATCGTCCCCTTTTTTTTTGCATACACACACTAGATCATCGCTATAATTTACCTCAGCGCTTGTTTTCCAGACTCTAAACAAGAACAACAGTCTCCGTCCTCGCATTCCCAAAGAACCCCCTCTCTATAATCTTCCCGACTCCCACCCTCTCAAACACTCGCCTGCCATCTCGTTCTCCTGCTTCTCTAAGAAAGAGTACTGTATACACAGTCGGTGAAAGTCCTACATAGCTCAGAGAACCGGTTGCACGTGTTGAGTAGAGGGGCAGGTAGTGCAGTTTTGCTGGGACCAGGGGCTGCTCTATAGCTGTTGGTGGTGAGGTTGAGGATTGAGGATCTGGAATGGCTGTGGAAATTGGATTTTGGGGCTTAGAGGAGGTTCGTGATGGGATTTGTGGAGGCTGGTGGGAGGTTGAGGGTTGAGCAACGGGTGGGGACTTTTGCTTTCCTTTAAAATCTGATTTTGATAGAGCCGGATTGTTGTTTACAGGGTTCTGGGGAGCGTGGTGATCTTGTTCTGGTGCTGTAGGGTGGACAACTTCTTCAGAGACTCGGTGTTGTTGGGTTTCGGCTTCTACCTCGGATGGAATCTCCATGGTGGTTTGTGGTGAAGGTATCAATTCTTCTGTTGCCTTGGTGTCTGCCCCATTCATTGGGGACTGTGCGGGTGCCAGCGCGTAACCACGTTCGTTGGTCTCTCCATTCTCCGTTGGTGGCCATTCAGTGGGCTGAGAATCACTTGACGCCTCTCCCTGAGAATCCGACAGGGAGGAGGTTTGTTCGCGGCCTCTCGTAGCTCCCTCGCCAGTCGCCGCCTGCTCCAACATTGTTGCCAGCTCCGCATCTTCCTCAACATTCCGTACTTTCATCCCGCCATTTGAGGTCTTGCTCTTTGAGTATTCTTCTGCAGACAACATAAGTGCAATTGCCAACTGATCGTTGAACTCCTCGTCTAAGTCAACTTGCTTAGGTGTTGCTTTCTGTGGATGCACTTTCCCCAAAGATGCCGCGATTGCAAGTTCCAGGTCCCCGTCCACAGAATTGTTCGGCCTAGAGTTCCCTGTCCCTGTATTATCCTTCAGTGACAAGGCGATAGCATCGGCTTCACTCAAGCCCCCATTCAGATCAGTACCAACTGCCCGCGGTCCCACGCTCTGGAGCAGCCAATGATCCTCAAAACAGCCATACCCCACAGGTTTGACTGCGTTGTCATCAACATATACCGCTTGACAGTACTGTAACCAATGTCTCTCCTCGACACTCATTTCGCAAGAATCGGAGAACTCTTTCCTCTCAACAATCGTCAAGCAACCAGGTTTCTGCGGCCTTCTCCACACATCACGGATCTTTCCAGTAACCTCAAGCTCAGACAGAAAAGACATCGTTGTATCCAAGATGATTCCCCGTGGCAGATCCGCTTCGAAAGTGGACAGCTGGGAGCTTTTGATTCTCTGCCTAGGCTTCAAATGAGATGAAGCAGCTTTTCTATACTGCTCTAGCATTTCTGGGACAATGATCCTGCATTCCGGTTTGAAGATCGTTATGCCTGGCCACTCGATAGGCGTATGCCAACTCGCCCAAGACCAAGAAGGAGCATTGTTCCCCGCAATCCGCAAATTCTGAGGCTTGGATGGGCACCATGACAACCCGTAAAGTAAATCGTGAGACCAGAGTCCTGAGACATAAAGCGGTGTGTGCAACGCCGAACCATCTCTCCCTGTTTTGCCAGCTGCGTCTCGTTCTTTGGACAGCAACATCTGGAACTCGCTCGCTACTCCCGCCACCGCTGCGAGCTTATCACTTGTCTTCGTCAATCGCAACTGCGAGTAGATCTTGACAGCTATGTACCAGCGACCCAAGAGCGTTGCCTCGAACGGATTCGGGTCTTTCTTAGGAAACGTCTTTCCCTTAATCTCTGGTCCCCAGAACCCTAACTGCGTTTCGTCTTTACTCACTCCTTCCTGACACTCATCTCTGAATCGATGTGACCTACACTCCAAGAACATTTTCCCTCTCGTATAATGCACCATCCGTCTCGAAAGAACTCTCTCTTGGAAAATCCAACCTCGTTTCAGCAATGGGCTCTTCTCAACGAAGCGGTCGTACTCTTCGGCGAATGTCGTGTGTTGTTCCACTACCGTGAACCTTCCTGAAACCACACCTTCTTTTGTTCGATATGGAAGGTTTATCACGGGCCCAATTTCAAGGGAGGATGGTACACGATTCAGAAAGCATCCTTTACTCGCATCTTCTGCGCCGGTAGCAGCCACAGTGAGAAGAGAAAATTGGTATATCCTAGCCATCTGTCCCACTTCTCGATTCCAGTCTTCCTCGTCGTCTTGAATTATGCACAAAGCATCAATCCAAACATATGGCACGTTCAACTTTCTGGCGATAGTGATGACATCTTGGAAGGTTTTCGGTAAGCTCGAGACCAGAATCCCATTTCTCCTCTCAACGATATTATCAGAAGTGGTTGTTGGTATCCTGGTTGATCCACCGCGAACATAACTCAGAGTTATGTATGCACCATTTTCTCCTTTGGTCTCCCGCAAATACACCATCTCGTCACCCGGAAATCCCACGCTGATCAGCCGTGATGGCAACGGGACCTGGTAGTTATCATCGATCAAGACATCTCCAGAAATCGTCGTATTGCAAGCAAAGTGAGATTTCGATTGACAATCCACAAGCCACTGCCTCAGCACATTAAAATGATATTCCGAATCCGAGTTATTCCCAATATAAGCTCTCGGTATATCTCCGCTGAGCTCAGCTGCGCTACCTACCAACCACATTAGAAGAACTCAAGCAAACAGGACTTCAGTCACAAACCAGGATCAGAGAACAATTTAAACTCTTTGTGATGCCTACCCTTCGCCGTCGCTTTCTTAGAACCCACCCAGAGCTGAAGCTGCGTGAACCTCGATCCAGGCCCAGGAGTTAACATATCATTTCCCACATCCTCCGGCGTCAACATCTTGAAATGGATCCACAGGTCACTCATCTCCCATGATAGATTATGCGCAGGTTTGTTTGTGTAGATGAATTTGCAGAAGGGACAGCCTTCCGACGCGGCAATGGCGATGAGCGGCAGCTCGAAGCATTGCGTGTTCTTGGATGCGGGGTTGTATTTCTGGATGTCGAAGTCACGACAGTTGGCGCAGAGTGCCATGTTTGTGCTAGGCTCTGATGAAGGCTTTCATAAGATGTTATTGGTCATTAGGTAGAGGAGAGTGGGGATGACTTGATCGACGGTGGAGATGAGATGTTGTTCAAAAGAAGATGCCTCATCTCGGGTGCTGTATTTACCCCAGTTTCCAACGTTCGCTTAGAGGTTGCAGGACAGGCACAGCCTGCTTATTACAGGATTGTTGGTCATCCTTCTAAAAGTACTTTTGTACTCGGCCAGCAACCCGTGAACTTGGGAACTTGATAGGAAAATGCGAGCGCAGCTCCACAACATGCTCGTAAAAACTCATGGCCTGAGGGTTCAAGTGGATCAAGGAAGAGTTTGTTGTGTTTTGTAAGCAGTTACCAAAAGGAGCAGGACCTTGTGCTGAGCTCTTACAGGTTGTACAAGTACCTGCCCGTTATCAACGCACAGATGACCCCGCACTTGACGCACTATGCCCCTGTGCTCCTGTGCCCCTCACTAGTTGAAAGCTTGGTAGCGCATCACAAGCTTCCACTTAGCGGCCGCCCTACCGGCTTTAACGATATTCTTCTTCTTTTGCTCCTTCTCGATTAAGGACTCCCTTTTATCAAGGTACAGAATAATCACACGATATTTCTAATGGTTGAGTTTCCTTCCCCGGAGATAATTATAATCCAAGTTCGATCAACGAATGCGATTTCCAGAAGGTAAGACGAATCTCGCTTCACGCCCGACTGCAGTGACAGGGTCACAACGAACCCCTGAATCCCCTCGTGCCGATCACCTTACTAAAGGATAAGGATAGGAAGAATATAGCTCCGAGCTCGAATTCCCGAACTCCAATTGGTCGAGATGGGGCTCATGTCGGTTGGCGGCGGGTGCTTACAGGGGCTACTACCACCGACCTTCCTATAGAGGAAGGTAGCTCCCCTAGTCTTGAGCTCATCATGGCATTTCCGTAGGCATTCTCGTATTACCAAGAATCCGCTATGACATTGTATAAAAGAACCTTAATGAAACTTTTCTCTTCTTTCGTTTTGCTTGTTTTTAGAAGTCGCCAAGCTTCAATTTCAAGACAGAATTCAAAAATGCGCTCTTCCACTCTCCTAGCTGCGGTGGCAGGATTCTTGTCCTGCTCTGCGGCTCCGACAGATAATTTCGTACTTCACGAGAAGCGCGACGTTACTCCCCATCAATGGACGAAGCGGAATCGCGCCCATCCTGCTGATATTCTTCCTGTGAGAATTGGTCTTGTGCAAAGTAATCTGCACAAAGCAGAGGAGTATATCCTCGATGTGTCGGATCCGTACTCTCCTAACTTCGGTACGAGCTGATTCCGCACCTTTTCTCCCTGAAAATTTTGTATTTGAAGATTCTAATGAATTGACAATCTAGGAAAGCATTGGTCAGCAGAGAAAGTTGCCAATACTTTTGCACCAGCGAAGAAGACACAGGATGGAGTCGCGGATTGGTTGGTCGAGTTTGGAATCGACGCTACGAGACATTCATATTCTACAGGTATGTAGTACTTCACGCAATTGAGGGCTATTCGCGAAAAGAATGTTCCAAATAGCAGAGGACTATGAGGGGATTTAATTTTCTTTGGTGAAGTATTGCGGAATATAGATGGAAGGATGCGGAGTTGGAAGCCCTTTCCAGGTGCTTTCAAAATTCTTCCAAGCCACTTCTGGACATTAAGTTTCTGTTTGGCACAATTCTGAATTGTTTGGCTGCTTCTTTGAGCTCCCAGCTTTCACAGTCTCTAGAAAATACCAGAGTGCAGAGAATCTGGTCTGACACATTCAACAGGCCGAAATTGGATTCAGTTCAACGCAACAGTAGCAGAGACGGAGCGACTCCTCAACACAGAATATCACTACTACGAACACGATATCGAAGGCGGCTATCGCATTGCTTGCGACGAGTACCATCTCCCTCAACATGTGCGCGAGCATGTTGATTTCGCTGTAAGCCATTCCCCCGACACTATTCTCCTTATTGAATGAGACCTAACTGGGACAAAGATGCCAACAATCCAGCTTGAGGGAATGCGTCCTATCCCAAACTTGCTTCCCAAAATCGCAGCGCCAACACCGATCCATAATCTGACTACGGGACTCACAACATGCGCTAATCTTACCACTATCGTCTGTTTGCGCGCACTGTATGGATTCGGTGCGGGAAACACAAGTGCAGCGGGTAACGAGATGGGCATCGGCGAGTGGGCCGATTTCCTCTACTTGCCTGACTTGCCATTGTTCTTCGCGAACTACACCTCGCAGCCTATTCCTGCTGATACAGTCCCTGACTTTATCTCCATCGATGGCGGTCAAACTGCCAATCTCACATATGACAATGCAACTAGCTCTGGCGTGGAATCAGCCTTGGACTTCCAAACCGCATATTCTATCATTTACCCACAGAAGCTCAGATTGTACCAAGTGGGCGATGGCGTCAACATCGATAGTGTAGGCACTTTCAACATCTTCCTCGACGCATTGGATGCGTCTTACTGCACATACTTAGGCGGAGATCAGCCGTATGTTGACCCCGCATACCCGGATCCCAATGAGGGAGGTTACACTGGACCACTTCAATGCGGAGGAGCACCCAAGAGCAACGTATTCTCTTTCTCTTACAATCAGATCGAAGCAGCGCTCCCCGTTTCTTACCAGCAGCGCCAATGCCACGAGTGGATGAAGCTCGGTCTCCAGGGCGTCAGTGTGCTCTTCGCATCTGGCGATTCCGGCGTTGCTAATCGATATAATGCTGGCTACGAGAACAGCTGTTTGACTTCGCCTGACGTGGGACCATATGTTGATATCAACGGGACTCGCTTCTCGCCCTCGTTCCCTACAAATTGCCCGTACATCACCGCTGGTAAGTAGTCCCCGATGTTCCTCGCCTCGCTTTGGACAAACCCCGTCCTTTCCCATCCCCAGCCACCGGATACCTCACTCACAGGAACGTATAGTCGGAGCTACCATGCTAGCAAACGAAAGTCTCAGCAGTGAAGTCGCCGTCGCAGATCCTGACCCAACCGACGCGAAGAACGACTACTACTCCGGCGGCGGCTTCTCGAACGTCTTCGCTCTCCCCTCCTACCAATTAGACGCCGTCACTGGGTACCTGAAGAACTATCCGCCCCATTATCCTTCTCACATCTACAATAACAGCGGTAACAGCCGTGCGTATCCCGACGTCTCGGCCATCGGCCTCAAAATCCCTACCACGTATTTGGGTAATACGTACGGTGTTGGTGGAACTAGTGCTTCGACCCCTATCTGGTATGTTCTCTCTCTCCTCACTACTTCTGTTCTCTGCAAACCACAGCCGTATCGATACTAACGAACCCAGGGGTGGGATCGTAACACTCCTCAACGAAGCCCGCCTCGCGGCCAAGAAAGGCCCAATAGGCTTCCTGAACCCAACATTCTACGCACATCCAGAAGCCTTCAATGATATCACCGTTGGTGGAAATCCTGGTTGCGGCTCGGATGGCTTCAAAGCGGCGCCTGGCTGGGATCCGGTCACTGGCCTTGGGACGCCGAATTATCAGAAGCTGCTAAAGGTTGTCTTGAGCTTGCCGTGAGTTAGGTCATAAGGCTGGGGGGAACGTAGATGAGGTTGAAAATCAGGAACTAAGTAATGAAACATCGAAAGTGCTTGTACTTAATTTTTAAGAAAATTTTAATCTTCATTTTCCTAGCAATTTGGATCTTGTTATGCTTCACCTCCCACCCATGGCCTATTCAGGCTTTTGGCCATATACTACCGAACTGGGCTTGAGTTAGTATACCACTTCAATGTGGCTTGTTTTGGCTTACATATTGTAGTACCCATGAATCTTCGTATCCTTCATATCCTTCCTAACATCCACCAAGAAAGTCTCCACTTCTTGTACCGACCACCCCAATCCCCGCGTGAAGAGCGCCATACTAAGGCCCTGAACACCACCTCCAAAGTTCTCATACATCCACATTCCTATCCTCATTAGCCTGACCACAACAAAAACATTCGAACACCTTACCTAACTCCTTCATCTTCGGGTCTTTAGGCCACCTATTCTGCGGCCATTTAAACTTCGTCTCAACAACATTTCGAAATCCCGCTTCTTCCATCTGCGCTTTATAGTACGTCGGACTATCAAGCCGTCTCCCCAATTTCTTGCTTGCTTCAATCGAGAGTTCCGTCCATTTCCTCACAGCGCAGTTTGGCTGGAAAGAATTGTCGTTGTCTTGGATTAGGGGATTGAAGTCTTGGATTTCGATCCAGCCTCCTGGATTCAGTCCCCTGAAAGAAGTGAGTGAGTGAGTGCGTGGTTGAAGGGAAGTTGCAGGGAAGGGATATCTTACTCGTAGCATTGACGGAAGCATTTCGGCCAGTCGGATAGTGAGCCTAGCATGAAGCCCATATGAAGGAAGTCGAATTTGAATTTATAAGTCCAGGGCTCTTCGATGTCGTCCACCTCAAAGGTGCAATTTGGAGGGAGGCTGCGTGTTGCCCAACATTAGTAGACTTCTCGGCATGGTTGGGGGATATACAAGCTCGGCTGTATTGGACTGAGATCTACTCCAAGGACCTAGCCGCGATCAGAAATATTCTTTGGATTGAGAATAATATACTTGTGATTCCGGATGCTCGTCCGCTAAGTCAAGTTAGCTGATGAGTCGTTGATAACAAGGAAGAATACCAAAGTCAATCGCCCAGATGCCAGTACCAGTTCCAAGATCAGCTACTCGATGAAGTTTCTGCTCTTTCGGTATCGGTGCTAGGTACAGCTTTCCACCAAGAGTCATGGCCATCATGTGATGTTGGAGATCTAGGAGAATCAGCGAGATCTGCTTCTGAACGACGCGAGCGTACCTAGCCTGTCATTCTCGCCCTTTTCAATTTAGTAAAGCTGTGAGGACGGAGAGGGGTTTGCACACTTCGTCATTTGGGAAATTATATTCTGTGTGGTGTTAGACGTGCGCAATTGTAAAGGGGGATAACTTTCTTCCGTCTTTATACGCATGGTATGTTCTCCCGTTCTCTTCTCTGAACTTGAGAATACTAGAGCCAATTGAGGCGGTCGAAACGATCTCTTCCTATCGAGGGTCAGTTATTTTCGACCCGGAAAATGTAGGAACTGTACCTCTCCGATAGCAGAATCATTGTCGGAAGCCTGGGAGGAACATTAGTCCACGCCGAATATAAGGAGTGAATCTAACCTCGATCGGCGCATTGTCCGCCATAGTGTATGCTTTTGAAGGAGTAAAAAGAATATTTTCGAGGGGGTGCGGGGTATTTGTAGATGTATCAATATTGAAAATTTGAGCGTTTAATGCGGCGTTCTTATTGAACAGCTTTTGGCCTTGAATGGATTCGCTTCGCGGACTCATACATTCGTAAGCTGGAAGGAATAGGGTGCGTGGGGTTACATGCGTCGGCCGCCATGCAATGCTTCCCCGCGCCGGGTCATTCCCGAGCGACTTGCAGAATGAGGCGTATTATTCGTACCACCTATGGGCAATGAGGATCCGCACCGGTTAAAACAGCTGCTCTAGTTGTATCAAGCGACGATTTGAAACTAAGAGAGGAAAGAAAGCAGAGGATTATTTTTGAGATAGCCAGAGCAATCAAGCAAGCTCTTGAGGTCAAGGCAATTGTCTGGGCAGTACAGCGACCGGAATAACTAAATATAAGCTCTGTATCAGGAGTTGAATAGGCTAGATTGTTTTTCTTCTATTTGCCAAACATTACCACGCCATTTCAGACCCATCATACTTGAAATATCTTCCTGAATCCGAAGCCTCCAAACCTCTCAAACATTTTAGCATTCCGCCAATGCTCACTTCCTTCTCCAGGACGGCGCGTGAGCCTCCCATATCAGTCTTTACCCAGCCAGCTACCATCAACTCAGTATGTGTCTTCATCGGATGTTCATGGGAAGAATTTATGGATTGGGGCCTCAAGCCCTGAAGTATTCGAAGAGGGAGAAACTTACGATCTACACAAATAACCACCACTCCCTTCTTCTTCAGATTATTCGCTTGATGCACCGTCAACATATTCAACGCCGCCTTCGAAATCGAATACGTCGTGCACTCCACGGGATCCTTCGTCCGGTTGTACGCCAACGAGCCGATGCCAGACGTCATATTCATAACCACGCTGCCCTGCTGCAAATTGCTTTCAAGGACCTGTACCGTCTTCGCAGGACCCATAACATTGACATTGATATGATTCGCCAGCGACTCTGGCGTCATCGTCAAGCTGGTTTGTTGAGATGTGGCGTTAATACCTGCATTGTTGAGCAGGAAGTCGATTTTCTTGTCTTCTCCCCCGAGAACGGATGCCACTTGTTTGCTGAAGGCTGTGATGGAGTCTTGGGAGCTGGTGTCGCATTCAAGAATATGGATTGTTGCATCTTGAGATTTGAGTGATTCTAGATCTTTGAGATCGCGTGAGAGAGAACGCGTTGCAGCTAGAATTGTGTTGCTGGAATCGACGCTGAGTTGACGAACGAATTCGAGGCCGAGGCCGCGATTGGCTCCTGTGATCACGAAGACGGGCATTTTTGTTTTGAAAAAATAAATCTTTGAGTTTAAGCGTTCGTAATTTATACAAGAAAAGAGATATCATTTTTGGTCGAAAGAATTGTGCTTAGGGGAGAACCCCACCACACCCCCACTTTTGCCACGACCCCTCCGGATAAATAGCACAAGCGGGACATTCATGACGTCAACTTCGACTTGTGTACTTCGAGTGAAGTCACGGTCAATTACTAATGGCTTTGCTCTACGCGGCATGCGATTACATGAACGTCTAGCTGGCAAAATCTAGTGTCCATAAGACGCAATCTCTTACTGGTCTGCCATATACACTCCTTTTTGCGCGAGTCCCCTCTCATTTCTTCGAGGCGCTGAATCAGCACAACAGCTTTGGGGCAAGGTCTCGAGGCCACTCCATTTGGGGTAAAATCAATAATTATTAAAGATTTGCTACTGTCATTTTCTCAAGCCAATAGTGCAGTAATTAGTTTTGTGCTATCCGCTTAGTGAATTGGTAATCCTTAAGGAGGTTCTAGCTTCAATAAGCGAGCCCCCTTTCCAACGACTACGTATGAACTATAAACCTTGGCCCATAGCTTCTCCGCAGCTACCCGTAATGAGACCTTGCTTTGGACAACATATATGCACACTTAACTCTATGTCAAGTATTGGGAAGGAATAAAAAGGTTTCTTGGGCAATATGCGGTAGAATGCGTAGCTCCTCTCCTCTGCTTTAGAAGCTTTCACGTCGAGGAATTGCATCGTCAATTAGGCACAAGGTTTCCTTGCACATTCTTTCAATTACGAGTGCAATCTTTATGCTTTCAAAATTATATATCGCTACTAGCTTTTCTATGCTTAAGGATTACAAAGCAGGCAGACAAATAAATAAAGAGAAGAGAAGTAAGATTAAATATATTCTAGAATCTAAAATATACTAATTCTTACTTACACGTTATATAAATATAAAAAAAGATAGTTATATCTCGCTATCTTTATTAAGTAAATCTATACTTAAGCTAAAGTGGAAAAGGAACCTTATTTAATAATTATTTAAGAAATGAAAATATAAGTAAGTAAGAGCTACTTATTAGTAAATATAGAACTAATATAAAATTCCAGTTTAAGACTAAATAAGGTAATAACATTACCTAAAAAATCTTTATTTAATAGAGCTTAGGGCTAAGTTACCCTAGTATCTCCTTATAGACTTATAATTACCCTTTTATAATTTACTATATATTAGGAAGTTATAGAAGTACTTCAAGAAGGGGGCATGTTCTAGGAAGTTCTCTCTCAATATTCCCTTTCCTAAAGTCCTTTTTCTGGACATCCCTTCCCAGAAGTCCTCTTTCCCAATATCGTCTCTCCCGACGTCCCCTTTCCCGACATCCTCTTTCCCAAAATCCTCTTTCCCGGAGTTACCTTTCCCGAAGTCCTTCCCGAAGTCCTCTTTCCCGACACCCTTAGACTGGAACGTTCTCTTCCCTAAAGTCCTCTTTACCGACAACCTCTTTCCGGAACGTTCTCTTTGCCCAAGTTCTACTTTCCGAAATCTTTTTTCCCGAGATTCACCTTTGGAGTCTTCTTTCCCGACATCCTCTTTCCGAAAGTCACCTTTCCCGCCCGGAGTCGTCTCTCTCGGAGGTCCCTTTCCCGAAATCCTTCCCGAAATCCTCTTTCCGGAACCTTCTCCTTTGCCGAAGTTCTATTTCCCGAAATCTTCTTTCCCGAAATTCACCTTCCCAGAGTCTTCTTTCCCGACACCCTCTTTCCGGAACGTTCTCTTTCCCGACAAAGCCAACCCAACCAAGCAAGGAGCATTCTTTTCCACCACTACAACCCCTACCTTCAACTCTTTGTGCGTAGCAGATCTCACACCCAACCACCACTTGCGCTTCCCCACACCAACATCACAATGGCAAATAATGCAGCATCATCTGCCCGTGGTCGGTTTCTTTCTCTTCTTTATTTTGACCTCCCGCTAACGCTTTTAAGTCGCCTTGATGGCGTTTGCAGTGCCCTGGCCTGCAGAAGTTACCTCGATCAACGATCCTCAGTATCAAAAGTGGTACAGCCAATACCGTTCCTCCGATGACAGCACCTACAACGCAGTTGGCGATTTCCGTCACAAATCCAACGTCCTCCGAGAAGCTGGTTTTACATATAAAAAGGCTATGCAAGCTTGGAATAACACGAAGGATGTTCGTTACGTTAAGGGTTCGGCTTACAAAAAGGCAAAGGACAAGGCCGATCGGGAGGAGTTGGGTACTATCCAGAGCTGGTTGGATGCGGCGGGCTGGGATGAGAACGCGCCGGAGGTTATCGAAGCAAGGAAGAAGGAAGCCATAGAGAGGTTGGAGAGAGCAGGAAAGAAGTGCGTAAAAGCAGCGAACAAGATAGCTACTCTCGCAATGCTTCTCGCAGAATGAAATTCAAGGCTCTTTATGGCCGCTCACACATACACTGTCCACACTCTCAAATGCAAGTAACAACGCAATCCACGGTGATCAATGTGCTCGTTGCCAGATATTTGAATGGCCTTCGGAGCGGCAAAGTCGAACTCTTACCTGTACTTGGTGCCTTGGTCTACGAATCTCCAGCTCTTCCTTGAAGAGTCCGTAGAGCCAACGGGAGTCGCATCGACCGCAGACTCCGCAGTGAAAGCGAGGCTTATTCAAACGCTGGCGCAGCATCCCACGCAGAAGCTTTCCCCTCATCTATAACCTCTACGACCTCTACGACCTATACCACCTCGATCTAACGATTTTCCTCCCTCTCTTCCTTCCTTCTCACGCCCAACACCGACGAGCAATATTCTATATCTGGCAGAGGGAATTCGGGGTGGACACCATGGCTCAATCGACTCTTCGCATACACGCTCGCTCGAGACGGCTTGACGGTGGAGGAATCCTCCTGCAGAGGCAGGTCTGAGGACGCTGCGACTACGAACACATATACGGGATTGGAGAGGGATAGTCTACGGATTTGGGGAGGGACTTGGTATTGCGCCTTCTCGTTTCTCCTCAGTAACCCGGGGCGCAGAGTACTGCAAGAAGGTCCGTCTAGGAGGCTCTTGACTCACGTCGCGCTTCTTGGTACGATGAGACTCTATTCCAAAGGCTCCAGGTACCGGCAGACGGGAGGCATAATTTTCCTGCTGGCCATCTCAACTGGACTGGAAGATTTTACAGCCAGAAGGCCCTTTGGGCTTGGCTACAGGGTCGAGCTGCTCGAGCATGAAATGCTTTCTGGGGTCAAGAAGGGTGGCACTGAGAGACCCCACGGGATTAGGGACTTGGGGCTGGCTCAAATATAGGGGAGCCTTTTTTTCATGATTTTCTCTCGTCTCTATTGCTAGGACTCTATATATCCTCAGCAAAGTAGATAAAGCTTAGGCTTCCATTTCTCCGCCAGCCAGATATTGGAATAGCTTTCTCTTTCGACGCCAAAAACTTCTTGGTTAATTATCCATTTAGGTACAGCAATCGTCTCTCAGTCATCTTCACTTGACAAGTTGGCCTACGATATTTGTCCTACTACTAAAGCCCAAAGGCCTATGATGTCACCCTATTATTGTGGGAGCATTAGAAAACTCGAATATTGATCGCAACTGTAGTTCTTGGCCATGAAGACTTCAGCATGTTGAGAAATCCTGTTTTGTGATGGTAATCTTTTCCCAGTAAAGCTCAAAGTTCCGTCCGCCGTTCAACTCC
>Ga0302140_10007406_pt1 | contig 13729 bp, 9 predicted proteins | sample I_Bog_E1_1_FD_202095 | JGI IMG/M metagenome (GOLD analysis project Ga0302140, IMG submission 202095) | Peat permafrost microbial communities from Stordalen Mire near Abisko, Sweden - I_Bog_E1_1 | ecosystem: Environmental > Terrestrial > Soil > Wetlands > Peat | place: Sweden: Abisko, Stordalen...
GGTGTTGAAAGCGTCCCCGGCATCGAAAAAACAGCGGCCACACCGCCAAAACGAGTTCTCAGAGCATCAAAATGCCTCGAATGCCGACGCGCTCACCGGGGCCGGGGGATTTTGCAAGAAGCTCTATTACTTGTTTTAGTGAGGGTGTTTCAGCGTTGCAAGGATTCTGCATTCCGAATGATCGGTCAGTCCTCTCACTAATACAGCAAAACGCCGTTAGCGACTGGAGTCCCCAACAGCGAGGCGGACCGCGTTTGAGGCTGAGGGGGGAGTGTTGTTCGCACAGGAAGGCGTCTCCTTTCAAGTTGCTCTATCAGAAGCGCCCTGCCCAGGGCTACGGCTCCAGTAGAATTGAGGGAAAGGGCTGTAGGTGTAGCAATAAACCGCCGCGCGATGAGCGGGCAGATCGGCCCGCTCATGGCCAGCTGGTGGGATGTGCTATGCGCCGCAGCTGCGAATACTAATCAGGAGTCCAGCCGTTTGCCGTTTCATCTCGCCATATTGATACGTAGCCTTGCTTCTTCCCGTCAGGTTTGCATACTCGCTGCCCTTGTCGTGCTCGTGGCTGCCGGCCCTGCCGCCAGTGCGCGCACCAATGAGCGCCACATGCATGCTCATCTCCACGCGATAGGTCGCATGCTTTCGTATGTCCGCCTGCCTCCCATGGGTATCATTTCTGACGAAGATGTCCCTGAGGATGGCCAGACGTATGAGCTCAAGCTGGCGCGGCAGGATGGCGAGCTCATCGACGTCATTTACAGGGTGGACGATACGTATATTCCCGAGGCTCTCGGCAAACTCAGCCAGTTCCTGCGTGACAGTCGCAACGATGAGGTCAAGAGCTACGATCCTCGCACCTTCGACGTCCTCCACACCATGCTCAGGAAGCTGAATCGATCGAGCAGCGTAATCGAGATCCTTTGCGGCTACCGAACAAAGGAAACCAACGATGCTCTCCGCGAGGGTGGAACCACCAACGCAGCGGAGCACTCAGAGCATATTGAAGCGAATGCGATCGATATCAGGGTTCCGGGCATTCCAGCGGTGAAGTTGCGGAACGCTGCGCTTTCCCTCTGCGCGGGGGGTGTAGGTTATTACCCCAAAGGTCAATTCGTCCATGTTGACACGGGTCCCGTCAGGGAGTGGACTTTTGCACCGCGCCGCGCCACACGCACACACCGCCATCGCCGCGCGTGAAGCGGTGTCCTCCATATCGGAAGGCATGCGAGGGTTGAGGCAACGCGAGTTGGCCGAGCCTTCTGCCCAGCTCTGCATGGTCTTCGGATGACGACAGTCCTTGCCGTAAATCCACAGCAGCTCGCACCAACTTTTTCTACAACCGTTATCATCAAAGATGCTTCAGATTCGACGTACGAGAGGGCCGCTAATGCCAGTTTCTGCAAATCGTGTTTGGCGACAATTGCCCAATGAGATCAGAGTCGCCGTTTGCCAGAGTTTTTGGGCTGAGTCAAAGGGCACAGAGAAACAGATCCTCATTGCCTCTATCGCAAAAGCAAAAAACCTGCGTGAGGCCTTTGTTCGCAAAAGCCCGATTGAGCGGCTGGCCAACTGGACGGCGGCAACTCTGTCACTTCCTGACCCGATAGTGGATGACCTGCTTAAGAAGTATCTTCTCCACGAGCAACGTGCCGTGATTGTCAGCTTTCTTGACTTGCTCAATATTCCCCATTCCGAGGGAATGATCGAGGAGAACTTTGACTACGCCACCCTGACAAATGAGCGCGTTCAGGAGGCTGCTCGCACCCTGCTCGCATCGGCAGATCACACCGGCTCCGAACTTTACCTGAGGTATCTGGTGCTTCAAGGTGGGCCCTGGGCTGGGATTGAAGGAGTCTTGTCAACTGGGGATTAAAAGCCGCTGGCAAATTGTCCGCTTCATCCTCGGTGGCGCCGGCGTGTTCTCGGATTGGGAGTATGGTAACTATGACGCTTCCGATTGGCCTGTCCTGATTTCGGCGCCCTGATTGTTGGTGGATTCTCGAATGAAGCCAAAACCACTCATCGACAATCAGTTATGCGCGGTAGTTCGGAATTACTCCCCGAAATACGCCGTAGCGCCATGCCATTCCGTCACCCCAAGTGCATCTGACAGATTCCAAGACGCTTGCCGAACTTTGCGGGACTTATCGCCTTCAATGTGCGACTCGGCGAACATGCAATGGCGGAAGAAATGTAAGGATCCGAGCGACATTCCTGGATTTCTCGCAAGAAGGCGCGATCCATGGTCGCGAAAGATCCAACTTGCTCAACGAACCGCCGGATGATTGCGCGGAAATGCGGGATCCTCGCAGACTTCGATGCGATTACGACCGTTCTCCTTGGCTTTGTACATGGTGCGGTCCGCGCGCTCGATCAGGGACTCGACGGTGTCAATCTCGGGCATCAGCCAAGCAAAGCCAAAGGAGCTGGTGACGCGAATTTGCAACTCTCTGCAATCGAAGGGTTCTCGGGATACGGCAGAATGGAGTTCGGTCAAACGCTCCATCATACTGGTAGGCTCGAAACCCGGCAGAAGGAAAAGAATCTCCTCGCCTCCGTATCGGCCAACCTCGTCGTATGGGCGAACGGCGGCGATGGCGCGTCGGCCGTATTCCTGCAGGACGAGGTCGCCGGCAACATGACCGTGGGTGTCGTTCACCCATTTGAAGTGATCGAGATCTGCCAAGACCACGCCCAGCGTGCTTTTTTCGCGCAAGCTGCGCTCCACGGCAAGACCGAGCGAATGCAAAATGGCACCGTGATTCAACAGGCCCGTCAGCGCATCGTGCGAAGCCTGTTGCTCCAGCGCGCCGCGGGTGCGCAGAAGCTCCGCTTTCTCCATTTCGAGCTCGCGGGTGCGGTGGAGCACCAGCTCTTCGAGGTGTCGCTCCTTCGCGAGATGGCGTCGCAGGCTCCAGTGCCAGACGGCCAGGAGGAGCAAAATCGCGAAGAGTGCTTCAGCAACGTAGACGGCGTTGGTACGCCACCAGGGTGGAGTGATGACGAAGGTCACGTAGGTTGGAGGAGACTGGCGGCCATCCTGCGAGTCGACAGCGATGACCGCCAGGCGATAGTGGCCAGGGGCGAGAGGGGGATAACGCAAGTCGTGTTTGGGCGTGTCTTGCCAGTCCTCGTTAACACCCTCGATGCGATAGCGGAACGTCACTACGCCGGCGTTCGCAAAGTCGAGCGTAGACAGTTCCGCAGTGAGCGGTTGATGGCTCCACTCCAGTGTTGCGGATCCACCAGGCATCAGCTTCGTCTTGCCAATCTCAACATGGCTGAGGTAAACCGACAGCGGCTCCGACTGAAAGATCGATTCGGGATGCATCATGTGCGCCGCGCCGCCGCTGGTGCCGATCCAGATACTGCCGTCGTTGTCGTCGTAGAACGCACCGCCGTCGGTGTCGTTCCAAATCAGGCCGTCGTCGGCAGTGATGTGCCGCCACCCGCTGCCGTTATACACATCGAGTCCGCGGTCGGTGCCGGCCCAGAGCCAGCCGCGCCGGTCGATTGCCGCCAGATATATCGTGTTGGAGTTGAGCGGAGGCGCATTGAAGCTTTGCAATACCGTCGCGGCATCGCCGTCTATTCGCAGATGGATGAGTGCTGGACGTGTGCCACTGAGCCAAAGCGTGCCATCTTGCGCCACGGCTATTTGTGCCGAGAACGCGGGGTGGTAACTCGCCGGAAGGTGAATGTGCGTCCAGGTGGAATGCGACAGGCGGTAGAGGCCGGACTCCGTAATGAACCAAAAGCCGCCGCTCGCGTCGCGTGCTCCCTCAAAAACCCGGCCCTGCGGGGCCGGAGCAGGAAGATGCCGCGCCGTTGTCTTGCCGCTCCGGTCGATAGAGAACAGGCCCTCCATCGTGCATATCCAGAGTTGGTCTCCGTCGCCTGGGAAGATTCGAAAGACCCCGCCAAGCCGCCCCACGACACGTGCGTTCCGGGTGGCGGGATCGAAGTCGATTACTTTGCCATTGCCGCTACCGCTCCAGATATGGCCATCCGGAGTAGCGGTGATCGTTTGAACGCGCTGCAAGGGAGCTCCACGCGCATCGCTCTGAGGCTCAGGCTTACTGGAGCCCGGCCGGAGAAGCTCCAGGTTGGCCTCATCTGCAATCCACAGGTTCCCTTTGGGGTCGCGCGTCAGGTTCCAGACCAGATCCGAGGACAGCCCATTTACAGTCGACCAGCCTTCCCACTGGTTGTAGCCCAGCCAGCGCACGATCCCATGACCGTCGAGGCCCAGCCAAATCGATCCCTGCCGGTCGATCAGGAATGCCTCAATCTGGTAAGGCGGCAGATCGGCCTGCTCACGGAAAACCTCCCATGTGCCACCGAGGTAGCGAGCAAGGCCCGTCGTGAGATTGGCCAAAATGCGCCCCTGCGTGTCCTGGAAGAGCTGCGGCTGGCGCACATTGAGCGACGCGGCCGCCAGGCCCCGGCTGCAATCGGTGAAGCGGCCGGTCTGCAGGTCGAAGCGAACGATATGATGATCGCTTCGCGCCCAAACTGTATGACCGCGGTCGATGAGGAATTCGGGGTACGGGCCAGGAGGGAGACCTTCTCCGGTACCGTAGTCCCGCAGCGCATTCCCGTGAACCGAACATATGTCCTCACCGCAGCCTAGCCACAGACGGTTTTCCGCGATCGCAGCCAATCCAGATATTTTGCCAAGTCTCGGATTGGTGGCGATCTGGCGAGTGGAGAACACTGGGGTCACGTGCGCCCGCCCGTCTGCGCCGATCGCCGCAGAGAACAGTGCATGACGGTTGACAAAGTAAATGCGGTTCGGATCGTCCGGATCCGCCAAAAGTTGATTGGTACGCTCGAACGCGAGGTCCTGGCCCGGCGCACGGACCTCCGTGACTGCTTCACCCTCGAAATATCCCAGCGCGTCCGAGGTCGAAAACCAGATACGGCCTCTTCCATCTTCGGCCAGCCCGGATATGAATTCCTCCCCGTTGCCTTCCAGCATCGGCATTTGCTCGAAACGAAAACCATCGAAGCGGAATATCCCGGCCTCGGTGCCCACCCAAAGCAGACCCCTCCTGTCCTGAAGGATGTACCGGACAGCGAGGTTGTTCAGACCATTGTGCTGGTCGTAGCCCTCAAACGAATACCGCTGCGCCCGCGCGCCGACAGTGGCCGCCACAAAGCAGACTGCCAAGCACACCAGCGAGACTGACCACGCTTTCCGCATAAGGCAAGGAACAGAAGTTGTACACATTCTACTATCGGCAAAAGGGGCACAGAGTATGTGCACAGTGGCCCATATGCCCGATAAAAGACGTGGCGGTCATCGTCGCGGCGGCGCCGTATGCGAGAACCATGCGGTGAGTGCAGGAACCTTGACTGTCGCCAACGCGCTCATCCTGCTTGAGTTGCTCGCCGAAGTCAGAATAGGTATCGGAAAACGCCGATTGCGTCGGCCATCTTCAAGCCGCCGCTTGGTAACAAGATTTCAGTTGCGAAGCCGACTTGCCGTTACTTAGACATAGGAGGAGTTCCATAGGGTCCCCCCTTTATCCTGTGCAGCCTTAAGAAGGCTGGGGTTCGAGGAGTGTTCCGAAGTACACGAAGTTCAGCGCTTCGAGGAAAGGCGCTGGCAGCGCATTTTGAGCGGACAACTCTTCAACCCGGCGAACAGCCGCAAACGGCTTAGCTTTCGAAGGCGGTTGATAACCCAATACGTCCTCCAGGCACTCCGGGCTGAGAAGGTGTATCGGGCGTGCTGCAGGCACGTTTCCGGCTTGCGCGATGATCCGAGCATTTTTCGCGGCCTCGGCAGGTTTACTCCGGTCTTCGTCGTGAAGCACTCTGTAAGGAATGTCGAACGCATTCAGCACCTTTTGAAAAGCGGGGATGCTCCCTTTGCCGTTTGCATCGATAATCGAGACACCTCTCCTCTTCATTGGATGCCTGGTGAAAAGACCGCTCAGTTCAGCCGCGCGTTCGAAGGCCGCAAGCGCACTGAGCTCCTCAAGCAGAACAACTTCAGATGCGAAAAAGAGTTCGTTGACGTCCGGACTGAAGGTTGAAACAGCGGTCAGTACCTGACGCTCCACCTCGTCCACCGGGCCGACGAAAATTTCCGTAGTCACCTGCTTCGCAGAGACATCGCCATTTGCAGCCTTTGTCATTCGCACGATTGCCTTGTGCCGATTGGCAATGTCGATGAATACCGGCGAGTGTGTGCAGCACGCGATTTGAAAAGATGGTTGCGCGGCCAGACGGTATAACAAGTCTCGCATCCTCCTTTCCATCTGCGGGTGCATGTAAAGCTCAGGTTCTTCGACGATCAAGATCACCGGACGACGATCTGCGGGAGTGCCAACCCCACTATCCTGAGCATCGGCAAGTATTTGCAACAAGGTCATCACTAAGGTCCGCTGAAGGCCGTGGCCTTGATGCGCAACCTTCGTATCGATGCCGAAATTTCCGTCACGCACGACGAGCGAGGTATTCGGAAGCAGCATGGAGTTCACGTCGGGCGCTTCGGTTCGAATGCGGGCTTCGCCGCCAATAACCTCACGCAATCCTTCGTTGATCTTTTCTTCTAGGTCTCTGATCTCTTGAGCTTGATTCTCCGGGTGGTTTGGATCGGGGCAAAAGAGATCAAGAACGCGCTGCATCGCTTCTTTCAGTTCGATCACTTCCTGCCGCTGCGAAAGCTGGTTTTCAACGATAAGGTTGACCAGCTTCCCGTATGTAGAAGCGTCTTTAGAGAGAGCTTCTTCCGTGGCCTCTTGGACGGCGGGGATGAATATCGAGCGAGGGAGGATAGAGTTGGCGTTCGATTTCCAGTTGCCACCACCACCTGGATTAGCGACCCAAGCGGCGGCACCGGAGGTAATCAGATCAGGCCTCTGCTCACGCACCAACTCTTTCAATCGTTCTCTAGCCCCGGCATTTGTCCGCCCCGTCGCCCCTGGAATCTGAGCAATCAGGGGCAGGTAATCCGCTCCGAAGACAGCCCACGTAGTATCGCTCGCCGGCCAGTTCGCAAACACTTCAGGGCCGGAGTATGAAAACAGTATTTCTTTCCACGAGCTCTTGTCTTCGCCATCGACGTTTTCCACCGCGACCCAATATTTCTTTTTGAGAATCCACTCGCCGTTATTGGTCCGACCTTTGATCGCAGTCTGCTCAAGTTCTTCAGCCGTGAGTTGGTCAAAGTGGCCAATCAGTTCGATCGCATTAGGTTCATCGGCGAGGTGACGGTGGAATAGTAGGGGGTCTTTGATTGCGCTCCCTGATAGGAAGATCGCGAGCGCAGACAAGACGCAGGACTTCCCGCAGTTGTTCTCCCCGATCAACACGAGAAGATCATCCCACTCGAGCTCTAAATGCCTGATGGCCTTGAAATTGGTCAGACTAAAACGACGCAGCCGCATATAACGCTCCGTTCAGGGCAAAAGTTGATGCGATGAGCATATCTCATTGCGGAGTAAATGGTCCGGATTCCAGATATTGCTTCCAATATCGGAACAGATACTAGCCGGGCGTAGGATCTCGCCCGTATACTGCGGTCAATGTTTCATCTCCTAGCTCAACTCGGAACGACAGCCCTTGGCGAAATCATCAAAAAGATGATTACGGGCGGCATGGCATGGGCCGCCAACCGCAAAGAACCAGAGCCGGACATCGTCGAACTGAAGCTGGGTCAGATCGCTGAGAAGAACCTGCCGGAGACGATGCCGGCCAATCAACGTCAGGCTGTCGTGACGTCACTGGTGGATCTGGTGATGCCGACGTTCGAGCAGATCGTGGAATACAACCCCAACATCCAGCGGATCAAATCGGCGATGAAGAAGGCGCCAGCCAAGAAAGCTGCAGCCAAGAAGTCGACCTACCGGATTCATGTCACCAAGAAATATGCTGTCCGGACGCACGCGACAAAGAAGTCGATTGCTGTGAAGAAGACTGGAACGAAGAAGGCCTCAGTGCGAAAGTCGGCGCCCCGGCGATAGCAACGCTTTTTCGACCGTGCATGCGTGGGGTTTCGTCAGTACGGAGAACGTCCAGAACATAGATACCGATAAAACGCCGCAGGGTCAGGGAGCCTCCGGGAGCCTCACCCGAGGACAGGTGACAAGATTCCCGTCGCGATGCCGACTTCCCGTTACAAATGTGCGTGACCTTTGCTTCGACACGGCAGAGGTCGCCATCTGTGCGCTCGCTGAAGTGGAGGCGGTTCTGCTGTTTAGGACGGACTGAAGGATGGTGAGGGGTGCCGAATTGGGTGCCGAAGAATTCTTGGTGCCGACTTTTCGGATCATGTCTCTCGCGGCGTCTGGCGTGTCCCAAGCGAAGTCTTGAAATCGGAGGATTGTCGAAGCGTCGTGAGTTCGGATTGTAGGGTGGGCCCCGTGCGCTGTGGGGAATCCGCAGCCCAAGCGGGACTCCCGAGGAAGATGAGGACTCTCCTTATGTTTCCATCAAGAAGTTTCAATCCTCAGAGTTCGCGGCAATCGCTTCTTCTTTTGGGAATTCAATCGAAACGATACCGCGCTGGATCGCAACTGTCACCGCCTGAGTCCGATCGGTCACGCGCAGCTTTCCAAGCAGGCTGTTCACGTGAGACTTGACCGTCGTCTGATAGATATGTAATTGCACACTGATCTCTTTATTGCTCTTCCCGCAGACGATCTGCTCGAGGACGTCAAGTTCTCGTGACGTCAACTCCCTCCTTCCCATCCGCTCCGTGAGCTTCTGTGTAATCACGGGTGGAAAGTACGAGTTTCCAGCATGGACAGTCCTGATCGTCCTGATCATCTCCTCGGCCGTAGTGCCCTTCAAAAGATAGGCACTTGCACCTGCCTGCAGCGCGCGATAGATATCTTCATCGCCATCGAAGGTGGTTAGCACGACAAACCGTACCTGCGGCGACTCTGATCGTATGTGTTGGATCACTTCTATGCCGCACATCCGCGGCATTCGAAGATCGAGCAGCGTGATATCCGGCTGGTGCTTGCGAATTTGCGCGACCGCTTCGATTCCGTCCGCGGCCTCGGCAACCACCTCGATATCGCCCACTGCACTCAACAGTGACACGAGACCCTCTCGCACTACGTGGTGATCGTCCACCACCACCACGCGAACCGAATCTCTGAGCACAACTTCTGCTTTGACGCTATTGTGCTGTCTGTCTGCATTACTTGCAAGGAAGCAGGGATCGACGCGGCCTAATTGGTTGGCGGCCGGCATCAGTTGAAGCTCGCATGAAATCGAGAATTGCTCGCCTCTGAGCTGAAATCAGTGCCCTCGATTCTAAGATCAAACACCAGCTTAGTTGTGTGCTGGAATAGGTTGGTGTTTAGGACATCAGGGAGTTCAGCAAATCGATTCTGCCAAGTTTCACGCACTCTGCGCGCTCCAAATCTGGGGAAGCGTCAGACTACCTCATTCCAACGATTCCGGCTTCGATCAAATGGTGGAGACGCAGGGTAATCCAAGGATCGATTCAAGCGAACTCATCTCATTGGTGAACACACGGTCCGCTCTTGCGTACTGCAATTCCTTGGGATTCGCAGTAGTTTGTTACGGACTTCGTGCCGCTGATTGTCGCAATCTCATTGGTTGAATCACGAGACAACCTATCAATGACGAGACTGAAGACCTCCGCAAGGAGGGTAGAACGCTCAATCCTTCGGCGGAAGACAATGCCTTGATGACGGAATACGCTTTCACAAAAAGGGAGCAACTTCTTGGAAAACACTCGAAAGCAGGCGGGCCGGCGCGCCTTCCTAAAGGCTGGCGGATTGGTTGCGGGAAGTGGCGCACTTGGGTCACTTTGGGCTTTCATGACTGGGGCTGGTACGGGGGCCAGCACTTCGGGCAACGTGCGGAAACGCGCCAGGTGGATCAAGGTCGTGGACCGGCCTACCCTGGGCGAGACGAACGCGAGTTACAAGCGCTTCTCCGGTTTCGATATGTTCGCACTTTATCGCCCATTGAAAACTCGGCTCGATGGAGCTGGTTCGGTCGAAGCGGAGCAAGCCTCCAAAACGAAGCGTGTGACCGGATGGACGAACGAGAAGAAGCCCGGATTCAGTTTGCCTGATCGTGGATTGAGTGATGCCGGATCTACCGTAATGCGTAGCACCAAACCAGGCATGGGCCTGCTGTCATGGACGCGTATCTCGGTGCACACGCCAGAGGAGTTGGGAACCCCGCGCTATGCTGGTTCGCCCGAGGAAATGGCGAACACAGTGAAGGCCGCCGCGCGATTCTATGGAGCGGGACTGGTTGGAATTGCTCCGATGAACGAGGCATATTTCAACCTCCAGGTGCCGCATAGGGAAGAACCGCGAAAAGGCCAACCGCAAAAGGATGCGCAGCAGAAAGATCAACATCCGGTAGTTCCAGAACATGGCGAAAAACATCAGCGTGGCGAGCAAGGGAAAGATCAACCCACGGCCGCTCCACCTCCGCAAGATAAAGATATTGTCTTTGAGGACGTCGATCTTCCCGAGGTAACCGACTCCAAATTCGTGATTCCCAGAAAGATGAAATGGGTTGTGGCAATCGCCATTCCCATGGACGTCGATCTTCTCTCTCGGACTCCTACTCCATTGGGCGATGCCGCGACGGCGATGGGCTACAGCCACTCCGCCTTCGTGGTTTCAACGCTGGCGGAATTCATCCGCAGTCTCGGCTATGAAGCCATACCTTGCGTCAACGACACGGCGCAGAGCATACCATTCGCGGTGGACGCAGGCATCGGCGAACTGAGTCGTCTCAACAAGCTTGTCACGCCCGAGTTTGGCCCCGCGGTTCGACTATGCAAAGTCTTAACCGATATGCCGATGGCCTACGACAAGCCCATCGATTTCGGACTGGTTCAGTTCTGCAAGAGCTGCAAGAAGTGCGCTGAGGCGTGTCCCTCCCGCGCTCTGTCGTTCGACGACGAACCGAGTTTCAAGATCAGGGGACCGTGGAACAATCCCGGACACAAGGCTTGGTTCGAAGACTCCTACAAGTGCTATCAATACTGGCAGAAATCCGGCTCAGCGTGCGCGGTTTGTTTTTCGAGTTGCCCGTACACGAAGGGCGATCAGGCATGGATTCATGAAGCGGTGAAGGCCACAGCATCCATTGCGCCAGTGTCCGACGGCGTCTTTCGCATTATGGACAATGCGTTCGGCTACGGCAAGCAGCATGATCTCGAACAGTGGTGGACGAAGGAATCGTCGTCCGGCAAACGAGGATGAGCATGACTCATGGAGACGAATTCATAACGATCACAATGCGCAGGCGCCCGTGGTGGTTTTGGGCTCTCGCCGAGTTGTGGCTGCTGTTGGAGGTCCTGATTCTGCAGACGGCTTGGGCCAGTGTGCGTGAGTCGGAATATCGCGCGGCCACGATCTGCTGGATTTCTGCTGCCGTTATAGCTGCTCTTGGTGTCTTCATGTGGCTGCGCCGGGAGCCATCTCGCCGTCCGCGTGCGTCGAACAAGCGGCCCGGTGACACGAGCGCGTTGGTTCAAGATCAGCCGGTTTCTCAACCGTGATGTGATCGGCTCTCTCCGTTGCTGGTCACGTACACGCCGGAATGGTCCTGGATCGGGCAAGAGAACTCACAGGCGCCGCAGCCTACGCAGCGACTGAGGTCCACATATGGTTGCTTCAGCATCCGGGCATGGCCATCGGCATCAGCCACCATTGTCTCCTTAACATAAATCGCCTTGGGTACCACAGGGCACCACTCCAGGCAGACAACGCAGTCGGTGGCCTTAGCCCACGGCAGGCAAAGTCTCTTGTCGTATTCCGCCGTCCCGATGAGAATCCGCGTCGATGGATCGCCGTCCTCGGCGACCCATCCTTTTTGCAGCGGCGTCAGTTCCCGGATCGCGCCCGTAGGACAGACATGGGAACACAGCACGCAACTCGGATCGCAGTAACCGATCTTCGGCGAGACGATCGGGGTCCACACACCCTCCAGGCCAGCCTCGGTGAATGTAGCCTGAAGCGAATTGTTCGGGCACACTCTCATGCACTCGCCGCACCGGATGCAGCGTGATAGAAATTCGGTTTCATCCAACGCACCGGGCGGCCGTATCAACCGCTCGCTGGGCCTCTTGACCAGCGCTGTTTGCGCTCGCAATGAGGCTGCGACAGCGAGCCCCGTCGCCATCGCGCCCAGCGCTTTGCGACGACCCAGGTTCGTCCCTGCAACGTGTGGTGGAGTTTGGGGCAGGCGAGAAAAGCGGAACTGAAGGCTTCCGTGCGGGCAGGCCTCCACGCAGTTCATGCAGAGGTGGCACTCGGCCTGGTGCCATGGCGCGCCTCCAATCGGGTCGTCGCCGCCCTGGCAGCTGATCAGGCAGCGGTTGCACTTGTTGCAGGTGGCTGCATCCTTGTGCAGCCTAAGTACCGACCAGCGCGCGGCTATCCCAAGCAGCGCGCCCAGAGGGCACAGGGCTCGGCACCAAAAGCGCGTCACCCGCAGATTCATCAAAAGCAGCGAAAGAAAGAGTACAGCCACGACGATGCTCGGCCAGTAGTGAGGCTGGTAGACGACGTAATATTTTTTGCTAGCCGCGGCCGGCAGAATCGACAGCCCCATTGAACGTACGAACATGCTGATGGGGTCGACCCAACCCACCATGCTGCTGCGGAAAAGTGCGGCCACCAGCCCGGCGATTAACACGAAATACTTGGTCACTTGCCACTTTTTGTAGCGACTGGCCGCAATCAATCTCTTGCGCCGCGTAGATCTCGTACGGAGCCTGTCCAGAAACTGATTCAGGCTGCCCAAGGGGCAGATCCAGCCACAGAAGAAACGCCCCAGGAAGAGCGTCGGAATCACGATGATCGGCGACCACGCGAGAGCACGATAGAGCGCGTGTCCTGCGAGAATACCGACCAGCGAAGTCAGCGGGTCAAGCTTAAAGAAGAAATTGACAAAGTGCGACGATTGCGAATCCGAGCCTGACGAGTTATAGAGCTTTGTGCGTACCAGCAGCCACATAAACAAGAGAAAGAACGCAATTTGTGCCGCGCGCCGAAATCGTGTTGCCAAAGTGGTGCCTTCCAATCTGTCTTTGTTCATCTCGTCGGGCGACGGATGGATTCTAAGGTCCATTTCTTTAACGCGAACTTGGGGGATTTGTACTAACTTTGGACGGTCCCTTTCGCACTGTAGCAGCCTGAGACGGGTGCAGTCCCAGGCTGCTACAGTTTTGTAACTCAGAATGAAAAGGTTGCGCTGATTTGCATGATTCTCGGGTCGAAGGCTTGCGTGGATTTCCCGAAGATTGAGGTTGTGGAGAATGTCTTGTTCGGCTTCAATGCCAGGGCCATGTCGCCGTTTGGCATATAGAGATTGGTTGTGTTGATCACATTGAATGCCTGCGCTTGCAAATGGAACTCCATGGTTTCGGAGATCTTGAAGCCGCGCGCGAGGGACAGGTTGGTGTTGATCTGGCGCGAGCCGCGGAATGCGTCGCGTTTCAAAGTTCCATTTGTGCCCAGAACTGGTATTGGGAAAATGTTGGGATCGAAGAGCCCATTAACGTATTCCTTCTGGCTGAACTTCGACTTGATCGAGCCCGCCGGCTGGACCATTGGGCGGTCATAGTATCCGTTTCCGATGTTGCCACCACCATCGGCCTTCCAATCGCATCCTGCCTGAAACGACGCCGAGCAGTATACGCTGAATGGACGCCCGGATTGCACAGCGACAATGGTCGATAATTGCCAGTTGTCAGCCGTCTTTGCGA
>Ga0302140_10007407_pt1 | contig 13729 bp, 9 predicted proteins | sample I_Bog_E1_1_FD_202095 | JGI IMG/M metagenome (GOLD analysis project Ga0302140, IMG submission 202095) | Peat permafrost microbial communities from Stordalen Mire near Abisko, Sweden - I_Bog_E1_1 | ecosystem: Environmental > Terrestrial > Soil > Wetlands > Peat | place: Sweden: Abisko, Stordalen...
GCGATTACTACAATACGATTGCGGGAAGCTACAGACATTGGACAAACTCCTTCGTAAGCTTCAAGCAGGTGGCCATCGTGCTCTTATTTTCACACAGATGACGAAAGTTCTGGATATCCTTGAACAGTTTCTCAATATTCATGGGCATAAGTATCTACGGCTTGACGGCAATACCAAGGTTGAACAACGCCAAATTTTGACTGATCGCTTCAATAACGACAATAGGATTCTCGCTTTCATCCTTTCTACTCGATCTGGGGGTCTTGGCATCAATTTGACTGGAGCAGACACCGTTATTTTCTATGATCTCGACTGGAATCCTGCCATGGACAAGCAGTGCCAGGATCGCTGCCATCGTATTGGTCAAACCCGTGACGTTCACATATATCGTCTCGTGTCCGAGCATACAATCGAAGCTAACATTCTTCGGAAGGCAAACCAAAAGCGAATGTTAGACGACGTTGTCATTCAGGAGGGAGGGTTCACAACCGATTATTTCAACAAAATGTCTGTCCAGGATGTCCTCGGAGCCGAATCTACATTGATGGACGGCGATGCTGCCGCCAATGCAGCCATGGATCGAGTTCTTGGCGGACCCAACAACGATCAGGATGTGTCCCGGGTGCTTGCACAGGCTGAGGACAAAGAAGATGTTGCCGCAGCCAGGGTTGCAGAACGGGAAATAGTCCAGACCGATGCTGCGGATTTCGACGATAATATTGTCACAGCTTCTGCAACTCCTGCTGGAACGGGCACTCCTCGGGATGGAGCTCCAACGCCTGTTCCCGAAGGAACTCCCGGCTTGGCAGACGATGTCATGGAAGTGGATGAGGAAGACGAACTTAATGCATGGGGTGTACCTGTTCGGTCGACAGATGATTACATGTTGGATTTTATGATAGCTCAACTCAAGGATACTCCGGTGGAGCTTCCAAAGGACCGGAGCAAGAGCAAAAGCAAGAAGGGTAAAGACCATCGCTCGCATAGAGCCAGGTAATAGCCCTAACCTTTGTATATTAAGTAATTGGTATTCTACGAGGTGTGTTTTGTTGGAAGTGTTACGAGTTACGAGCATGGAAGGACCGGCGTTGAAGCAACATCGCATCCGCATCATCGGAGTTCTCTAGCATAAGTACACGCCTCAGTAGAGAGGTTCGGCTAGACAAGTTCTAGCCAAGAAATGAGACAGACATTGAATCAGAAGTCGTCTCTCAGCAGTACCGCAGCAAGAGGTTGTCGAAAAGTCACACGTGCGGAACCAAGAATATAATAAGCGTGTTAACAACAGCAGAAACAGTTGACCAAAGAGCGAGTTAATCAGCACTCCAGAGGTAGTAACTGTAGGGGCTCGGGTGCACGACGTCCAAAGGAAACGAGCGAATCAAGCCTAACCGCAAGGATTTTATGCAGAATTAGAGGCTATCGCGGACTTTATTAGTTTGCTGACAATTCAACAAGGCTCCCACCCCCCGGTCCCAGCCATACCATTTTCAGGAAGACCAGCGCATTGCTTACCACATAGTCTGATCTTATGTTTATTGACGCCATTTCTGCCTCTTGACTTCTTTCCCTCCTTCAAACCTTTCAGTCCGTATACTGAGCTTGCCACCGTCGCTGCCTGCAACACCCGATTCCCGGAGATCCCTCCGCTCAAGTTGACAGCTTGCCGAGACTTCCGGCACAGACAGTTTTCTGGGTAGGGAAATTCGCCAGGGCGGGAGACCGAAGTAACTCCATTGGAATTCAGTTTCGGAGCTGTCGGAGAGAGCTGGGTATTACAGGTTTCGTTGGGAGATCGACGTGCGACTCGTGACAGAGAGCTGATTCCTTAAAAGGAGGGGTCGCCAAGCACGCAACAGGATTTCCAACCTTTCCGGGATCTTCTCTTTCACAGACTTGAACCTGGGGGAGTTATGAATATCACTTACCAGCCACTTCCAATTGGGAATCTGCCGCCGGCGATGGAGGCAGCCGGAAATGAATTTATCAAAGCCGCAGCTTTTCTCCTCATACCATTAGAACTACTCTACTTCTCCATCTACTTCCTCACCAAAGAGGTGTACAAAGTGTACAGGATCCTAACTTTCGTCTCAATAATCACTTTTGGGGTCTCTCCATTTATAGCACCCATTTATTGTGGTCCAGTCCGCTGTCTTCAATACTTCGCCAGTACAGCCCACGTGCCGATATCCTTCCATTGACATGCTGACAACTCACTAGTTGCAATTGGTACAATGAAAGCGCTGGATATCTGGGCGCGTCGCCATTCTGTGCCCACCTATACCGCTGGTAGGAGGCCACCCGATTGGCATCTCGCACTCCTGCTTCTTACCGAATTGAGATATGAGAGCTTCACTCCAAATCATATTCGAGTCCCGAAGAACCAGGAAAACTTCAGTGAACCACTTCAACTAGGCATCCATATTGCCATCTTTGTCATCCTACAAACCCTTCCTCAGAATCTTCCCACTGTGCTAGCCTTCGAAGTAATGCTGGCAATATATATTTTATGGACGAGCCTGCAGTTGCTCCTTCGATATAAAAGCAGCCCAGCGCTTTTCGGGCCTCTGTATATGATAGATAGCTTCACAGGATTCTGGTCGGTCTCCCTAAGACAGAAAGCCTTTCCTAAGCGTACTGACTGACGATGTAGGTCCGAAACATGGCATAACGCTTTTGCCTCTCCATGCACGTCACTAGCATACGCACCTCTCCGCTACGGCCTACCGAAATATGGAGTTCCGGTTGTAGTCGCACGATCACTCGGGGTCCTGGGTGCCTTTGGTCTCATGGCAATTTTCCATTTATACGCACTTTCTCCCATCCTCTGCAGACAAGGCCTTGTTCGAATTGGTGTGTTTTTTATGCTGAATGGAGTAGCGACAGTGAGTGAAGCTGCAGTCTGGGGCCACAAGAAACATTGTACGTATTGACTGTGAAGCTCTCATTCATGGACTGGCTTTCTCATGACTTCTGCCCAAGTCAATATCCCGATCATGTTGGAGCAATCAGCTTTGAATGAATACTGACTACCTCGTTTCCCAGGGTTGAAAGCAGCTCTAGCGTGGATTTGTGAGACGATTCTCGCGAGTTGGGCAGCGAGCGGCTTGAACATCCCAAATGGTCTATCGAAAATTCCCTGGATCGAGTTGTGTAATGCTCCGAGCTATTAAAATAGTCTTAGGGTGATATGGTCAAGAAACTTTGGTCCTTGAACAAGGGTAGTTCCAGAACTGTTTCTCTGAAAGCAACTCGCGGTCCAATGTGGAATCAGATGCCACATACGAAATCTTCCACATCGCAGGGATCAATGAAACGTCTCATCAACAGGCCGCGGAACGGCCAACTGCCTGGTGTGCACTGATAGTTGCCAAGACGAAGATTGGGATTGATTTTGCTCATGTTGCACACAAGCAACACATTTCCCGAACAGAGGCCCTGTCTGCGTAACGGAACTGCTTTCGCGAAACTTATGACATCGCCAACAATGCATCAAATAGGCAGGTTTCCAGTCCTCCAGGTGGTGGAAAAGGTAGCACATGGTAGAGAGATTGCTGTTGGGTATGGGACAGTCGTATGTGAAAGCGTCCAGTGGGATCTTCTTATGCTTGAGAGAATAGACATTATACAAACGTCGACAAGCAAGGCCAAGGCAGGTTGAATGTACAGGGTCCAAGCTACTGAATATTTGAAGCAGCAACTCGGTGGACAGGCCAGGAAGTAGGGAGGATCCTCCGGTCATTTTGAAGGGGCGAATGCTATCAGAATGAATGGAAATTCAGAGGGTTCTCGTAGAACGATTATGGAAAACAAAGAACAGAGAAAGCTTGCGGAAGCCCTACTTATATCTACTTGTGTGTGACCTTGAGTGGCGAGAGTGGTCAGCCTCACCTGAACTCTCGTCAACAGCCCCCTTGCTGCCTGGCCCTGTCACCGCTTGCCTGATTCGGCCAAGAACGTCAATATATGCCGTTGGAACTCCAGTGTTTTTGAAGGCGATGTGGATCTTCCCCACCAATTCACGAAGCGCCAATAGACATTCAGCATCTGCTTTCAAGCAAGAAAGCTTGTATTCTTCCTGCAGATTGTGGCAGTCAGATACAATGCGATGACAACAAGACGCCATGGAGCACCTCTCATCCAGCTCCAAAGTGACAGGTATGGACGTGTCTCAATAGGTTGCCCCTGGCTTATAGTTTTACATAGTCGAATACTTTGATCCTTATGGAGTTTATCAGCTCCTCTCGCCGGGGCTACTTCCTCGACTGCCTTTGCGCAATCTTCATTGGGAATCTCACGCAGGGCCTCTGCGATCAATCGCATCCCTTCACATTGATCTAGTCCAGTCGGCACAAGCAAACCATCTTTCCTCCTCAACAGAATTGGCTTCTGCAAGCACATCGAGTCTCTCGCGAGTCAAAAGCGAAGACTCTGCAGCAAGTGGTGATGATGGCTTCCGCACGCAGGCGCTGGGACAGGCCGCTGTCGAGCGACCAGAGCCGACTGGAGGACATTCTAAGATTGTTGTGAAGGAGCGCAGACATCAGATACCAGGACTTCGGCAGACACCATATCTAAAGGTGTTCTTCGTACGCTGCGATGATAGTGAAACGTATAAGACCCAGACACGGAAGGAAGTCCGAGAATGGATAAAGGAGCAGACTCCACCAGCTGCCAAGTCCAGTGCGCAGGAGAACCACGATGCCTTCGAATGGCTCATAGTTCATGTCATTGTTCCGAATACCTCTGCTGCAACCCAGCCTAGAACTGGTGGGAAATCTTCCGAAGGTAGCTCTGGGTCTTCATCCGACAAATCAGGCACGCGTTGGGGAAAGGGTTCCTCTACCATTTTGGAGAAATTGCGCGCGGATTTCAATGGATCCTCCAGATCAGCCGTTGATCGAATTGCTCAGATTCGCATTGGCATTAATGATGTACCTTATGAGATGCTTCCTCGGGTCATTCCCGCGATCCCGGGGTCCTACAGTGAGACTCCGCAAGAGAATGAGAATGCATGGCTTGATCTTGTATCCAAGTTCAAATCATTGATTCTATCATCGTTTGACATGCGAGTGGGTCAATATGAAGAGGACATCCGCGAGAAGGACGCCCAGAGAAGCTTGCCTGGATGGAACTTTTGCACATTTTTCGTGCTCAAGGAAGGCTTAGCTAGAGGCTTCGAAAGCGTTGGCCTTGTTGAGGATGCACTGGTAGGATATGATGAGCTCGCTGTGGGTCTCGATGCAATTGTCCGAGAGCAATCAGCCTCTGGCTCAGGTGCTGAACATGGTGGTTCATTCTTGCCATTCACAGAGGATCTTAAGCAGAAGGCAGAGAGTGCCAGGACTGCTATGCAGAAAGATCTTGGTTCGGATGATGTGGTAGATACGGACGACCCTATCGACTTGCAGTCCACAAATCAATCCACTGAGAGTGTAGCAAATGAGATACCTCTGAATGCAACGAAAAAGCGATATAGAGAGCTCATACTTTCGAACGACATCTCGATTTTCGATTTCCGCTGCTATCTTTTTGCACGACAATTATCATTACTACTTAGAATAGCCAATGCTTGGTCGTCACAAGAAGAGCTTCTTGCGAAGCTTAAAGAGCAACGGGAATCAAGTTTACAGGGCGTAGCAGCTCGGCTTCCTGCTACCCAACCATCCGAGGACGTGGAGAATCTTGCAATACTTGGAGAAGTCTGTCGAAGAGCTATAGACTTTGTGGCTTCCATTGCACGAGTTATGCGCGATGATATATGGTCGTCATGGAGACATTCCCAGCAAAACCTTGGGTCGGAAGAAAATACTACCACGCCTCAAGATCCTGCTATGGTGCAAGTAGTCGACAATATTGTTGCTTCTTTTACCTTTGCTGTCGCACAACAGATCTTGGCACAAACATCAACAAAATCTTTACCTATACCTCCTTCAACATTGGCACCTCCTAGCAGCAAAATGGGCCTGGATGGGCAAGAACCGAAAGCAGCTATCCCTGAGCCCAAGACCATGATGCATCCTGCTAGGAGTAGCTCGCTTGCCCTACGCTCTCGCTCTCGCGAACCTCCAAGCCCAGGCCTCTTCCCGGGTGGTCGAAGGAACAGCGTGCCCGAGCAAGGCGCCGCCTCACCATTTCTGAAGGCAGGACTAGAAGATTTCGCCGCGCATCGTGCAGAGCTCTATATTTTTTCGCGAAACGTGCTTGAGCAAGTCGGCAAGAAGCATGAATGGAGCATTGGTTGGACAGAAATGGCGCACCTGCAAAATTCGAATGGGGAAACAATGGAAGATGTCAACCTTGACCAACCTTCTACGATAAATAATGAGGCAGACGCCACTTCAAAGCTGGCACCTTCGCTTCATGGTATCGAGAGCAAGCTACTCCGCACCGCCCTGGATAATCAAGATGACTTCTATCGGCTCTTCGAAACACTGACTGATAAAGCTCTACGACACTACACCGTTGCAAATCATGTGCAGTCTGTCCAGTCAAGCATGGCTGATCTTGCCATACTCAAATACCATCTTACAGACTTTGCTGCTGCTGCCTCATACTTTTATCGCATGACCCCGTTTTATGGTGAAGGCGGATGGGGAGAAGTCGAACTATCCATGTTAGTCATGTACGCAAAGTGCCTCAAGGAGCTTCAACGTAAGGAAGAATACGTCCGAGTTGTACTAAAGCTTTTATCGAGAGCGGCAATGATGGAGAAGGAAAGACTTCAAAGAAAATCCGCTTTCCGTATTGGTGGCAACCAACGCTTTCTCGAGGAGGAAACTGTGTCGACTTCTTCATATCTTCCAGAGTTGTTGCATATTACCAAGAATCTGCAACATGAGGTTCATGTGCCTTTGCAGAATTTCTTCGGCAAAGTCGAGGTAGACGAGACCGTCCAATATTTTTCGGGAACAGATGCTTTTGGATTAAAACTTCGACTACAGTATTTGCTTGTCGATGATTTGAGTATCGAAAAAGCTCGAGTTAAGCTCACTTCCGTTGGTGGAGACACCAACAGGGAGCTATGGCTAGAAGCAACTGATCCCTTGATCCTTAAACACGGCCAAGTGCAGATACCAGTTCAGAGTAACGTGAGTATGTATCAACGTGCATGCCAGTTTGCTGACTATTCTAGGTCCTTATCCCCGGAACCTACCATGTTAGCCACCTCGTCCTTCACGCCAGCAATATTGTGCTTCAATACCCACAAAGTGGCACCATATCCTTACCAAAAAAAGATGACGAATTTTTCAAATGTCCGAAGCTACTGATCTATCAGAGATCAGGTGCCTTTGACGTTCGATTATTCGCTTCTAAATCTATGCAACTAGACCGCAACCGGTTTCTAGAAATTGAGCTATCTTCCGGATGGAACAACGTTAGTAGCGGTGAGCTTCACCTACGAGCAGCCACTGCGGGATTGAGACTTCAGACTAGTGATATCAAAGTTGTTAGTGGATCTCTTGAGGTTGCTCAACGATCTGAGCCGGGCGTTATCAAATTCGGCAGCATGGATTCTGGTTCAATTATTAGAATCGGCATACCTTACAATCTGGAACACGAGGCCAACGACATTTCAATCAAGCTGGAAATATCCTACACCACCGAAAAGGGGAAATTTTTCTCGGCAACGACACCGACTGTGTCAATTATGCTTCCCCTCGGCGTGAATGTCCAGGACGTTTTCAAACACAAAGCCCTCTTTTCAAAATTCACCATATCATCTGCAACGTCTAGTCCTCTGAGACTCTTAGGCTCTACATTGGAGAAATCAGAGGTCTTTGATGCTCATGGCGGTCTTGCTCTCAGCAAACCTGTAATTGTATTCCCTCGACAACCAGCTTCGATGTCATACAAGATCACAAAGTCAATCACAATTCCCAAACCACATTCGAAGCAGAAATCAAAATCTTCTTTATCCTTGACCTTACATTATATATGCCTCGAGGAAGAGGTTGAAGAAGCAGTCACCGACAGCCTTCGACGACATTTCGACGAGGAAACCTTGCGGCCTTATGTGCAACTCGTCCTATCAGCAGTAATCTCCGAGCTTCGGCACCGGATCAGTGCGTACGACTATGAACGGGCGGCAATCGTGAACGAAATTTCGACCTCAATCTTCTCGTCAGTGAGATGGCGAGATCACTTTTTAGGTCTCGGCCGAACAGGGCACCAGAACGAGGAGGTTGCCTCTGTTCTATCCAGATGCCTTGAATCTTGGCAACAAGAAACGTCTCGAATTCCATTAGTGCCAATCACCATCAACGATGAAACAGTCGCCCGCAGCCGATCGATCATCATTCCAGTGGACGTTCCCTCCGTAACGGTTGTCCACACAGCGGACCTGAAATTACTTGAAGTATCGTTCGGGCTGGGCAACAACGTCGTAGCTGCAGTCAATCAACCTATCACCGGATCATTATCTATCAAGTGGACCAGAACCTGGGATACCGAACGACTAGAGCACTCTGCAACCGACAACGACTTTCTGGAGTTCTTCTACGAAGTCTCTGGGGCGCCAGACATATGGCTCATTGGTGGAAGACGAAAAGGTCATTTTAAAATTCCCAAGGATACCGGGCAGAAAAGCGAGCAGAAGCTTTCGTTTCCGATTGTCTTGATTCCCTTACGAGAAGGCTTTCTCTCCTTCCCAAATGTCGAAGTAAAGCCCGCTCCTTTTGTGAAAGTCCACAAGCCGGGACCAGGTGGATCTGACGAGGATACGCGGGTCAAGCAGACAAACATCACTTGCGAGACGGATTTTAAGAACGCGGGAGAAACCATACGAGTCATCAGCGATTCACGAAGGACAACAGTCAGCTTAGATGCCAGTGGACCGCAAGGAGGCGCATGGCTGTTGGAAAGTGAAAGACGAGAGGCTGGGGCGGGTGGAATTGTGCTTGGTTGAACCTGGTTCACCAAAGATATGGTGTTTCAAGATCTCGTCTATGGGTAAGGTATCTTTTCAACGCCGTGGGCTGTCAAAGCTGCTTGGGCAATGGTTCCTGGCTAGTCAAAAGTCAAGCTAGCTTATGTTGAAGTATTTAACATATCGTCATAGATGCTCATATCGATTCCTGTATTTCGGTGACCTTCACCTGTGTGCCAAGTACATATCTTGTTTTTGCCGAGCCAGCATTATCAACTTTTCATTACTCCTCTAAAGAAGAAATCTGAGCTGATTTACTGTTTTATGCTCCTTGCTTATCTATACCTGGCGCACAGCAACTGTTAATGAAAAAATCCTCTTGGCCCGAATAACTGGAGCGCGTGAAGTAGGTAGTTGTGAGTAAGGCGCAAGGTTTCTCAGGGACAATCATCTCATAGCTAATGACTCGGGATCTTCTGTTAGGCGGACTACTGGCTATGATCCCAGTTCAGTAGAGGCTTAGAATCTCACACAAGATTTGTGTCCCGAATAATTCCACTTTTTGTGGCTGAGGTGGATTTCTTTCGTCAATCATCGCCACTTCCACGTTCGAGCTGGAGATGAATGTCTCAAATGATCTCAGACAGACCAAACCAGACCGTTTCAGCGGTCTGCATGACATTGGCAATCTCTAGCTGGACCCTTATGTCTCAACATGAGATATGACTGCCCGATTTCTTGCAAAAAGCAAATCTTACACAAACAAAGTGTATCTTGAGCTTGGAAAACCGTGTCACGTGGAGCAGCCATTCGTTCAAGATCAGCTGACTTTTAGTATTTATCAACCTCTCTCTAAGTGTCGCAGCACATCTTCGGGCCATTCATAGACCAGCATTGAATAATTGTCAACATGCGATGTCGTGGTGAAGAAGTGGTGGTCTGATTATCTTGAACTTGCGCAATTAGCAAGTACGTCACCAGCAGGATGCAGCAGTGGATAAAAAGGACGGACCCTTTAACCACCATAGTCAATCTGCAAAGTCACTCTCTAGATACGAATCTGCAGGCATCGTAACACACTCCGGGATTCCGCTTCTTGATAAATTTAACTTGAATTCCACGAAACCTCATAAAGCCACTTCTCGCCGTAAAGTCTCCGAGTCGGTCCAACTCAGAACGTAGACGCCGAGTCTCCGCAAGGTTCGAAATCTTGCCGGGAGAGCTCTATAACTACCATTCCACTCCCCACCACCGCATTTCGCCATTTACATCTCAAAATTATCAGGATTGGAGATCATATAAAACATAATGGCGACCAAGATCCCAACCACGATGCGCGCTATCGCCCTCACGAAGTTCTGCAACCCCGCAGAGTACAATGTTGGCACATTGCCAGTGCCGAAGATCACGAGGCCGGACGAGCTGCTCATTAGAGTAAGAGCTGCGTCTGTGAACCCGGTTGATGTCAAGTTGGCCAGCTCGTATGTATTCCCAATCGCGTCACTGGAAGATGTGATGACTGACTTGATTGATTATCAGGATCGGGAAGATGATGGGTGGTGGGAAGTATGCTCAAACTTTCTTTCATTTGCACCTTCTTCTACCGGATAATTCAAATGCTGACAGGACGTAGCTTTCCTTCGAAGCTAGGTTACGATTTAGCTGGCGAGGTTGTGGAGGTTGGGACGGAAGTCTCGAGCTTCAAGAAGGGAGATGAAGTCTATTCGCGAGTGGCCACCGAGCATAAGGGTACGCTCGCTGAGTACTGCCTCTCGAGCGTCTCGACGACAGCTCTGAAACCAGGTTCTCTTACGTTCGCAGAAGCAGCAGCCATTCCGCTGGCAGCACAGACTGCGCTTCAAGCACTGGACATCGGAGAAGAGCGAGTGAAGGGCGGGCTGAAAGACAAGGTCGTCTACATCCCGGCTGGGCTCAGCGGCACTGGGAGCTTCGCTGTTCAGATGGCAAAGAACGTCTTCGGTGCCAAGAGCGTGATTACTTCGCTGAGTCCGGGGAAGATCAAGTTGATTGGTGGGTTGATGGGAGAGGGGACGCCGGATGTGATTGTCGATTACACGAAGCAGAAGACGGTGGACGTCACGGGCAAGCGGAGCGTGGACTTCATGTTTGACACGGTGGGGGAGACGATTAAGTCCTTGGGACTGATGCGGAAAGGCGGCGCGATTGTGAGTGTGAGCATGGGCCCGAACGGGACGGACTTCAAGAAGAAGAACCCGACTTTACCAGCGTACATTGCATACATCTTGAATGTGGTGGATTGGGCTCTGAGAACATATACTTGGTTTTTTGGAGTCAACTACAAGGCTCTTGTGCTGGTGGGTAATGCAAAGGATCTGGAGAGGTTGGGTGGCTGGGTGGAGGAAGGGAAGCTCAAGCCTATCGTGGGAAGTGTGGTCAAGCTGAGCGATTTGGAGGGAGTGAGAAAAGGGTGTCAGCAGTGTCTGGAGGGGAAAGGGGGCGTGGGGAAGTTTGTGGTTGAGATTGACTGATCTCACGGTTTCCACTTGCATTGTACACTGTGAGCGTCATTGACTCTTGTACCTTTCATAGATGATTGAGATACCAAGCATAGAGCGAAGGATTCAGGATTTTCAGCTTGAATAGCCCTACGTACGGGTACTTGCATTGGCATTCTCTTATCTTCAATAATTGCCGCGCGTACTACCCGAGGCCTTCGGCTGGGCGCTGAGTAGACTTCACCGTGTGCAACAAGCCGCCACTAAAAACGTGGTGGCATCTCGTGGTTGCCGTGATGCTGGGAAGGTCACGAGGATGCTAACGGAGCTGCTTGGGATAGCATTTGATTGGGAGCTTTACGATATACGTACTTGAAGGAGCTGTACAGATACTCACGCAGGTAAGCTGCCGATACTGATTCTCTCGCGATGTCTACAACGGGCTCAGCGAACAGCCATTGGCTTCAGGTAATTCGACTTCGGTATCGAAAACTCACTGTTCATTGCCGCTGGCTTTGCCGTCAAGAAGCCGGCAGCCAGGGTATGCACTGATTTCCCGCAAGAGAAATTCAAGTGCTTCATTATTGCGTGAGGACCCGAAAACAGCCATATCTTGTAATTGCTGATAGGAGCGGCCTAAGATGCCTGATAGGTTCACCAGATCCTCGAGAGAGAATCTCTCAGACTCGAGGGCACGAGTGTGAATATCGTTTCGGGTACCTGACTGTACGATATGGCGTAAAGCAATGATCTACCACCGCTGCTGCACAAGTACTATCGTTGGACTTGCATGGTAAATCAGTATGCAGTTATTGCGGTGAGGAAACTTCTCGTCTGATGATGTGAATTTTCCGAGATGTGGCGTTCTTGTAGCTTTCTAATAGACCAGGGGCAATGATCTAAGCCGTTTGTTGATCCGATTATACCTGAAGAGAAAGAGATACGCTTGTAGCACCAATGTCGGTGGGAGTAGGATTGGAGATCGCTATTTCGGTCACGTGATAGACTTCTCCTCCTATTAGGGGTCACAATTCGATTGCGAGTCTGCTTCAGAATCATCAATTCCTTGTCAAAAGACAGGCATTAGCTTCTTCCATGGTTATGCTCACTAAGGAGAACGAAAACGGTGCGGTGATGTGGTCGTACGGCAGCAATCATATCGACCCCCTTTCTCCCTCCTTCTTGATCTGGGATGCTCAGCCCCAGCCACGGAGCAATGATTTCATAGCACCTGAAATGATTTGCATAACCTCAAACAAGCGGGGACCCGAGAGCTGCACAATTCATTTCGCCGCGTCCCTTCAGCGAATCAGCGGCCTGTTCCTGGATTCAAGCTTTCTAGTCAGGGGTAAATGCTCTATTTTGAGCCCGCCGCCGTCCAAGCAGCAGCAGGGAACCAGGCCGCGAGCGCAGTAGTGAGCAGAGTGCCGGGAGCTCAGAATGCCACAGATGAGTTGCCTCGTGTGAAGTCGTCCGGGAAGAGCTTGCGTAGTGCGGAGGTATGTTGAAAGAGCAAATTCAATCGATCAAACTATTTTCGTCCCTCAGCCATTCGATAAGCCCCGCAATGCAGAATTTACCCTGAAGTAAGCAAGGATGGGTTATCGATAGGCAGACGGCGAGGACAGGTGCCGTTCGCTACCCATTGCCAACGCCAGCAATATAAATCACCATAACCTTATTTTGGCGATGCAAGGCCGACACACAGCTGTGGACGTGGAATCTGCACGAAGTCTCGTATGCCAATGCTGTTGTTCCAGTTGCAGAAGCTTGTAACCAGCATTGGGAGGTCCCGGGGCTTCGACAGAAGAAGTCTAAACCGCAGTAGATAGTTTTATTTATTACTCCTGCTCGATGTACCAGTTCCTGTGCAATTAGAAATCTCCTTTAGCTCAGTCCTAGAAAAGGTCTCGGCATCTGCGTCAACCACGAAGCTGAAAGGAGCCCCGCTGCTGACGACGATATACCCCACAGCTTGCGATTACTCCATAGGCGAGCTCTGTAAGGCGCTGTAGTCTAAGTGGGTAGTGATGTTGTTGCAGAAGCTTCACCAGTCACCACTGTCCCTCCATCCCTAGTTCATACTAACCCACCCACCTTTGATCTCCGGCAGCATGCGCCAGTAATTATTTTCCGTGGCCATCACTGGGGCCTGTCATCTCCGTGGGCAAGTGGGTTGCTTGCGTGCGCTTTCATCTGGAGAGATTGGCCTGAAGCGAAATTGCACAGGTTTCTTGTCGGCGGCAGCACGAGCATCGAGCCCGGACGAATTTCACGACATGACGAATCTGCAAGACAGGCCATCTTGTGAGGCCAGCAGTAGAAAATCGTGCGAATCAAGCAGTTGAGTGCTGTCACCCTCTGACAGGAAAGTGTTCGAGAA
>Ga0302140_10007408_pt1 | contig 13728 bp, 17 predicted proteins | sample I_Bog_E1_1_FD_202095 | JGI IMG/M metagenome (GOLD analysis project Ga0302140, IMG submission 202095) | Peat permafrost microbial communities from Stordalen Mire near Abisko, Sweden - I_Bog_E1_1 | ecosystem: Environmental > Terrestrial > Soil > Wetlands > Peat | place: Sweden: Abisko, Stordalen...
ATTTCGACATGCGGACTTGGATCCTTGGAAGCGATGGCTCGATGGTAGTAATGGAAGCTGATGAGGCTGTAAGCTCTTTTGCACAGCTCTTGGAATTCCCAGGACGAATTGGTCGAGATCAAAGCCCCACACTCTGTCCAAAGAGTCAAAGCAGATTCTGGATTTTTCTGCTCCCTTTGATCGTAGTGATACAAAGCTATGCCCGTCTGCAGCAACAAAATTGAAAGCTCATCGGTTCGAGTTTCCTTGCGTGCGAGATCAATAGCATCCTGTAGATTCTCTATGAGAATATCAAAGGCTGAGCTCTTCTGGGTTGCCAAGAACATGATCTCAAAGATGGTGTCTTTATCTTCGACTGTTGCTAGGTATAGGAAAAGACTGCCAAGTATAGTGAGCTCCGAGTCCTTGGCTTTCCTCTTGCTCAGTTCTTCCAAAGCCTCTCGTAATTGGTCCTCTCGGTCTGGTTTACGTAAAGTGTCCAGAGTCCAATAATTTGCTTCTAGATCGTTAGGATCTATGCGCAAAATCTCTTCATAACATGCTTGACTCTTCTCTCGGTTCGGTTCTAGTTGGAGAATCTGCCACCTTGCCATTTGCTTCAGATTGATGATGAGGCTGGATTTGATGTCCTCTTCGTGCTCTGGTGCACTTTGCATTTGCCTCAACGTATCAAGCACCTTCTCCATCTCTTCGATCGCCAACACTAGATCGCCTTCGTTGTCTCTGCTTGCCAGAGCTAAAGCCAGGTTTCGAAAGCAAGTCCAGTGTGGATTATCTAGCTTTGTACCCCGCGTCAAATTGTCGACTGCATCGCCAAATAGGTCAAGGATGCGATAGGTCTCCCCTAGCCGTTCATACCATAAGGAGTCCAAGATCGAGATCTTGTGCAACTTTTGAACCCATTTTGCGGCTGCTGCCACTGCGGCTTGGTCGCTGACATACTTTTCAAGATAGTCGTTATCATCATCTTCCGGGAGCTTCTTCTCAGGCTGAGCTCTGTCCTCTTGATTTGGCTCCTCTTCTCGGGTCGATTCTTTTTCCGTGGGTGGTTCCGCTTCCCTGGTGGACTCTTCTTCCTTGCTCGTCTCCTCTACTTTTATAGGTTCCTCTTCTACCAATGGGTTTTCTGCTTGAGTCGGGATCTCGTTTTCATCGCTAAGCTGCATGATACCCTCATCCTTTTCGCCTTCTGTTTTCTTCTGAATATCCTGTTTCGTGTCAATTGAATGGTCTTATTCTCGAGCCTCGTGCGAGATAACAAACCAGCTGCAAGTAAGTCTTGACCCACTCAAAGGGAGCTCTGACGTCCCATGCCCGGTCCATCAACCAGTGCCTGGAGATCATCGTGATTATCGGAAGCAAGAGGCTTCGATCAGGGTTCGGATCTTCTTTATTCTGCTTGAGCGATGATTTATCTTTTTTACCAAGAAACCGAGTAGCTTCTTCATCCTCCAGCCACTTCCACAGATAGGCCAGATCGACCGGCTCGTCGATCCAGTTCGTCGAAGGTGGGCCATATGCTCCCCAAAACTTTTCGAGAATATCTTCATCGCCAATAAATGCATACACTCCTTGACCAATCTTCTGCTTCTCTTCTACATCGAGACTCTCGAAGTTTTTGTGCTCTCTGAGCTCTCTGAGATGAAATGGGAACCATTCTAGAATATATACTGCGAGAGCTTTGGTTCGTTCATCCGGTGGCGATGAAAGCAGTAGCAAGGACTGATTCAAGATCCAGAGATGGGCATCGAATTGATTCACTCTGATGGTACCTTTGCTTGTCTTCTTAGCGGCATTTTCGTCGAACAAGAATTTCTTCATTGCTCCATGCTCGGCAAGATCCCATAAGAAGTTCTGTGCCTGGCTCATATTGGCGCTGGTGATTGTGATGGTAGCTGTTATTTGTGGTATGTCTGCAGCTTTGATTCGAGTGTTAGCGGTCGTCGTGACAGCATTCTCAATCTCATCGCCGACTTGGATCAATCCATCCTCGTATCCGAAGAGCTTATTATACTTCTTTTTCAGCTTCTTTTCCAAGGGCTGAAGAGGAACCGATCCGAAACGAAGATACTATAGAATGAGGTCAGAAGATTCACAAGCTATGCAAGTCGTCCAAGTTGCCAGGTTCACGAAAAATTAGGGGAAAAGTAAGCATGATTACCAGAGCCGCCTGCATGTCATCTACTTCAAAAAAGACTGCACCATGGATTGCCCAAATGAGCATCTCGTTCACTTCATCAATTTCCTTCGCAGTGAGTGCTTGGTTTGCTGCCTTCACCACATTGACAGCAATTTCTTCTCGGGACTGACCAGCTTCGTTCAGGATACTCATGACTTGTGTTGCCGAGCCATCTGCGTTCACAAGATCGTTGATCTTGACAATTGCTGTTCGCACTTTGAAGAAGTCTCCTTCGACCCGGCCTGGGAGCGTGTCTCTGATGGAGTCTCTTAACTTTGTTGTCTCGGGGTCCTTTCCTTGAAGCAACTCTTTTTCCTTCAATTCGCGATCGACGTAATGTTGAATGTCTGGGATGTTGAACAATGGAACATGTATCTTTGAGACTTCCTCTATTGCTCAGCAGATTCGGATTAGCACATCATTTTCGTGTATAGGCTAGAGTTGAAGAATTCACCAAATTGTTCTTTCGGAAATGTATCCAGATTTCCAGTTGCTATCACTCGTAGCTGACACCGATCTGAATCAGCTAGAGATGCCATTGAGCTTTTCATCCCACTCAGGATCTCTAGCAGTTGTGCTGAGCTTTCCCCAGGGAGTTGATCCAAGCCATCTAATACTATGAAGTACGTCAAATCACGCTTGGGCGCAACAAACCCAAGGCTCTGCCAAAGCTCTTTGCAAGAGAGGTCTTTGAAACGGGATTCGTCGTTCCACAGTGGACTCCGGCACAGCTCCAGGAGCTTCTTCTCATAAGTAGGATCTTGGGCTGCGATCTGTACAGCCAAACATTTCAAAGCCATTTGCGAAGGTGGAGGAGGATTCTGAGGACTCTTCTCCGTCTTCTTTGGGAAGAAATGATATGCCACAAGTGGAGCTCTTGTAGACGTTTGCGGCCCGCTAGTCCGAGATGAATGCAGTCGATGAACAATAACGGACGACAAGAATGATTTGCCAGTGTTTGAGTCTCCAGTGATGAGGAGCAAGGGATCAGCATCGGGCTTTCGACTGACCCAGTCTTGATATTTGGGTACATTGTCCATCCACTCTCCGCTATTTTTCATGCTTGCCACCCAGCATTCGGTACAAGTCGTGGTCGATTTCTGCGCTACATCAGTCGATCCGAGAAGCTTGTCTCTGATCGTCTTCTGGTTCTCCTTTGCCGTTTGCTCAGATTTCTTCGTTCCCTCAGCCGTATTCAAAACTTCAATGATCGCTTCTCCATAGTGGTCGACTTTGTCTGCCACATGATCGAACTTCTTCGAAAGAGCAGTGATCGACTCCTTGCTATCGCTGGCTAGAAAGAGTAGCTGGGTTAGATCGTTCTTGTTATGCAAGACAGCTTCCAAGGTGATTGTTCCTTGAATGCTGCTATGGGTATCAACGAGTGCTTTGAAGCGCTTCAGCTCTGCTTGCACACCGGAGTCATCATTCAGGATGACCTTCTTGAGATTTCCCTTGAAGGATTTCCATTTTCCACCCTTTCGAAGACTGATGGAAAGAGCACAAACGTCCACGAAGCTGATCATCAGCTTGTGAATGAGCCGCATCAATTCGGGGTCGATGCTGGAGAATGCTTCAATTCTGGAATAGATTTTCTATAAGCAGTACCACGTCAGCATTTCAGACCTCACTACATTAATATTAGGTTGTACCTACGAACTGGCTAAGGAAAATCGACACTTCCTCAAACATTCCATCCACAGCCTCGTGGAACTCATGGATTTGACTTGGGATATCAAGAAGCATTGAGATAGCGTTGAAGCACATATCAGCAGGCCCAAAGATCTAGGCAAGGTCAGCGTCTTCTTTGTAAATGGTCTTCATCGAGGTTAGGCTAACTATAGCAGCTCCTTGAGCCGCAACGCCACCCAACAATTTCAGGCATTGAAGCGTGACCAAGCCGAAGTCTTTCGCAGCACGCCCTTTACCATCTTCCTTTCCGACATCTCCCGCCTGTTGAAATTCAAACTCCTTTCGCACATCTTCGAGTGTTTTGGGGGGAGAAAGCTTCAGCGATTTGCCTGTTGTGAGCCTGAATCTGGCTTCCGCAGCTTCCCACAACTCCTTCAGCGACTGCTCTGCCATGCTGAGAGGATGAATTGAATGCGCATGGGACGAGAACTCAGGGAATTAGTAACCGGCGTTCGGTCAGTGAAATAAAGAGTAAGGCTCTGAAGCCCGCGAGTATATAGAGGCTCTGAATGTCCGAGAGAGAAAGCAGTGGGAGTTGCCTGTAGTTATTAATCAGGAAGGCCTGTCACACCCCCCAGCTGAAATCTCAGCTTTCAGCCGCTAAGCTTTGTAGTGGCGCTGTGCCTCCAATCAACCCCTGGCAGCCACTGCAATGCTGACTTATCGTGATTTGGCCCCCAATCTATATATAAGTGTCGGCCGTCAACATTAGAATAAATTGAAGGGTGATCTGTTCTGACAATCTCCCGGTTTGAATAGTGTGGCAGTTACATAACTTGTCATCTTCATCATCAGTCCAACGAAGTAGCCGTAAATCTTAGGTTGTTGAAGCAAATAACACAGTAAGTATTGCCAATTACGCGAATAGCGAACGAGACAAGAAATAGGGATATTGCAAGTCTTCATTCTTGGAAGCTAGCAAAATTCGCAGTACCTCAATGTTTGAAAGTTCTGAATAAAAGCCTAGCCAAGATTTACCACACTCCTGAGATGGAGATATGTTTCCTCTACGGTCATATTATAATCGACGTCGAAGTCTTCGGCCTCATAAGTCACAGGCACTCCTAGAAGACCGAATACTTTATCCCTTGGATCCGTGCTTATTCTGTGTCGCATTCCATGAACAAAGTGACGATGATTCCCTCCGTGACGTCGTTCTAGTTCCCTCCCAATCTTCAGGTCGAGCAAATCAAGCAACGGACTCATGTCGACTGGTCCAAGTCCAGCTTGTTCCCATTGCGGCGAGATCTCAGCAAACTTTATCATGCGTATGAAGTGATAGACGCGGGTAACGTTCTGGTCCCATGAAAACTGGTGCTTCCCACAGAGCATAGTAGCCTTGTGAGAGGCTGCAGCTTCCTGTACAACCCAAATTCGTCGAAACCACTCTCAACTCATAATATCTTTCAGTCCAGCGCTCGCTAGATATGGTGGAAGTTGTTCCCAGGGTGGCTTTTCCGCTGCATTCTTGGCGTTTGCCAGGTACGAGAGGATCTCGATACCAAAGACACTGTGTGGCGTTTCGGGGCCTAACCAAATATTGACCTTCATGGCAATCTCATATATCAATTCCATCTCCCGGACTTGGGAATTCCGCTCAATTATGTCAGACTGATTAATGCAGATAGCGTCAATCCAGAGGGTGATTGCCTTCTTCGAGCGCAGTTGCCGTAAAGCAAGTTCTAGACTCTTGGTGATGGGCAATTGATGTTCACCGATAACTATAGTTGATGTAGCGTTTGGGTCTCCCCACACGAATGATAGTGCCTCGTACTCTGAGTCCCCAGCTCATGGTAGTAAGTATGAGGTGCCCGCATAATGGGTCGGAATCACATCCTGGGTGTAACACGAACACACGGATCTCATGTGATCCGAGAGGCTTATACACGAAACTCATGATTCCATCCTAGTTCTATTAGTCCTAGCCAAGCTGTAGAAGCATATTGTAAGAGTACAGCCTGACCTTGCGACTGTCAAAAGCTGGCGTTGCAACCAGATCTGTAGCTATCCTAGCCCAAACGCCGAAACTCAGTTTTCGGCCTCGAAGACAAGGTAAGATTCGGTCCAGGCCAAAGAGGGACAAAGAAAAATTCCACGATTTCTGGAACAGCTTCCAAGTGTAGTCCATCTTTGGAAGTACGGATAGCACGAAGACGATGAAGCTGTTTAGGTGCTCGCTCAAGGCTGTCTCCAGAAGAGATATTGTCCCGAAACAATCACTCCCGAGCTCGACTCATGCGTGGGTAACAATATGCAGATAAGGAACTTCTGATGAGGGATTCTGGAGATATTTGAAGTCGAGGTTGTCGTTTTCTGAAGCAAGAAGCCAAATTTTCGCAAGCTGAAAGGCGGGGGTTCCACCAACAGGCGTCGATCTGTACTCAATAAGGTTGCAACAATATTTCAGGCAGCAATGACGTAGACAAACTCCCAACGATTAGTAAGATCTGGACTTACTTCGCCACATAGCAGCTATTGGAATTCAGTCTTAGTACAGGCTTGTAACTGGAAGCTTCTAACATCACAGTTCCTGTTTACTAAGCCAACTCAGGCATAGTATTTCCATGCCAATTCAGCAATAGTCCACGTAAAGAAGGCTATTGAAATCTATGAAATCATTCTCAGGAATATGTCAAGAAAATACGGCTAGCAATTGAATGAAATGACTGAAAGCTCTGGAGACAAGATTGGCGTGAAATCAAGGTACTGGATCATTGCGTTAAGTGGAGGAGATGCAGTGCGGGACAAATGCTGGGTCTACTATCACAACCACTCTCCACCCGTCCAGTTTTGCTATCTGCTGTTATTTAAATTGGTCACTCTTCTCATATACTTTTTACGTCCATCTCCCCTAATTAAATAGCTGAGCCCTTCCCAAGCAAGCAGATTCATAAGTATCTACTTCTCACTTCACAAAGATGATTATAGAGGAACATGAGGTAGGTTATACAGACTCTGAAACAAGCTGTTGTAAGCCTTGAAATTGTAGAACCGTGAAGACAACACCCGACCCTCCGGTACCATGGCCGATCGTATCAGTACCTAATCGCTTCATTATTGGTAGGATTGTCATGATAATTTAGATGTTCCCAGAAGCAAGATCTTTCAATCTGGAAGTGTCGGTACCTCTCGATCTTTCTATCAGACGCCTATGATGTAGATTTGTCTGAAATATAGAAGCTCTGAGCTTCCTTGAAATGACTTTTATCCCCTTGTTCCAACTTCTAATTCTTGAATTTATACTCGAGAGAAAATGCTCAAGAGGTCCTTGCAAAGTCTTCTCCTATCTCTCAGCTCTTTACAATAAAGATAAATCACCACTATTGTCTGGTGCGAGCCGGTGTCACCCTTGTGAACCGATCCCGCCGCAGTGACATACCTCTAGGAAAGACTCCGACTTCGGGCACAACATCAGACGAAGTGAATTAAGCGAGAGACTCTGCTCAATATCAACCATCTTTTCTCTTACTCGAGGAAAATTCCTTTCTCTTCTCCTCTTCTCCTCCATATATGCCAAGATGGAAGCCACTGCTGCATCATTCGAGGCCCCTTCCAAGTCAGCGACGAAACTCGCTTGGGAGAAACTGTTTGAGGCAAGAAATACTCCAATTAAAGGTCCCAACGGGCCGATATACGACTTCACGTAGCCATATGATACCGAGCCTTCCACTACAGAGAGCACTGGTGATACGGTACGGTTTTGAACAGTCAGAAGTCCTTCCCAATTAATGATTGAACAGGATATTGAACCAGGTCCGCTCATAACTCAAGCCAAGGCGAAACACGAGGCAATGCTCAAGGAAAGAACTTTTGCTCTCCAAATGTCTTCCACCAGCAGTTCCAAGCGAAAGGCATCCTCATTCGAGGACTCCAATGAGAAGCTGAAGAATGCCAAGAGAAGAGCTCCTGCCGTATGTTTGCTTGCAGACTTAGAGGCTTTGGCTGACAGCCAGCAGAAGAAGAATGCCACGTCCTCAAAAATATCATCCAGAAACGAAGCTCCAAAATTTCAAGTCGACGATGTTGCGGGGGTTGTCTTCGGTGGCTTCAGGCTAACGAAGATCTTGGCTAAGGGCTGGCAAACTCCATTGGGCGCTTCGAAGGCTTGCTGGTGCTACCTAGTCGAGTGGGAGGAAGACACAGCTACTGGGACAAAGACCGGTGATACCACTTGGGAGCCAGTTAACTCCATGAAGAGAGATCAAGGTATGATGGCCGAACTCTTCGAGTCACGAATGCTAGAGGAAAGCAGAAAAGGTCCGCCAAGTTGGGAAGACGTCAAGGTAAGCTCCACAAAACTGCGAACGGAACATTTTGCTGATTTCTTATAAGGCCAAGTTCGAGGTAGAAGCAGAGGCGAAGGATGAAATGGCTGGATAAAAGAAGAGTTTAAAGAGGAATATGGCAGCACGAGAATTATCTCAAAGATCGTGCTTTGAGGTTTGTCTACAGCTGGCCAGCCAACTTGAATGTATCATAACCTTTGAGACATTCAAAGCATAAAGACAAATTAGTTTTAAATCATTCTTTGAGTCGAACAATAATCAGATAAGGTAATTTCTTGTTTCTCTCCAGAGTTCCTTGACGAAATAAATATTAAAGACTGACACATGGCCACAAATTCTGATAACCATGGGTGGGCTCCAATACGAAGCGGGGCCGCCGCAACTTCACAAATTTGCCAACCATGTTCAGTATTGCTCGTTCGCTATTGTGTGCAGTCTAGCGCCGTATTGGCTTTATGGTCTTCTTTTTCAATCCCCCATCCACTTGTCCTAGCAACATACAGCAACAAAAACCTAGACCGCAAGTAGTAAGTATTTCCTCATTATTAGCTGTGTTCCAAAGGGAAAGCTATAGCTAGAATGTATTCTAACTTAACTTCAAAATGCCCAGAATCGACATGGTTCGAATCAACACCAGTTCCATTTTCGAAACCGTCGATCTTGACGATGCTGCCTCATTACGCCGCATCATGAACGCTCTCCACTACCTCCTCACAAATACGGTTCTGTATAGTGCAGCTCCGGAACTCAAAGCCATACAAGGCGAAGGCCGCCAGCAAGAGAATTCAGTCACGCAGATCATACTATCGAGAATTCGAATGATGCCAAATCATCTCCTGCTGCTGAAAGCAACCTTGCGCTTCATCGACGCAAGAGACGGAACAGATCAACAAGTCCTGAATGCAGCCAAGGAGCTGGAAACGCTGGGAGCGGGGAAAGTCTTGATAAGCCCACAGGCTCATCCAGCGGCATATGTAGCAGCGGAGGCTCTTTTCAGCAGCAGACCCAGACAAGTTAGCAACTACATGCCAATTTACATGTTTAACCGGTCGCTTGAGGAGAAAGTACGTATGTGTCTCGACGCATACCGATGTTAGCTGACTTGAGATAGGCTCCAGGAGCATTTGTTGCTATGCAGATTTTCAGCAGCCGTGCAGGAGTCAAGCTGGACGGGACGAAGACGGGGGAGGATACAAATGTTGGTACGCACAAAACTCGTATCACACAAGAAACACGCCTTGAGTTGCGGATTCGAGAAGGTCTTTCCAACAGCGAAACAGGAGTCAAGGTGGAGGAGTCGAAGACGCGGAAGGATACAAAGACTGGTACACACAAGACTGGTTCCACACAAGAAACTCGCCTTGAGTTGCGGATTCGAGAAGATCTTTCCAAGCAAATGTAACTGTTTCATTAGGGGAGTTGAAGGAGTGGATAGATCTGAAGCCTCGCACCCAAAACTCATTGTGCTACAAAACCAAAGGGCAATGAGTTGCCGACTTGAAGATATTGTCTTTCGCCAACAATGTAAATATTTCATGAGATACAAGAATTAGATATCCTTGTTCCAAGAGAATTATGCGCAATAATTAATGTTTCAATTCACCCAGTAAAGAATACCCACCACTTCTCAGCGAAAAGCCTTCTCTGCCGCACCTTCCTCGACTTCTAAGATTCGACTCAACGTCCTTTCCTCCTAAAACCACCAAAATGCCTCAACACAAGTTCAAGGAAGAGTACGAGATGGAGGATCCTTGGAAATACATGGCAGACTTACCGCTGGAGCATGTACCGACGGTACGCCGGTATGCATTCCCATTCTCACATACTCCCTCTCTTCCAGCGAGCCTAACGCCTCATCCCCTGCTTTCTTGCCAGCAACCTGCTGATTTTATCCTTCTCAATAGTGTCATGGTTCTGATCTACCACAGGCTCAACCCGGGCCTAAAGGTGTTTCCAAAGCCGGCGCTCAACTGGACTTTCCTCACCCGGGCAGAGAGGAAGCGAGTCAAGACAATGATTGAGGAGTCCCAGAATAACGACTTGCTTAGGGAAATGCTGGCATGGTTCTCGGCATATTTTAATACAGGAGACGAAAAGATAACTGAGGTAACTCAAGCTTTCAAGACACATGTTGTTAATGCAATCCGTCAACCGAAGAGCTATCAAGTCGAGTAAGTTAATTTCCTTAGAAAGACCGTGGAGAAATGTGAATGTACTGATCTTCTGCTTGTTCAGGTATTTGATGGCACGAACGAAATGGAAGAAGTTCCTAGAGGCAGTGGCAGAGGAGGAGGATGATATAACAATGGGCGGCATGGACGGTACGGATGGACTGTCTACAACACCTCATCTGCCACCTTCTAAATTCATTACGAGTGTCTCAGAACAACGAGCTGCCAAGCAAAATTCTACTCTCCCTCCATCACGGGTTCGAAACAGCTTCAATGGAACAAAGACGCCTGTCCAGTCTGCCTTTCAGCCGTCCTACGACTTCGCATCCCCGGATTGGCGCGACGATATTACCTTCAAGAACCCAGCTTCGGCAGAAGCAAATTTCGGCACTGGAAGTGGCGAGGGATCGTTGCGCAAGTCAAAGAAGAGGAAGCAAGAAGAGATCGAAGTGCCTTACAGCTTCACCACTGCTGATGAGGACGCTCCTACAGAATCTGATCCTGATGAACGGGAGGAGGAGATCGTTAGTACACGCTGGTCCAAGATACGCTGTTCCACTCTACTAATCAATGTCAATATCAGAATATCTTCCAAATAAAACCGCTTCCTGGCAGGAAGACACGTCGGGGCACAGATGCAAGTCCAATATATCCTCAGTCCAGGATTGCTGCTAATACTGTCCAGTTCTCAAAATTTGGTGATCAAACAACTTCTAAGAAGCAGAAGACCTCGCCCAAGGGAAGAAAAGGTACGAAGGCAAAGACTGCTCCCAAGTCAATGGCTTCTCCCAAGGCAATGGTTTCTCCCAGGACAACGTCTTCTCCTAGAACAAGGGCTTCTCCCAGAACCATGGCTTCTCGCAGCAGCATATCTTCTCCCAAGACCCCTCCTCAAAAGCGTAGAGTAGCACAAAGATCGAGCTTTCTTGACGAAGACGATGATGATGATTCTGGAGTTGATGAATGGGAGCCCGACACGGTCTGGACGTGATAATGCAAAACAACTCCAATAAAGAAGCTTAGAGAGTATTGAGTAGCTCAAAACAAAAATTGTCAAAAAAATTCGTGATTGAAGCAGCTCAGGAAGTGTTGGTGATGTGTGATGCCAACCACTGCCCCGCATGACGTTAAATTTGCAGCACGATAAGTGCAATTCACTTCCTGACAAGACAATTATGACTCAACTCCCTAGTCTCGTAGCCTCGCAATTTTTCTGCCTTGCGTGAAATTTTTTACACTTCCTTGTGAATATAAGAGACAGGGTTCAGCGGCCTCAATCCTTCCATCCTTCCACACGCAACTTGCAAGACCACTACCACAATCACAACCACGCTCCCCCACATCTTGCTCCTTCTGTGTCCTCCTCTCCTTGCTCATTGGTAGAGCCAACTCCTTCCCCTACCACTAGCAGTTCTGCGACGATACACCCACGACGAGTCTTCACTCCCATCCGCAGAGACACAGATCTCGTCACAACAGCCGACCTCTCGCTCCAGAATAGCCCCCTTCACAACCCGCGACCTCAGAACTAAGATATCATTCGCTTCGTACATATTTTGGCTGTGCTGGAGTTCCACTATCGCTGTTCATAGCATCAAAGCTGTCTTCGGCCTTTGATAGAGGCTAGACAGCCAAAATCAGCAAAGCGACGCGAAACTGACGCCCCAGTTAGGACTTGGCCATAAATTGTCCGACCTGGAAACACAACCTACCGCAAGACATTGATCACCTCTTCCACCACAAGACATCGATCGCCTCTCTACCACAAGACATCGTTCACCTCTTCCACAATCTGCTTTCTACCTTGTCGCTCACTTCTTTGCCTTGGAAGGAAATCCTCTCTGCTTCCTCGACAAGAACGAGATAAATATTCTCGGTCAAGTCGCTGTAAGCCACAACCACTCCCGTTAGAGAGAGCGCTGCCACCGTCTCGTCTTCGGTCTCTTGCCAACAACACAAACCACCATCTCCACATCATATACCACAGGCTGGACACTGTACCCACACACTCTCTTGCATTGTCTTCTGAATATTTTGGTACATTCACAAGGCTACAAGCTAATATTCAGAGACAAAGACTTCGTCTGTGGCACCCTAGGTTTGGCTCTAATACCTGCCTCTTCTTACATGTAACGGATGAGGAAGTGTCTTGTACATCATCCATCGCTCGTGGTACTGGCTTGTTCTTTGCTATCAAGAACTTTTGGAATCTTTAGACCTGATAAGTCGTAAGTTTACCTATTTCCTTTCGCGTGCAATATGCTCTACTCCCCTCCTCTTCCCTTATAGTCATAGCATACCGTCCCTAAGGGTAGGTTATTTGTTCTCATACACATAAAAGAAGCTGTCTTATGAAGAGATAAGTAGTGATTGTTCTGCTTGTTCTTTGTTCAAGGAGTGTAGGTTATTGCTTACGTCAACCAAAAGCGTGCCCCGGCTGTCTCTGGAGCAAGTGCAAAAGACTGTGGTCAGCGACCTGGAGACGTGTGGATTCATATGCCCCCTAACGTCTAATCTCCCTCACAGCCTAGCTTATCGTCCGAGGGCACACACCAGTGAACTCTCCTGAGATTAGCCACACATGTTCTTGAGAAATGCCAAGAAGAAGTGTGTCTGCCTGGGCTTTCATTCCTGTCACTGTCGTTGAGAAAAATCCTTGCCACATCCGAGAACTTGGTACTTGAAAGCTCTTGCTAACTGAGGTCCTAATCTAGGTCAAAATGGCACCTTTTGGTCAAGACTCCCCTCTTCGTGACCTCGATGGCAACAATGTCGACTCCCTCCGAAGACTTATGAATGGTATCATGCATCGCCTCGCTGGTGTTCCAGCCCGTACGGTCGCCCAGCTGGATGATCTCGATCTTCACGAACATAGCGCAATGATTTACCTTACTGAGAATGCCCGCCAGAACGATCTTCTGAGACGAATCATCACTCGATTTGCTTCCGCACGTTACGGCAACTCAAGAACAGTTCGTGATGCTGCCAGAGAGCTGGACCTTGTCATAATTCAGGCTGTTCTCAGTCCTCATGAGCGTCCGCTGAGAGAGTTTGTCATTGCTGAGGGCCTTTTCACCCAGCTTGTAGCGAACGGTGCTGCCAAATTTGGAGTTGGTGGTGATGAGGAGTACGGCGACATTGCGCCAGATACTGATGAGGAGGACAATAATGATAACGACAAGAAGGGTAAGCATACAAAGGTAAGCTACTTCCCCCGAACAAAACTGTATTCGTTTTCCCACGGTCCATCTGCTGGCTCCCTGCCTACTCGAGCAGACTTCTACATATTGTGATTGATGACTGACCTTTCTCTTTCCAGAATTTGCGCAAGAGAACCAGATCCAGCAATGTTGCTCCTGTAAGTTTTCTCTCTACGGTAGCCGCGTCCTCCTTGAAAATA
>Ga0302140_10007413_pt1 | contig 13726 bp, 17 predicted proteins | sample I_Bog_E1_1_FD_202095 | JGI IMG/M metagenome (GOLD analysis project Ga0302140, IMG submission 202095) | Peat permafrost microbial communities from Stordalen Mire near Abisko, Sweden - I_Bog_E1_1 | ecosystem: Environmental > Terrestrial > Soil > Wetlands > Peat | place: Sweden: Abisko, Stordalen...
AAATTAAAGTTGAATTGAATTTTTCTTAAAAAAATTATTACAAAACATTTAGTTGACAAACCCAAAATTTTTTTGATAGAAAAAAAATGTCATAAAAGAAATTATTAATAAAGTCATTTTTTTTTGGATTGGCATTGAAAAGACTGTTATAAATAGAAATTATTGTTTTCAAAATAATATAATCAATTTTTCATTGGAGCATCAAAAAATTTTCACTTGAAACTATATGGATTATTAATTAATGAAGGACTCTATGTTAAAGATATAATTTTTATCGCTTTAGGCAAAACGACAGCTTGCATTTTTTTAACTGGGTATCTCTAAAAACAAATTATCAAGAATTTCTGTTAATTTAAATAATGTTTAACCTCTCCATCAACAGCCATTTTTCCAAGGGATTCTCCATATGGTTCCAGACGAAAAGCTTTGATTTTATGATACTCCATTCCAGAATTTTCCCAAGGTTTTCCTTCGGCAGTATTGATAACACTTCCTTCAGAATCAATTCTCAACAAAAATCTTCATGTAAATTAAAAGGAAATATAAAAAAAATAAAGGTTCTTTTTTATAAGAACTTCAAAGTTTTCCATTTTCCAACATTTTCTTGCCCTCTCATAAACTAAAGACATTTATTTTCAAATTTTAATTTATATACTTGAATATCCATGAATCCATCACTGGGTTGGCTCAATGGGGCAATCTTATCACTTTGAGAAATATATGGAACATTTCCGATATAAAAATGCACAAAAACATCTAAAATAAAAATTATCTTTTTTTCATTAAATTCATTGTTTACCATCAATGTGGACCCAACCATCTTTGTCTTTTGGTAACTCGTCTTGTAATCCATTTAGGTTTACTTCTTGAGTTGTGAAACTCAATTTTGCATGATATCTTCTTAATTTAAGCCATCTTATGATTGCCCACATTGTGAATCTGGCTCCTCCAAAACATCTCAAACTTCATTATTAAAATACATAAAAATATTTTTTTGAAAGATGTTTTTACAATTCACTTTCTATATCAATATCACCGATAATAGCCCATTCCATTGACAACATACCGTAAACGGGCTCCTCTCCTTCGATTTCAAATTTTATGACATCCAATTCTTTTTTCTCTCCTTTAGCGACAATATAAACCATATTTTCTAACAAAGCCTCTTCCTTTGAAAAATGACAGACATTTTTGGCCATAGCATTACCACTCCCTCCAGGAATAAATCCCACTGGAATGTCTTTGATTTTTTCATGATCCTCTCGATGGAATAATCCTTAATCATTTTTTCATATCATTTTTATTCATTACAAAGAAAATAAAAACCATTTATAACTTCATGAGATAACCCGTCCCCACTTATTGTTATTATTGCAAAATACTATTTTTTAAATAATAGATTCAAAGAATATAATAATAGTTACACTTAAAAGTTTCCCTTGGTCCATTTTTTTAATGTGTTCATAGGCATGCTTATAATGTTGAGTGGAAAGCACCTCGAGCTCATATCCAGATTTTTCTTAAATTGAGTCTTAATAAATTTCATCAAAAACTTTCAATGAAAACCTAAATAAGGTGATACTCTATTGCAAATTTGCCGAGCTTGGCCACTCCCCCCATGTGGATTTACTAGTACCAACAGTTTTTTTTTTGTGTATACTTGAGTTAAATTTAATGTTCTGTTGGCCTGACTTTCTTTTTAATTATCAATCTTTCATCGGGTATTTCTTTTTTAAATAAATTACTCAGGAACTCCTTGTCTTTTGAAAGATTGAGGATTAAATCACTCCATTTGCTAATTATATCGGAATTGCTATGATAGAATCTCTTTTCCTATTTTTCTTTGAATTAAAAGAAAAAAATGTCGAAGAATTACGGAAAAAATGCGGAAACATTTTCTAGAGCAAGTTTTTTTTATTTTGGAATAATAATAGATTTTCAACTCATAAACGTCTATTATTTCTTCTTGCGAAAAGCGAATTTTCTTTTTTGGAAATTGTGTAGAAGCCCCCACCAAATCTTTTGGATTTATGTACCAATTTTCGCCTTGAAAATATATGATTTTGTGAAATAAAAATTATCTAACGTTTATCACCTTCTTCTTGAAGATTTATATATAGAGCCTTTGATTTAAGCACAACACCTACAGACACTATTCTCTTATCACCTGCGTCAAAAAAAAATTGTTCCTGAATCGCAATATTTGACAATTCTTCCTTATATTCATCCATGTCATAAGGCTCTTTGGACTCCTCTGAAAGTGGATTATTAGCAGTTTCGCGATATTGATTCTCATCTGAATCCAAAAAGGGGGATTTAATTTCAGAAATGCATTCTGGATTCATTTTTTAAATATAGCTTTTTTTTTGCTTTTTAATGAGAACAAGCAACAAATCTATTGTTATTAGAGGTTTTAAAGGTTCAAAATTTAAAAATGACTTTGTTTAATATAGTTTTTGATTTTGAATTTAAATTTTAAAAAATGAGTCAAAGCAACTTGATTGGCGATCTCAAAAACAACTATGAGAAGTTAAGGAAAAACTTGCAAAAGATAAAATATGAGCAAATCCCAACCAATTCAGAGTTAAATTTTTTGTCCTGCCATTCATTAATAAATTTTAGATTATATAAAGGGAATCCGGAAATGTTTTTACAATTTTTGAACTACTCATTCGTTGAATTTTCACCGAACTTATATAATTATTTTCTCAACAAAAATTATGAGCTCTTTTCAAAAAATGATATGAGGTTCATTGAAACGATCTACCAAATTTTGGTAACTCTAGTTCATAATTATTGCTTAAATAATGTATTTTTAGTTAAAAGAATTTAATTACAAGCCCGTTTTGAATTTATCCCAATTTTTGTCGAGTTCCTTTTATGAAATCAAATTGATTTTTATACAGGAAACCATAGAAATGCTTGTCAAAAAAAAAAAGGAATTAAATCCTGCCAAAAAAAAAGAAAAAGTGCTTGAACAAAAAAAATCTTTATTCGAAGCGAAAAATGTTACTGAACCGACAGATATTTTTGAATTAAAAACAATGAGTCCAAAAAATCGCATTGTCCAAATTTCTAATAGTGAAAGAAATAAAAAACCTGCAAAAAGCTCAAAAGCAACAAGTGAACAAATTCCATTGAATAATGAGTCAAATATCAATGAAATGAAAAGAAATAACTTTAATGAAAATCTTGCTGATGATGATTTCGAAGAAGTGGAACCAGTAAAATTTATCAAACCACAAGAGTTAGAAAAACCATCCCTCGAAGAAATTTCAGAAGAGGAATCCGAATCTGACAAAGAAAATAAGAAGACTTTGAATGTTGAGGAAAATTTGCAGAAAGTTCAGGAATTTTTACCAAAAGCCATATTACAAGCGGAAAGTGTTGAAAAAAAAAAGAACAAGCTTAAAAAACAAGACTTATTAAAAATGATCTATCAACTCAATGAGGTAAAATAACAGAGATATTTAATTTTTCATATTTTTTATTAGAATCAGCAAACCATACTAAAGAAATTCGATGAATTTCAAATAACTGTGAATAAATGGGTCTCCAACACAAACGCCCAAATGTTTTTATTGGATAATAACATGAAAATGATCAAAAATCATATTGAAAAGAACTAAATTCCTAAAAAAATTTCTGATTGTGTTTTTGTTTTTTAATATAATAAAGTCTCTCGTTTTTTTGAATAAAAAAAAAGCATAAATTTTTAATGAAAATATCTGTAGCGTTTTTCCTCTCATTCTTCCATATATTTTCGTTGTATGTTCAAAGGAGTGAGCTACTAATTGAAAAAAACGACACAAACGTTCTAAAATTGGCATTTGGATCTTGCAATAAATTTGTTTGGGATGATGAATCTGACATTTTCCATTCTATTAAAAATTATCATCCAGACCTATTTATGTGGATAGGTATAAATTCATCTTAAATGCTGAATATTTATTAACAATTCTAATTTAAGGAGACGCTGCTTATATTGAGGACATGATATTGTGGTTTGTGGCATTTGAATTTCCTGGTGTTGAAAAAGCTAGAAAAAGACTTTTCAATAGTTATTATGATCCAGCTTATCAGGCATTGAAAAATGAAACAAAAATTATTGGAGTATGGGATAATCATGATTATGGACAGGATTGGGGTCAATAAACAAAAGAAAAAAATGATTGTAAAAATTTAAGTAGGACATCATTCTTTCCCTTATAGAAAAGAAATGCAAGAAGTGTTTTTGGATTTTGTGGAAGAAAGCCCTGACAGTCCTAGAAGAAAGCAGGCTGGGATTTATGATTATTATGACATTAACTTTGGTATTTCTTATTTTTTCAAAGAAAAAACAAATTAATTTCTAAAAAAGGGAGAAGAACAATCAGGATTATTTTGCTTGATGTTCGTTATCACAAAAACCCAGAAAAAGAAGATACAGTAAAAACATTTTTCTTTTAATTAATTTCATAGAAAGTAGTTAGGAGATGATCAATGGGCTTGGTTAGAAAGTTTGTTCAAAACCAATGATAAGGATCTTGTTTTAATAGCATCAGGTTTTTTTTTCTAATGATAAATATTCAAATAAATAAAAGGAAGCCAAATATTGAGTGAAGATAGAATGTTTCATGATACATGGTTTTCCCCGAGTAAATATCGCTTATTGAATTTAATTAAAGACTACTCGATCCCTGGTAAATTAACTAAGACCATCATCAAAATGCGAAAAAATAATTTCATATAGCCATTTTATTTACAGGGGATATCCATCAAGGTGAAATACAGATGATACCAGAGAGTGATCAAAGTAATGAATTTTTGTTTGAAAGAAATTTAGTAATTTTTTTTTTCAGCTTTGGGATATAAACTATACGAAATAACATCTAGTGGCATGACACATACGTCAAAAACTCAATTCACACATGGATACCTTATTGATAAATTGTTTTTCCCTTTTACATACAATGAAAATGTATTTGATGGAAAAATTTAAAATAAAGAATTTATGATAATTAAGGGGGAAGATGACAGATTTTTAGATTTGAACTATGGTTCCTTTGAAATAAAACTCGGAGAAAAAGAATCTCAAGATGAAGTGCGAATTCAAGTCCGAGATATAGATAATGAAGTTAAATTGGAGAGAGTTCTATTATTTGAAGATTTCAAAAACAAGTATGTATTTTGATATAATATTTTTTTAAAAAACGAAAAAATTTTAGAAATATCAATAAATCCAAAGAATTTTGGAAACCCAAATATCCAAATATTATAATATTTGCTATAAACTGGTTGAATTACACATTTTTTGACTCAAGAATGAGGGTTTTATGGCCTTTCATGTCTGTGGTTATTCTGATCGTCTTCTACCTGCTGTTTTCTTTTTATCTAACATGCTGTTACTTTTTATGCAAAGCCAAAAAATTAATTTTCGGTTTGGTGTTTTTGCTTCGGAAGAAGAAAAAAAAACAACAAGGAGAAATTGGAAAGAAATTAAAAAATAATTAAGACAATTATTAAATATAATAACTTTAGTCAATTTTAGTTCAAAGCCCTAAACTTAAAAAGCAATAATATGAAAACCAAAAAAAACTCAAAATCGAACTCATCATCGCCTCAAAGGAAAACGATAAGTTCTGTTGTGGAAAGAAAATTAATAGGAGGAGGTTCTATAAATCCCAATATTTATTACCTGATTGCCTTATATTTTATTTTAATCCTTGACAGCATCACAAAATTGGAGATCGAAATCAGAAATGCGTTAAATCATCAAGGCTATTTGGTATATATTGTTCAAATAAGCGTGTATTCTTCTTTGATGTTTTTCTCTGGTTTATTGGAAATCTGTTACAAAAGCAAAAACCTCCAATTTTCTTCATATGTAAACGATGGATTCTATTTTTTTAGTTCGCTCATAGTATCAATATGTATTTTGGAGGAAATATTAGCAAGTTCGCAATTGAACAATGCAATTTTGATTGAGGGATGCAAAATTACCATAATTCAATTTATTTTGATGCCCAATTTCACAAATGAGAAACCCATACTTTTCACCTATATCATGAATATAATCTATATAGTTGCAAGACTTCATCAAAGTATAACCGAAAATATTATAATTTATTTTGCACTTTTCAGCTTATTAGCTATCCAAATAATTAAAAGAAAAGTGCTGACTGGGAGTGGAAAATTTTATAGAGACAATCGAAATTCAATGAGAAAAAATATTACAACTTATATGGAAGAAAACGAATTTGAATCCTCAGATTTTAATTATTTATTTGAAAACTTGCTGAATAATGCTTCTGATGGATTCATTCTATTTGATAACCAAATGGAAATAATTTTCCATAATCAAGCAATTACGAAACTTTTTCCTGAAATGAGCTCGGATTTAAAAAATGGACTTTTATCATTAAGACTTCAAGATCTGGATGCTGATTTATTGAAAGCGCTTGAAGTCAATAGACCAAAAACTAAAAAACTTCTTGATTTACAGAATATTTTCCAATTGAAACTGAACTCTAATGTCTTAAGCTCAATATCTTCTTATGAAGAAGGAACAAGCAGCCCGAGACAAATAAATTTAAAGATCATATTGGAAGTGCTGAATTTGAACAGATTTTCAACATTTAGAGCTAGTTTGAGTAAGCTGACAAAAGTCAAGGATTATAAATTTGGCTTTAAAACATCCAATTATAATGAAAATAATCCATATAATTTATGTGTGGGGGGAGTGAGTGTCTTTTGTTACAGATCTAAAAAAATCTTTTTGATTTGTTTTAAGAAGGAAATGTTAGCTAATAAAATTTTGGATAATTTCAATAAGGTCATTGATTATATTTCGGTGGAACTCACAAGTAGTTTGAATACTTCTTTGATCATGCTCCAAATGCTTCAAACATCAACCATAATACCGAAAAAACTTATAAATGATTTTGTTAATCCAGCTTTAACCTCGACGAAATTTTTGATAAATTTGAAAAATGAAATGGCGAATATTTGTGGTCTGCTGAAAGGGAAAATCGTCAAGAATTTGATTGAATTTAACTTGAAGGACCTAGCCATGGAAGTATTATCCATGTTCAATTTTCAATGCGAATCTAAGGAAATACAATTATCTTTAAAATATGATGAGAGAATCCCAAAAATCATCACATCTGACCCTAGATTAATCACCCAAATTTTGACAACTTTGATAAGTATTTAATATAATTTATTTAATATAAAATATAATGATTATATAACAAATATAACAGTAATTTTTATCTTTCTATAGAATATTCAATTAAATGCAGCTTTAGGAACTCAATATTTGTGAAAATTGAATTGGAGAGTAATAATTATGAATTGAGGATCTCGGTTTCAGATTCAGGCAATGGGCTTTCGAAACAAGAGAAAAACAATTGCATGAACACCTTCAAATCATCAGATTATTTCAACAATCTTAACTTCGACCCTTACAACATTGGTTATGATCTCTTCACAAGCCATTTGTTGGCTCTTTTATTAGGTGCTGAAAAATCCAAAGAAAAAGGGTTGATTTTAATTTCTGAACAAGGAGCCGGCACTTGCTTGAGTTTCCTCATTCAAGACATGGGCGATTTCGAAAATTTACGAGATAATGAAGAAGAAGAAGACCTCAGATGCGTTGAAACAAAAATGGGGGAATTTAATAACAATTATTTTTCCGAAAACAAGTTTTTGAAGAAAGAGGAATTTGACCCATATTCATTTCAGATGTCCTTTAAACCAAAACCATGTCCAAAAAATCAATCTTGTATTAATCCCGAACCGAAAAAGAATTTCGATGTGTTTATAAAAAACAATTCATTACATAATAATAATATTGCAGAAGAAAACGAAGTTAAATCGAACAAATACACTTTTAATGAGTTCTCGAAAAATGATGAACACACTTTCACTTTAACTCCAAGTGTCAATGGAGAATATGATGTGGATCCTGTAAAAGATAATCTTTTCCATTTTGAAGAAAAGGGAAGAAGACCTAGCAATAATCTGCCGATCCCTCCAAGGCACTCAATCAGCACAAGAGTAGGAGGAGGGCAAATCGTTGATATAAAAATTGGGATTGAAAATAATATCTCTTCAATCACTTGTTCCAAAATGGGATCAGACATGGTATGGTCATTTTCGAGTGATTCGAATATTTTGAAAGACATTGCGGGTTTGAATGTACTTGAAGATAAATTGAGACAAATTAAGGAAATCAACAAATTTAAGAAATGTTCATGCTCTGATATTTTACTGATTGACCATGATGAAATGAGCAATTATTCGATGAAATTCCTTTTAATGACATTAGGATTTACCGCGGAAAGTGCCTCGATTAGCAGTTTGGCTTTGGAAAGTGTGAGTAAAAAATTAGATTCTGATTGTTGTAAAATGTTTAAAATGATATTTATTTCTAACGATTTGCCTTCGATTTCAGGGTATGAAACATGCAAACGTATTATAAAAATTTATTCAGATTCTAACATGTTAATTCCAGCGTTAATTGCCCTGGCGAATAAAATTAATGAAAAAGAACAGGCGGAAATTAAACTAGCTGGATTTTCAGATTTCATCTGCAAACCTATTATGCAAAACACGATCCATTTTTATATAAAAAAATATCTGACTGCTGATCTTGTGAAAAAAAAAATATACATTGTACAGAATTAATAAGAAATCTATTATTTTTAATAATAATTTTTTCGGAAAAAAAACACCCATAATAATTTAAAATCAAAGAACTATATAAGAAAAACTTTTGAAGGAAACTCTTAACCTTACGCCAGGGGCAATATCGCAGCAAGTGACGTAATAACTGATGCGCGATGGTTGCTAATTGAAAACTACTCCAATAAGTAGTGAAGTTCTTCGGAACTGATCTCAATTTTTGTATGGTCGTAAGACCACCCCATTAATTTAACCAAAAGAAAAAAAAATACTTATTTTATGAGAACTAAGAAAATTTAAATACAATTTTTATACAAGAATTTATAAAATTAGCTTTGATAGTAAAGCCAAAAAAATTTTGTTATTTAATGTTTTTTTTAGAAAATTTTTGAAAATGTTAAGAAAAAAGAAAAATTTTTAGGTACTTCAAGCCAAATATGTGCTAGCAGATTTTTAAAAAAACTTTTTTTGAATTTCATCTAAAATATAGTGTGGATTCTAGGCCACTTTATAAATTTTATAAAATGAAAATAATTTTTTTGAAAATTTATATTTTTAATTTTTTAAGCAAATAAATATGATTGTATGCTTTTACATCAGTTTTTGGCTGTGTTCCGCTCAATTTGCACATTCTATCTCACCTCCCACAACTCTATCACATGTTTCCACAATTTAGTTGAGTCCTGATTGATTCTGGACTTTTGCGGAGACTGGTCTCGCTGAAATTTGCGAAAAACATGGTATTTCTTTAAAATCTGAGCCGTAAACCTCTATGAGCAGTTAGTAGTGTGTCAATGTTGATTCAAAAGCAGTTCGACTCTCGTGGCGAAAAACAATGTTCCCACCCACTCGAAAAAACAGAGTTCTCTTTGGATTCAAAAACAATTTATAATCGACCTTCCGAAACAGGCTCAAAAACATAACAGCCTTCCTCTTCCAGAATAGGAGGATTTTTACCTGTGGATTTTGCAAGAATTTCTGTTTGGACCCTTTTTTCCTCAAGGTATTTGCGGATTGTGTTTTGGAAAGAGCCAAGGGGGTCTTGCCTAGAAACTGAGGTTCTCTAATTGATTTTCGTCAAATATTGCCTTTTTGTAAGGATTTCAGTAATTGTGAACTTCCCTTTCGAAATATTACTAGTGAATTTCTCAGAAAACTGATTATTATCTTTCACAGCCTTGCGATCAGAAAAACCTACAAATTCAGGGAATTCTTTGAGGCATAACATTGATTCTTTTATCAGGAATATTACCAGGAACCATGAGAAAAATGGTTAGATTATATGTTGATTTTGCTTGGAAATCGTGATTTATAATATTTATTGAGGATTTTGCGGCGTATCTGCACGAAATTCACTAAAGCTTCTTTCGGTGCATTCATTTGATCATCCACCTTAAAATCTACTAAATCTCTGGTAACATCAAAATCAATTATTTTATCAAGAGTTCCCATCAAATCATCTAAAAAAAAATATTTGCCGGTTCAATATCTGGATAAAACAGGCCGATCTTTTGAAAATGGCTGAAAATCATTATCATATCCTCCGAAAATCTCTTGATTTCAATTCATTTCTAACTTCTTTGCATTTTTCTTCTTTATGGAATCATATAAAAACCTCTGTCCGAATTCACAAGCAATATCATAACAATATTCATCATCACTTTAAATCAAATTTTCTTGCAAGTAAATTGTTTTTCAAAGTTTCTCTAATGTTTTCTTTTTACTTTCACCGAGAAATTCCCCCCTCTCACCTTTGAATCGTTTCAAAGTAACTACTTTACCACTGGAGATTGTAACTCCTTTGAAAACCTCCTATGTTTTCCCCTCTTATAATCTTTATCTTTAAAGATTCATTCGAATTTATCAGAGTGTGTGCTGGTGTTTCCCTTTTTTTCTTCAGGTAATTGAGTATTGATGGCTTTTTTTTGGGTTTGTTGTTATTGATTTTAGCAGCAATTTCAGGTTTTTTATCCAAAATAGGAATTTGGGCAGTTTTAAAATTGCTTGTTGTGTTCCTTTGGCAAAACCCAAGAGTTTTTTCTCCTGCTAAAGACTATCAAGATAAAGCTTGAAATTTTTAGCTTTGATCTGGCTTTGCAAGAAGATTTTCTGCTTCCTGAATCGCACTGAAAAAAACATTTTCCACAATCATATGTCGATAAAGGTCCGGATCTCTTGAAAACAACAGGAACCCAATGATACAATGATAAACCATTTTGTCTACAATCTTTGATGGCATCATGAAGCATATTTACGACCATTAATCTTTTGATTTTGCTGAGTCCCAATTCATTTTTCGATAGATTTGCTAAAACCCTGACAAAAATCACCTCACATCATATGTATTGACTTTTTTATAAATCCTCACACATTTCTCAATGCAACTGTTTATTATCAAATCTTCTCGACATTCGGCACTTTTGAGTTATCAAAGCAAACATTAAAGATATTATTTTGAGTATCTCTTTGGGTGGTGCTTGTCTTCAAGCTGACAAGAGCAATCTGAAATGTTTATTAAATCAAAAGGCATTTTGCTTAAAATCCCAACCTTGACTTTATCATCTTTTTTTCCTGATGGGGGTGCAAATATCCTCAACGGTTTTGACTATTAATTTCGAATTTTTTATGTTTTCAGGTTAAAAAAATACATGTTTCCATTTGAACGTCAAGATCTTGATCATTAAACAATAACGCGTTTTTGAGGATTTCAGGAAGAGTTTTTTTGTTTTGGAAAAACTCAATGGTTTCATGAAAAACGAAACAATAACTAATGATTTGGAGAATGTTAATCGATTTTATTATTCTTATGACCGAGAAGCTTCATCATGCCATGACTTCCCAATTCTTTATTTAAAGAAAATTCAGGAAATCTTTAAAAAGTTTAAGTTTACTTTTGGCTTTTTGTTTAGGTTTTTCACGATAAATAAAGCTTTGGATTGCAAAAGATTGAGAATCATTGCAAGCTTGTTAAGAATGTTAATTTCAGAATCGGTATCATCATATTCATCAGCAATATTATTTAAATCTAAACAATGGTTCACTTGTTCGGTCTCTTGTTTGTTGCCCATTTTTTAATTCGAATTCTTCTGTGATTCTTTCCGAATCTTTTTTTTGAAAACTTTAAAATTCGCTAAAAGCTTGAATTTTAAAATAAAGAAATGACATGATTTGATTTTGCAAAATCGATTTGATTTCAGAAAATCACAGTGATTTAGCAAAATCACCATGATTTAGCAAAATCATAAAATATTTTCATTTCATAAACCAAAATAATTTTTATTTAAAAATCAAATCGCCTTTCAATAGGTTCTTGTTTTTAGCAAAATTATCATAAAAAAAACTCAACTCATCCAGCCATCCTTTTTATTTCACCCCTTTAACAATCAGATGCGTTTCGAACCTTCCTCACCGATGACTACAATGAGATAGTCTTGTGCCTGAAGAATAAAAGGCTTTCAGAAAAAATGCAGATCCTGAAAGAAAACTCCAACATCGGGGCATTTGACTTGATTAAGAAAACCCTTTCAGTTATAATTTGCCTCTGTGATTTTCAGAAGAATGAAGCAAATTCTGCCTTGGCTTACCTAAATGAAGTGACCAAAGGCATCCTTACCATGATGATAGAGCTCTTGATTGATCACCTCATGGATTACAACAAAAAGGTCTCTGAGCCAGATGGTCCGAACTCTCAAAAGAATGCCTCCGAAGCTCTCATAAAGCTTAAATCTTCTCGAAATGGTGGATGACTTACCTTATCCTATTGAGCCAAACTTTTCGCATTCATAAGGATGACCCACATTGGGGAAGTTTGAAATCTGAATGGTTTTCTCCACAAGAATGGAAATTGCCGAGGAATTCAATCACTGGAAGCTGCTTTTGGTGAGAGGGACTCTTTTGGTAGCAAACCCAGGCCAGCTTTTGAAAAGTTACTCGATGGGACTTTCACTTCAAAGAAGTCAAGGAAATGATGTTGGCAAGGGATCCTTTGGAAAGATAAGACTAGCAATCGCCTTTACTTGGAACGAAAGCTGCTCGACAAAGATGCCAAGGAGACATCATTTGTCTAAAAAAGTGCCATGCCATGATGAGAAAGGACCACCAGAACAAGAACAAATACAGACTCGACAGAATGATTATCAATGTGTGGAATGATTATTCTTCTGGAGAAATGAAAAATTATATCTTTTCTCCAGATGTGTAAGACATGTCAGTCGTGGTGGAAAATGAGGTAAAAAGCCAAAAAGTTTACACAGTTCAGCAGTTTGTTCCTGTGCTGGAAGGGTCGAAGATTTTTGAGAAGAATGAAAATATTTCCCAGACTGGCAGCACCAAAAAAACTACCTTTTAACAGTTTTCCATTCCAATCAGTTGCAAAGTCGCTGAACTCAGGGATTTGCATGACTAATTTGAAACCCCAAAATATGCTCTATGATCCCCAAAATTAAAAGGGAATGCTGATTGATTTGGCTGGGGTTGTGCTGTTTTCGGACAGCGGGAGTTTGAGGAAATGCAAGCTCAATCAAAGAGCTACTGCAAAGAGTTTTCGTTCTTCTGGGCTCATCGAAATCTGTTTTGCAGATATTATATCTTCGTGCTTTGGTGAGTTAGCCAGTTTCCATGTTTATCAATTTGCTGTTGACGACAACCTGAACGATGGAGTTTCTGCAAAGAAAAGCTCAAGAGAAGGGTCTGGTTTCAATTTTTTCGCAGGCATTAGACAATACCAGGGATCTAGGAGAGAATCAGGGAAAGCGCTGTTTAATCTGCTGCCGGATGGAATTTATTCAAAAGGATCAGGACTTTTCTAACTGGTTTGGAGGCAATGCTGGGCTTACCAAATGGTTTATAGCCCCGTTGTTGATCACGGACTTTAATTTTAAAGAGCACGCATTGATTGAAATTTTTTAGAGAGACTGTGTTTGTAAAAACATTAAAAAAAAATTGTTTTTTTTTTTGCATAAAAAAAATTGATTTAAAAAAATATTTTAGTTAATCATATAAAACAATTTTTTAGAATGAAAACAATAATTTGGCTTTTTTTTTATTCAAAATCAAATTA
>Ga0302140_10007415_pt1 | contig 13724 bp, 8 predicted proteins | sample I_Bog_E1_1_FD_202095 | JGI IMG/M metagenome (GOLD analysis project Ga0302140, IMG submission 202095) | Peat permafrost microbial communities from Stordalen Mire near Abisko, Sweden - I_Bog_E1_1 | ecosystem: Environmental > Terrestrial > Soil > Wetlands > Peat | place: Sweden: Abisko, Stordalen...
GGTTGCCACATCGATCACAATCGCGGCGAATCCTCTGACCATCACATCGTCAACGCTAGCCTCTGGAATCGAGGGTGCGGCCTATTCGCAAAGCCTGCGTGCCAGTGGAGGAACGCCAGCTTATAGCTGGTCGATTACCTCTGGTAGCCTGCCGACTGGATTGACGCTTGCGGTTGGGAGCGGCGTTCTATCTGGAACGCCGACGACCAGCGGAACATTCAGCTTGGCGGTTACGGTGCGCGATAGCAGCAGTCCGGTCCAGACCAAATCGGTTACTACGTCGATAACGATTGCGGGCGCTGCCACGTCTGCGTTTGCCAATGTCAGCGTCGGAACTACTCCAGGGAGGGCGATCCCGTCTGATTTTATGGGTCTATCCATGGAATGGGGCACTGCGCAGACGGTGCTGGGTGATTCAACCGTTGGAGTGGACTACATTGCCCGGCAACTCTTGCTAAACCTTACCGCGTACGGCTCGGCTCCGCTCAATCTGAGGATCGGGGGGAACACCACGGACTCGACCGGAGAGCCCACCTCCACGACAGTGCAACCCTTTGCGGAACTTGCAAGTGCTCGCGGAAACCATTTTTCTCTTGGAGTGAACCTTGGTTCCGACAATGTCAGCCTGGCCGTGGATCAGGCGAGAGCGTATGTGAACCAAATGCCGGCAGGCTCGCTCGATGCGATTGAAATTGGAAACGAACCGGACATGTACCTCTTCCATGGGCTGCGGCCGCCTCCGTATAATTTCGCAGATTATCTGGCCGATTTCAATGAATGGAAGACAAACATCGTGCCGCTCTTACCTAAGGGTACAAAGCTCATGGGGCCTTCCTGGGCAAGCCCGAGTTCGCTGGCTAATGCTCCGGCCTTTGATTCCGCTGAGGCGAGTTCCTTAACAAATTTCAGTCAGCATTATTATGTCGCGGACGGTTTAGGAGTAAACTCCGCGGACATTCTGCTCACGCCGAGTGCGGCTTCGGCCGGAGCAAATGTAGTGGCAGCGGCCGTGATCACGGCGCATGGATTCGGAATTCCATTTCGTATGGGTGAAATGAACTCCCTTTACGACGGCGGAGAGGCGGGGATTAGTAACGCGTTTGGATCTGCCCTCTGGGCCCCCGACGCGATGTTTCACTATGCGAGTGTCGGTGTGGATGGTGTGAACTTCCATATGGGCGAGGATGCGATATACGAAGCGTTTGACGTCCACGTTCATCCGACAGGTGCGACGGCTTCCTATTCGCTGACTACCGTGTATCCGCTCTACTATGGACTGCTATTCTTTCAGGCTATGACAGGGAACGGCAGTCGTCTTCTACCCACCACCCTGACGACCGAGGCCAATCTCACGACCTGGGGAACGATCGATGCCGGCGGTACCCCGCGCCTGGCGATCATCAATAAAGACCTGAGCTCAACGGGAACGGTCGACGTCTCCATTAGCGGATACACTCATGCGCAGGTCTATCGCTTGAGCGCGCCAAGCTATCAGTCCACGTTGGGGATCAGCTTTGCGGGGCAAACCTTCGACGGCAGCAAGGATGGAACCATCCAGGGAACCCAAACGGTTGATTCAATTGATGTTACGGGCGGGGTCTTTGAGATTCCGATGCCCATCACTAGCGCCGCGATCGTGGTCTTTTCGAAGTAATCAGAACTGAGAATTCGTATCGTCCATGTGGGTTGCCGGCCAGCCCGGCGGAGCTTGAGTAGCTAATTGACTATTTTTTCTGCATGCGAACTAACGCTTCACGAAGCGTTAGGCGAACCCGCGAGGTGTCTGAAAAATCACCTTCACGAAATTTGCGCCACAGCAGAACCAGAAAGCCGCCATGACGGAACCATGCATTGCGGCGTTCTGCAATAACATCGTGCCTTTGTTCCACCCATGGGTAGGGAGATGCCTCAGGGGGAGGAACGGTTGGATTTCGGAAGACAAGGATGTAAGCGTAGCGTGCAACTGGCGAACGGTTCGATGGGCTGCCATGCAAGACACGGCCGTCGTGGATGGAGCAATCACCCAATGCCAAGGGAACGCTAACGATTTCTTCTGGGGAAGGTGTGGAGCAAGATTCCAAACTATGGGCTTTGGAATCGTTGTTTGCAGATCGATGGGGCCTGATCGGTCCCATATGCGTTCCCGGCACAAATTGCAAACAACCGCTGTTCTCATCCACATCCTGCAACGGCAGCCAAAGTGTCAGTTGGTCAAAGTCGTAATCAAGCTTGCCATAGGCCTGATCCTGGTGCCAAGGTGTGGTTGCTCCTTGAAGAGGAGGTTTTACAAGTACAAAATCAGCAGAGCAGAATGCCTTCGGTCCGAGGATCTGATGGGCGATTTCGTGAGCTTTTCGGAAGAGTGATGTTTTCTTTAGGGCGGGTGCAAAGTTTGAAGGATTTGTAAGCTGGCCCAAGGTTACGGCCTCAGAATCGTACGGCTTGAGGACGTCAAACTGAGCGCCTTCTTTTACGCCAACTTTACGAGAATACAAGTCCTCAAGCACTCTGCGAATTTCGGCGATCTCTTCAAGCCCGCAGATTCGACGTAGACCAACAAATCCGTCACGTCGAAACAGTTCGATTTCCGGAGTGCTTACGACAAGGCCCACGGTCGTCCTCCAAAATTGTTACCGGAATTCCTAAGGACAGAAGCGGAGGTTTGGATCGTGGCCATCGGATTCGATGACTGATTCTAATCCTCTAATCGAGCAGCGGGTTTGTACAAAATTGCAGTTTGCTGAGCACCGCGATCCAAGTTTAGCCAGCATGCTGGGGTGCAGACTTCGGCGAGCCAGTGTGAGAGTTTTCAGAAGTTAATCAATAATATATTTCTAACATATTCATCCTATGTACATCTACGCCGCATATCTCTATTTGCTGACTTCTGCGGAGCGGCCGGGTTTCCCGTCGGGGAGGGTCTCGTGAACGGATATCCCGATGGATCCCGGACAAGAGACCAGCAACCTGCGCCCATCGGCCAAGATCGCCGTGGCGGAGACTCCGTCCGCGCCTGGCTTTACACGCTGGATCGGATTGGATTCGCCAGCGCGGAGCGGGACGAACATCGTGAGGATGAGTTTGGGCCCAGAGGCTGTGAGGGTTTGAAGCAGCGTTGTCGCAGGAACGTTTGACGGCGTTACATCTTTGCGGACATTCCAGCCGAGGAGTTGTGGCTGCTCCTGACCGGAGGCCGACTCTACTCTCAAATTGGTTGTCAAAAGCGGTACCACTACGATATTGGGAACACCGGGATCCTCCGTAATAAAACTTTGAGTGGAAGGGTCTATCCGACTATGGGTTGTCAGAATTTGCCATCGCGCCTGAAAGCGATGTTGAAGGGAATCGTTGGGACTGACCCGATCAGCGACAATATAAATGTTTGGCTTCAGGAACAAGACATCGCGCTGTTGAGACGCAATCTTCAGGTGAGACGGCCCATAACCTTCGTCGTAAACGCCTGATGCGAAATCGAATCCTGCGTTCGTGTCCCAATGAGCATTGATCGGCCCTTGACTTACCATATTTGGGTCGCGCAGCGGGTCATCCTGACTTATTGGTCTCACTTGTGCCAAATCGTCTACAACTACCGTATTGTGGGAGAAAGCTGAGACGGCCCATTGCCGCCATTTGCTGTTTTCGTAGCTACCGCCGCCACCGTTGAAGATCAACTCGCGGCCATAAGCCCACACATTCAAGCCAAGCGAATCCTGCTGCTGGTGCCCGAGCCCTAGTGGGCCGACGCGAAATATGAGATAGTTCGCGTCGGTATTCCAACTGGACCGCATCGCGGCTAGCCCAGAACGGTTAAGGAAGACGGACGTGTAAGGTGGTGGCGAACCCTGTCGGCCGTTACTGGCGAACCACTGAAAAGCAGAGTCATTCGGATAATAGATAGCTGCCTTTTTAAGGACTCCCGGAACGTACACCGGCCAGGAATCGTTGAGCTTGGGCAACCACCTGTCGGGCGCCACCAGGCTTACCTGCCAGTCGTAAGCGTTCTGAAATGCGTTCAGATAGCCTGGAGGAAGCTCTGCTGTGAGGCCCGCCCATCGCGCAATTTCGGCAATATGCAGAATGCTGTCCAGGGAGACATTCTGATAGCCGCTTGAAAGCTCGATTTGAGCTCCGTCGGGAAGAAACTGTTTACGTCCTTCCTCGGCCATAGTCGTTGCAGCGAAGGTTCTCCAATCCGGTGCCTCTTTAAACTCTGGAAATTCCGCTCCCGCTGCATAGAGTCCGCTCATTTCTATCGTCAACCAATTCAGCTTCGTATGGTGGTTTCGCAGATATCTGCCGTGATCTAGGACGGAATGAACAAACGCAAGCAGATCTTCATCCCCCATCGCGGGTGAACCACGAAAGGCATAAAAAGCATCCATCCAGGACCCGCCGGGGCGGATCCCCGCCTCGATCGTTCTCCATGCCGATCCAGAAACATTTTCCGTGTGAGCCGGAACAGGGCACTGCACAATCCACGAGCGTAATTCCTGAACAAACGCAGCCGCATATCGTTCGTCCCCAGTCGCACGATATGCGGCTGCGAGGTCGCTCCAAAAGGACATTCGGTTCAGTTGCCATTGCCACTCATCGTTATGAGCCTTCCCCGCTGTGTGAAAGGTCGCGTTGTAGTGCCAGTCGATATGACCGTCCGGAAAAGAATAGGTCAGAGGAACCTGCCCACCCTGCAACCTTCCCTGGACCGCCCCATCCGCGACCGCTCGGCTCTGGGGCGAGAGATGAGGAATTCCGACGACATCGCTCTTCCAGCCTACGGATGAACGTGTGCGGAGATAATCTGCCAGTTCTTTCTGAGCCAGGGGCTTATCGTTTCTCTTCAACGCAACCGCGACCGAAGCGAGTTCTGGGCGTTCGAGGTCAAGAGACTTGAAGAGATCATCCACCGCTGATGGGGTCAGGACAATGCTCGAGGCGCTGTCCTGGTCTACGGATGGAGTCGTGGCGAAACAAGCTGGACAGGTTAGTCCGAGCAGAATGCAGGACGCAAAAGTAAATCTTAGGGCCCGATTCATTGTTAGTCCTCCCGTTGGTTGTCGGTTCGGAGCATACGCCCGGGTCGCCTGGCGAATCATGCTGCGACAACTAAAATGAACGATCGCCAATCTGAGTATTCGAACAAACTCAGAACGTTAGCTGACTCAGATTCTCGACACCTTCTGGGGCGTGCTCCGTTAAATCTCCAACAGGAGCCCTTAGGGATTCTCGCAGACGATTTATATCAGTTGCGCGGTAGGTAAGCTTGATCTGACTGTCATTTTCGCCGCCGGCCAGATTTTGCTTATGCAAAGCATTGATTTGAGTTCCGGGAATATAGAAGAGAGGAATTGCGGTTCGAGTGACCTGTCGTACTTTGTATCCAGCTCGAACCGCCTGAGCGTGCAGCCATATGTCGTCTGCCTTTGGGCAACAGCTCTTGAAGGCTGTTCCTTCCCGCTTGACTTCTCGCTGAAGCGAAGGCGGATAGAGCACGCCCCCAACGCCTACGGCAAAATGTCGAAAGCTGGGCTCCGTGGAGTCGACAAACTCCCAAGTTTCATACTTTGCGATACTCTCCTGGTTGAGCTTGACGATGCGCGCCATGTGACAGTTGACGAAATTAGGATATTGCAGGAATGCTTCGGATAGTTTCTTCAGCCAATCGCCTGGATACAGAACATCGTCGTCCGCGGTGACCAAGGGAATCTCAAGCTCTTGCGATGACTCCAAATAAGGATGGTACTTTTTGTGAGGTCCATAGTTCTCGCATAGCATGATCTCCAAACCGCGCTTTTGCAGCCTCCGTATTCCAATGGGCAGGATCTCGAGCAGCGACGCATCGTCTAGCCAAAGAATGAGCCGCGAGGGGCGCATTTTTCCTCGCGCAATCGATTCTATCGCCAAATCCACTGTCTGGAATCTGGCTCCATAGGTTGTGAGCGAAACGATAGGGCCACGCGGATCTGTGACCGGTGTCCGCCGGAACCTGTTGGCCAAACGTAAACGAACAACCCGGAGGTGTACCTTGATTCCGATTGCGAGATTACTTGGATTACTCCAAAGGCGTCGAATCAGAGAAAAAAACTCCATGCTAGTCCCTTTGCTCTTAGTTCGCTCTCTAAACAGCCGGTTAATAAAAATATAGGTATGAAGCGATCGGCCCAATGGACCAATTATCTCGGTTTTGCGATGGTACTAGGCGAGACGTGACCGCATCAGTTTTCCTACAGCAGTCTTGCAGAATGACTTCGCAAGAGCTGTTGACCATGTAAAGATCCCGATCGAACTCATGTAGGACAAAACCAATTCTCTGATCTCCAGGTCGATACCCCCGGTAACACTAAGTGTGACGAGACCATGACAAACTGAGTTGAGGCCGAGCCGGCGTAATGCGGGGAAGTTTCGATCTAGGCCGATGCCAGTTAATACTTCCGTGCGGCCACGAACACGCTTCCGACTGTTCTTGGAGTTTGTATATGCGTTCTCCCCGTGGATTCGTTGCATCGACAGGGTTTGGGGGCTCAGCCAACCTTGAGCCAAAGACAAAGCGGCGATCTTTATATAGTTGTCGCTCGTGATCCGGATCATGTCCGGCATAGGCAATATTTGTTCAAGAAGCTGTCTACGGAACGAGAGGCCAGACGTTGCCGATGGAATATAGGGCGCACTGCCCCTGCTGAGCATATTACGCGCGTCTACAGTTCCCGACTTGCAGACATCTGGTCCCGCGTAGCGCTGTCCAGCCGAACCCCCGAACCACTCTGGTGTGTCAAAACACCAGCCGAAGTCAGGATTTTCGCTGAAGATCTCTACGGCGCGAGCCAATTTATCAGGTAGAAAGAGATCGTCTGAATCCAGGAAGCAAATAACGTCTCCACGACTCGCTTCGAACCCGGCATTGAAAGCTGAGGCTTGCCCACCATTCTGTTTCGCAATCAACTTCACGCGGTCGCCGTAGGAATCTACAACACTCAGCGAATTGTCGGTGGATCCGTCGTCGACAACAATTACTTCATAGGTTGGATAGGTCTGGTCAAGCGCACTTGAAATGGCCTCGCTCAAGAACCGCTCGTAATTGTAGTTGTTGATAAGGATACTAACCAGAGGAACAGTATTCATGGGAACTCCTGCGCAACTCGAACAGTGTTTTTGATCAGGATGAAGTGCAATAGTGGCGCGTCGGAAACTAGTGACTATAAGTAAGGACCTTGTTCGGTTTCCGGCAAAACACCAAGAGAAGACCAAAACTCAACAGTGCGAGGAGCCCATCGGAAAGAAGGCTCGACCCTGCGGCACCCTTCCATCCGTAAGCTGGAATCCAAAAGAGGTTCAACAAAAAATTGAAGACCGCTATAGTTAATTGAGCTGCAGTTCGGTATCTTTGCTTGCCGAGTCCCATCACTGCACATCCCGAAATCTGATGGATCGCGCGAAGCAATGGTATGAGGCAAAGCCAACGAACTGCCTGTACTGACTCAGCAAAGCCAGGTCCAAGTGCCAATGGAATTAGAGGAGCGGTTGTGTAGAGTACAACTGCAACACCAAGCATCAAAATCACGGCTCGCTGAGTAAGTCCCTCCGCCAGCACCCTGAGTGCATTCGGATTACTACTTCCTTCTCGAAAGAATCTTGGAGCTGCCGCATCCTTTAGCGCAGCTACGGGAGTAGTAGACACGTCGATAACGCGGTATGCCAGCGCGTATATGCCGTTTGCGTGATTCATCCCATAATGGCTCAGCATCGTTTTATCTATGTCGTTATAGACCGATGAAGCGGATCCCGCGAAGGAGTATCCAAACCCCTCAGGTATTCCTTTGATTGCAAGGCTCATCGAGAAGCGAGGCCATCCGTACGCAACCGTAACCGCGATGAAAGAGGCCAATGCTGTCAAGGCGGACACAACCAATGATGCGACAGCCCACTGAAATGCGCTCGCATGACGAAGTTCCGCGAGCATCCCGAGGGCCGCGCAAAATCTCGCCAGGTTAGAAGCCAAATTGATTACCGCTGTGACCTTCATCCTTTCGAACGTCTGGAAAACCATTGCAGCGTTACGGGTCACCTCGGCGCAGAAACAGCTAGCAATGCCCGCGAGTAACACCAGACCGGCACTGGAAGGATTCAGAAGATGCGGCGCGGCGAGCTTTGCTCCCGATAGAAAAATAAAGCTGAAACCGGTGGTCAGGACCAAAACGCTGCCCCAGTATGCCGGGAATCTGAGACGTTCAGCACCTACGTAGCGAAGTAAGATTGTCCCGGAACCCATGGCGGTAAAAGATGCCAATATAGCGGTGAGCGCAAACGCGCCGACATAGACGCCATACTCAGCGGCTCCGAGCAATCTGCCCAGAACTGCGAAGTATCCAGCCTGCAGCACGAGGGTAGCTCCTTGGCCCACCAGCATCCACCCAAAATTCCGGCCCAGGACACTGTTACGTAATCTATGAATCTCTCTACGAATTAGGCTCATACGACCTGGAGACTCCGGATTCGATGCGCCTCTTTTCTTAGACCCACATAGGCAATGAAAGGTATGACGCATTCCAGATTTGAGGCCGCAAGAAGGTTACCAGCCCATAGGTTGGTGAATCCTACATAAAACAGAACTGATGCGTACCACATGGTGCTCTTGGAGGGATACCGTCGCAAGCAATAGAAAGCGTCTTTGACAGCAGTGAAAAATATCAGCGCATAGAGGACAACTGCGACCGCGCCTATTTCAAGCCAGAGCTCAAGAACTCCATTTTCTGCGTACGACATTCCCGGCCAGTGAGCCTGTAGTACCACGTTCGCTGACTCGCCGTATAGACCCTTCCAAAAGGCAAAATATCCATAACCAAGATATGGTCGTTTCGAGATTGACACCATGATGCTGGACCAAATTCCTGTTCGTCCGGTCATTGTTGGATCTTTTCCAATCAAGGCCAAAATCGGCGCAGGATTGCTGAAGACGATCGCTCCCGCCACCACGATGGCCCCAAACGCTACCAAGCCTAAGCATAGAGCGTCGATTCGTCTCATCTTGACGCCGAGGTGGAGTGCAGCTACGAACGCGAGGCAAGCAGCGCAGAGCATCCATGAACCTGCAGAACGGGTCATCGCCACGATGATCAATACCGCGATGACGTAGGAGAAGCGAAACAGCCTAGCCCAGCGGCCCTCCAGCTTCACAAAGAAGATAGGCAAAAGGAGGAGTGTCATCATCCTTCCGCAAATGTTTTTTTGTCCGAATATTCCTTGCCACGCTCCGAACGCATAGGCCGTTTCCCGATTCATCAGCCCGTATTGTGGAAACATGAGAATCAGCACGATACTCGCGGCTGCGGCTATTGACCCTACGAGAAGCAATAATTTGAGTAGGTCGTTTTTGGAATACCGGCTAAAGACGTAGAAGGCTAGAGCCGCGTCTACCGTCATCCGCAGCGAGGTGACAAGGGATGCGGTGGGGTCAGCAGACCAAGTGAAAGATAGTATGGCCCAAACGAGCAAGCATGAGATAAGTAAGTTGCGGCGAAACTCGGCTGCGATAGACTCGGCCAGGGGCACCATGATCAGTATCGAAAGAAGATAGATACCATTTTTTTGCAGCTTGATTATGCCGGACTCCTCTGAATCTCCAGCGGCGACACCTTGCTGTGCAGTTCCAGCCGTGGTGTTCTTGCTACCTCGTTCGAATGAGAAACCGTACGTTGACGCGAGCACTAGCAGGATGATGCAAAGTACCCAGGTCTTGATGGAACTCAGCAGAGAGTGCTCGTTCGAGGAGGTGTCTTCCCGCATCCTGTCGCCGACCGCCAGGTCTGCAAGTCTATAGGCACGCGCGTCATTGCCAAAAGAACGAACTGGGAACGGCCTCACATCTACGGTTTCTGTATGCCGCATGCTCATGTTTTGCCTCTGTCTAAAGTCAATGGTTCGGTAGGTACAGCACCCCGCGGACGTGTTCACTGCGTCTCTCATTATGCGGAAGGACAAGCTTATACGGTGTTTAAAACCTCGTAGTACTTCATCGGGTGAAGCTTAGTTTTCCAGTCGACGTCGCGCGGCAGGCAGGATGGCGTGTTGAAGTGGCAGTGCGTGGAGGCCCTATAGTGTGCTCTCTGCTGGAGCGGCAATTCTCTGAGGCTGAGCAGTTGAACGAAGTCTTCTCATAGCACTTCGAACGGGCTCGTCATACTCTCTATATGCGACGGTTGCGACCGCAAGAGCCAGCAAAGGAAATATAAGATTTGTCCAAGCACGGGTTTGTGTGAGTTGCTGATGCCGAAATGCAATTGCTATCTGGATGCATATGGCTAAGATCGGGATATGCAAGATGTAAATTGCATATGAGGTCTTACCGGCATACTCAAAAAAGCGTCGAAGCAAAATGACCCCTTCCTTTGCGGACGCACCGGCGATTAAAATAGCAGGAAATACCACGATGACGTTCAGTAGATCGTACGCGGCATTCCAGCTACCAAGACGGGGACACAGAAGCGGCAGCATGAGCAGGGCACAAACTACCCATCCTGGCAACAGGGCGGCTGACCGCCGAAAGGCCCAGTATCGATATACCAACATGCCCGCTGTATACGACATCAGTACACGTGGGATCGCGAGGAGGATTTCGTTTGAATAGAAGCCAAAGCTAAGCCCATGATAGCGGAATGTACAGATGGCGGTCAGCACAGCCGATCCCAAGAAACAACAACCCACAAAACCAGTTGAGCGCCTTCGAAAGAAGAAGGCATGGATGACATTTGCTACCGCCTCAGCGAATAGTGACCATGCCGGATAGTCGAGCGGGAACGCTCCGTGAATTCCTCCTCGAAAGAATTGGGGAATTGGAAGCAGCAGCGCTCCTAAGGCCGAAACGCCTATCAGATTAGTCGTTGATATGCTCGCGTGCGAGATGTGGTTTTTTAGAATAACACCTGCAAGACCGGTGATCAGGCCGAATAAATAAAGCGGGTAAAGCCTTAGCAGTCGGATTGTGAAGAACTCTTTGGATGACCAGGCATTATCGAGTCGCTCTTGATAGTTATAAGCAATGACGAATCCGCTTAGCATGAAAAAGAAGTCGACCGCCAGGTACCCATGGGAGAACACGGCTGTTCGGTTGGCTGTTACGTCGGCGTGATACATCACCACGGCGATAGCCGCCAAGCCCCGCAAGCCATCGAGCAGCACGAACTTCTCTTTCATGTTGTTCCCCTCTCGGCGACTTAGGATGTCAGGTTGGCTGGGCCGTGAAATTTGCTAATTGTGCGCAGATCACCCATCCGGCTTCTCTCGGCCCCGGCTCGCTGCGAGTACTGGCACGTTCTCTGGTTTGGATATCAGGCATACTCAGCAATAGCTGACTGATAGGTCTCTTTGTATTCGCGGGCGATCGTACTGGAATCGCTAGATTCTCTGAGGAAACGGAAGAAGCGCTGTCCTTCCTTGATAACGTCGTCGGGCTGACGAAACCATTCCTCCAGTGCGTCGGCAAGTGCTTCGACATTCCCGTATTCGATTCCATTTTTCAGAGCTCCGTTTGGGGGCAGCACGTCGATAGAACCCGGGACTGCAGTCAACAAGGTGGGCCGGCCCATCGCCGCCGCTTCCAGGACAGCGAGGGGTTGTCCTTCCACTTCGCTGGCCAACACCGCAAACATACTTCGGTCGATGAAAGTAGAAACGTCATCGGTAAAGCCGTGAAACCGTACAATCGTTTGCAAGCCATCCCGTTTCGCCTGTGCCTCCAACTGCGACTTCAGCGAGCCTTCTCCAACCAGGTCCAATTCGTAGGTGTAACCGCGTTCACTGAGCAGTTTCCATGCGGCCAACAGGTGCGTGTGGCCTTTAATGGGCTCAAGACGTGCGATGCACACCGCACGATTGCGCACTATGCTGACGTCGATCCGCGGGGGATCTGTTGGGAACTGCACGGGGTTGTTGATGCAGCGAAGAACTTCCCGACCAGTCGTTTCAAAAATATTGGTTGCTACAGAACGTGAGACGGCGGTCATTTTCCGAGGATGTAGCCATCGAAACCACGCAGCGGGTTGAAATGCCAGATGTCCTGTATAAAGCACAGGGATTCGAGCTAATTGCAATAGGACGGAAAGTCTGCGGTGGTGACAATGGACGAGATCGCATCGCTGCAGCACAAGCCAACGCTTAAGACGGAAAAGTTCTCGTACTACAAGGAAAGGGTTTGGCGACTTCAGGTCGAATCGCTCGAACTTGCCATCCAAGACCCAAGAGACGTCCTCTAAGTCGTGATTATTGTTGCAGGCAGCAAAACAGTAGTCTACATCCGTCAGTGCTTGCGAGATTCGCCTGATCGCCTTCGCAGCCCCGCTGCTGCGGTAGAAATTGTCATTCATCATGCACACACGCATGACCGCTCCTCGTTGCTGAAGCGGCTCATATGGACCAATGTATTCGATGGACCCGACTTGCTTCCGCAAACGCTGACGGACGAGCGGTAAGGCTAGGTGTTTCGCGAGCGTAATTGGCTCGATGAGATAGCGTCGCCAAAGCCGCTTCGGATCTGAAAATAGCCGAAATATGCCGTACAAGCCTAGGCTGCCAGCCCAGGTTGGCGGCTTATACGCATGGCCAGTTACATAGTCGAGGGTCGCGCCGCTGGTCATAATTGCTGAGGCTTCTATCTTCGAATAGTGCTCGGCCAGCCACGTCTCCTGAATCGGCATTCCCATACCTACAAATAAGATATCTGTTTGGAAGTCATTGATTCGCGCGATAACTTCATCGCTTTCTGGTTCGCTCTTGGCAAAGAATCCGTGGTGACCCTCAATGGTTAGGCGCTGATGTCGGCTGCGCAGCAATTCGATGCCGGCCGTCAATACCTCCGGCGCCGATCCCAGATAAAACACCCGCCAACCGTGGCGCTCGGCCTCAGTAAGTATGGAATCGAAGCCGTCGAGAAATGTAATTCGATGTTTTCGCATCACTGGAAGTCCTGCCAACTGACTGCACCACACGATTGGCATTCCGTCGATATATACCCACGACGCGTTGGAGTACACTTCTCTAAACTTAGCGTTTGTGCAGTACAGGTGAAGGCTGTGCAGGTTGTGGTTCAGGATCAGAAGTTTATCGTTAGTCGATTTGGCCCGTTGCAGTACGTGAATTAAATCTCCGCGCTCGAGGGCATCTACCCTGATGCCAGCAAGCGACAATCTGCTGGAGTTAAGATCGGTCATTTAGGACGCTCCTCTGGAATTGAGTCGATCGTCTGCATTGTGAGATTTGTGGCTCTTCCCTATGAAATGTCGATTGGGATCTGGATAGGGAAGGGGCTGATTGCAGTGCAGGGAATAAGTCAAGTCGGTCATACAGGGCGCAATGCATGACCGCTTCCCGTGACGTCAGATAGATTCGAAAGTCGGATGTGTGATTGATTACGATTGACTGCTCGACGTGCGTTCGTGACGGACGCAAAAAGGTCGCTCACTGCCAAGGGCGGAAATAGTATTTGACTGGGACGGTCAACATCGCTCTGAAACTGTAATACAGTCCTTCTAATCGATATCCCAGCGTCTCTTTGGGGCGAAATGCGTGTAACCAGCGTTTACGTCCCCGAAGCAGCGTGGTTCGCTCCGAACGGCTTAGCGACGGGTCTCTTTCGAATTGATCGAGTATCCCCATCACGGCTGCCGTCATACGATCTGTGTTGTTCGATTTTCCACCGCTGTGCTTTCGGTAATTGACCACGCAAGCGTTATGTTGCA
>Ga0302140_10007416_pt1 | contig 13722 bp, 12 predicted proteins | sample I_Bog_E1_1_FD_202095 | JGI IMG/M metagenome (GOLD analysis project Ga0302140, IMG submission 202095) | Peat permafrost microbial communities from Stordalen Mire near Abisko, Sweden - I_Bog_E1_1 | ecosystem: Environmental > Terrestrial > Soil > Wetlands > Peat | place: Sweden: Abisko, Stordalen...
CCTCGGCGTCAACATCAGCGGCATCGCCATCATCCTGCAAATGCGCGAGCGTATGGAAGAAATGCAGCACCAGATTCAGGAGTTCGTACAGTACATCCAGCATGAGGTACTGGCCCGAGCCTCGGCCACCGCCGACCCATCCAAGGGTGCGATTGTGCCCCTGCGCAGGACGCTCGTTCCTGCGGTCGATTCCTCCCGCCGCAAAGACTCTACCAAGTAGCAGGTTTCCCCGGAATTCCCTTCGAACCCGCTGGTTAAGATTTCTTGAGATTTCCACGCAGATTCGACGGCGACCTGCTTCGAATTTACCGGAATTTCATCTCCGCGCAACCCGCCTTCTCTCGTTTGGGACTACTTTGAAGCGATGAAGCCCGAAAATTCAGCTGGCGCGCCGGGTGCGTTGCATTCTCCCATCCTCACTGCAGGTTCCCGGAGAAATGAAAAACGCCTGAAGTTGACCTTGGAAGCGGGAACACTCGCCGGCGCCGTGGTTCTGCACTGCCAGGGCCGAATCCTCTTCCACGGCGAGGCGCGGGCACTGGCGACCGTTGTAGCTGAGGTCTTGCCCTCCGCTGGCCGCATGGTTGTAGATTTAGCGGGTGTCGACTCCATCGATAGCGGCGGCCTGGGAGAGCTCGTGCTGACGCACATGTGGGCCGAGGCCGCGGGCCATGCCCTTAAATTCGCGTGCCCGAAAAAAGCCGTCCGCTATCTGTTCGAGACCACCAACCTCGTTTCCGTTTTCGACATCTACGGCAGCGTTCCGGAAGCCATCGCCGCGATGATGCAAGAAGAAATCCGTTCCGCCTAGAAGCACAAGGGACCTCACTTCTCCCGCAGAAAGCGATATCGCCCACCACGGTCTTTCGCCACCTGTTCCGCCACCTTCAAGAACGCTCTGCCCGCATGAGACAACGCCGATTCTTGCCGGTACACCAACCGTAGCTTCCGCTGAAAATGCAGATCGCGCACCGGCACGCGGACCAACTCGCCGCGGCTGATTTCGTTTTCGACGCTGATTTCCGGCACCAGCGCTACCCCATTCCCCATCACCACAAAACGCATAATCGCCTGCAACGTCGGAAGCTCCACATCCATATGCAACGGCGTTTTGTGCCGGTGAAACGCTTCAATCACCTTCTCGCGATAGGGAGACGCCACGATGTGCGCCACAAACGACTCCGCCCCCAACTGCCGAACGCTGACCTCGCCCGCCGACGCCAGTGGATGCCCCGGCGGAACAACCAGCGCTAATTCGTCCAGATACACCACCGCCGACCGCAACTGCGGCTCTTCCGGGTCGTAGGAAAGAACTCCCAGCTCTACATTGTGCTTGAGAACATCGTCGGGAATGTGGCTGCCCAGCGACCGGCGCACCGTAATTTTAATCGTGGGATACAACCGCCGGAATTCAGCCAACACCGGCAACAGATACAGAGCGGTAAACTCATTGGCCGCAATAACCAGCTTGCCTTTCTGCAACTCTCGCATCTCGACCAGCGCCGCCTGCGCGTCCTGCCGCAAGTTAAGCAATTTCTCGGCGTATTCCTGCAAAACATGCCCGGCATCGGTCAGTACGCCATCATGCGACGACCGGTCGAACAATGGCTCGCCAATCTCCAACTCCAACTTGCGTATCGTCTGGCTCACGGCGGATTGCGTGCGAAACAGCTTTTCAGCGGCCCGCGAAAACCGCTTCTCTCGAGCTACGGCTAGAAAGACTTCGAGTTGCGATAGGTCCATGGAAATCAACTCTCCATTGTCGGGCATCGGCGTCCGGAACCCCAGCCTTCCGAGACCGGCTCGCCGAGAACTTTTATCAAACAACTAAGCTTGATAAGCAATACTAATACTATCAGCACGACTAATGCTTCCGTAAAGATAATAAACTTTTCTTTCCCCGCGTCACGCCGATAAACTAAACAGGCAATCCTTTCTGGAGGAAACAACTGCAATGGATCGACCGCGGATCATCCTTTTCGACACCACGCTTCGTGATGGAGAGCAATCGCCGGGCTGCAGCATGAATGTCGGAGAAAAGCTTCGACTGGCCCAGCAACTGGACCGTCTCGGAGTCGATGTCATTGAAGCTGGATTCCCGATCGCCTCCGATGGCGACTTCGAGGCGGTACAGAAGATCTCCGCGTCGGTTCGCCGTCCCATCATCGCCGGATTGGCGCGCGCCTGTACCGGAGACGTCGATCGCGCCTGGCAGGCGCTGCAAGGTGCTGCGCGACCGCGAATTCATATCTTTCTCGCCACCTCCGACATTCATTTGAAGTACAAACTGCGCATCACCCGGGAACAGTGCCTGAAGCAGGCCATCGACGCGGTCCGTCACGCGAAATCGTTGTGTGATGACATCGAATTTTCGCCCGAAGACGCGACTCGCACCGACGTCCCTTTCCTCTGTCAGGTCGTCGAGGCAGTGATCGCCGCCGGAGCCACCACCGTCAACATTCCCGACACCGTCGGTTACAGCATGCCTGAGGAATACGGCAACCTGATACGAACCTTGTTTGAGAAGGTGGCGGGCGTCGATAAGGTAACCATCTCAACCCACTGCCACAACGATCTTGGCTTAGCCGTCGCCAACTCTCTGGCAGGCGTACAGCAAGGCGCGCGCCAAGTCGAGTGCACCATCAATGGCATCGGGGAGCGTGCAGGGAACGCATCTCTCGAAGAAATTGCGATGGCGATCCGCGTCCGTCCAGATCGCTATCAGTATGAGACTGGAATCGCCAGCGAACAGATCTTTGCCTCCAGCCAGATGCTGGCGGAGATCATTCGTGTCCCGGTCCAGCCCAACAAAGCCATCACTGGACGCAATGCCTTTGCCCACGAGGCTGGCATTCATCAGGATGGCATGCTCAAGAACCCCCTCACTTATGAAATCATGACGCCCCAGTCGGTGGGAGTGCCCGATTCGCGGCTGGTCCTCGGCAAGCACTCGGGCCGTCACGCCCTGGCGCTCCGCTGCGAACAACTGGGACACCAGTTTGAACGCCGCGAACTCGATGAGGTCTATCGCAAGTTTGTCGTCCTTGCCGACCGCATCAAGAAAGTCCAAGACAGCCATTTGCTCGAATTGATTCAGGATGTGGTTACCGGCACGATCAGCAACACCGAGATCAGCCATAGCAAGAAATTCCCCGCAGCCTCGGCGAACCTGCCCTTTCCACGTGCCGCCTCAGCAGCGGTTGGAGGAAGTTCGAACAACGAAACCCATGCCGCGCACATCGGCAGCAGCGCCGGACAGGCGACCGTCGCGATTCCATTCAGCGACCACCACGCTGAACAGGAAGATTATCTCTGGGGTGTCTAAACCACCCTGGCTACTCTTCGCAAAGAGACAACTGCAATAAATAGGAAGTGTAAAGTCTTGCAAAGTGGCTACCCTCGCGCCTTCTCCTCGTATATTCTGTTGCAAAACGAATCGAGGACTCCATGCGACTTCGTGTCACTTCCCTACCCGGAGACGGGATTGGTCCCGAAGTTACCTCTCAGGCCGTCCGGATTTTAGAAGCGGTCGCGACCGGGTTCGGCCACAGTCTCGTCCTGGACAAGAATGAAATCGGTGGCGCCGCCCTCACCAACTCCGGTGACCCGCTGCCGGAGTCTACCGTCCAGGCTTGTCTTGCCTCGCAAGCCGTTCTTCTCGGCGCGGTCGGCAGTCCCGCCTTCGACCACAATCCCCGTCACTTGCGTCCCGAAGCCGGACTGCTTCGCCTCCGTCAGGCGCTCGGAGCTTTTGCCAATCTGCGCCCCGCCGTGTTCTATCCATCGCTCGCGAAATCTTCGCCTTTGCGCGAAGAAATCGTCAAAGGAACCGACATTCTGATCGTGCGTGAATTGCTTGGCGGATTGTATTTCGGCGAGCCCCGCTCCATCGAAGGTGCTCCCGGCGCTCAGCAAGCCGTCAACACCATGCGCTACGGGGAGACCGAAATCGAGCGCATCGCGCGCCTGGCTTTTGAACTCGCCCGCACCCGGCGCCGGCGTCTGCTTTCGATCGACAAATCCAATGTCCTCGAATGCTCGCGACTCTGGCGCGAAGTCGTTACCCGCGTTGCCGCCGATTTTTCGGATGTCCAACTCTCGCACATGTACGTCGACTCCGCCGCCATGTCCCTCGTCCTGAAGCCCGCCGAGTTCGACGTCATCCTTACCGAAAATATGTTTGGCGATATTCTGTCGGATGAGGTTGGCGGCATCGTCGGGTCACTGGGCCTGCTTGCCTCCGCTAGTATCGGTGGCCCGGTCGGTCTCTATGAACCGGTTCACGGCTCAGCGCCGGATATTGCCGGCAAAGGCATCGCCAACCCACTGGGCGCGATTCTTTCCGTTGCCCTGATGTTGCGCCACACCTTTCATCTGCCCAAAGAAGCAGAGTGTGTCGAGGCTGGCGTCATTTCAACTTTGATGGGAGGTTTTCGCACTCGCGACTTGGCGCGCCCCGGAGAACGCACCGTCACTACAGAAGAAATGGGCGTCCAGATTGCCGAGTTCGTCCGCCAGGCTGCGTCCACAAGCGCTTCTGTTGCTTCGTAGCCCGCCGAGAATCGGGAGATTAAGTCGATTGCTACAATTTGGATGGCTATAATTTGCCCGGAGCAGTCACCGGAGAGGCCGAGTAGTCCCCACTCACCGAATACCAGCGAATCCGCAACAGTTCCACAAACATACGTAAGCCGTCGCGGAGAGGATTCAGTCGCGTCCCCTCGCTGTGTGCCCACACCACCGGAACTTCCTCAACCTTCAATCCAGCGCGCCGCGCCAGAAACAAAATCTCCGGATCAAATCCCCAGCGCTCAATTCTCTGCAGCGGAAAGATCTGTTGCCCCGCATCTCGACGAAACGCTTTGAAGCCGCATTGAGTATCCGCAAAGCTCAAGCCCAAAACTACCCGCAACGCAACATTAAAAATTCGCCCGAAAGCCTGCCGGTACAGCGGTTGCCGTTCGGTCTGCAATTCCGTACGCAGCCAGCGTGACCCGATCGCAATGTCGGCGCCTTCCGCAATTGCCGCAAATAACTTGGGCGCTTCTGTAATCGGAGACGAAAGATCGGCATCGGTGAATAAGCAAACATCTCCGCGCGCGTGCAGCATTCCGTTCCGCACGCTGAAGCCCTTGCCGCGATTGCCCGGGTTCTCGACCAGCAAAATCTGCGGATGCATCTTGCCGTATTCGCGTACGATCTGCGCCGTGTTATCGCTGGATCCATCATTCACGACAAGAATTTCCGCGTCCCAGTTTTGTTCTTGGATGTAACGCAGCAGCGCGTCGAGCGTCGGGCGTATGCGGCCACTCTCGTTGTACGCCGGAATCACAAAGCTATAAGTCAAACCTTCCCCCACATCACACCTTGTCAAAACAGACTGATCGCCCCACTGACTAGCGGCCGAACTCCCAAGTTATGCCACTTGCCGCCGCTGATCGAGCAATCCAAAAAATTCCGCGACCAGTTCCGCGTCCCAAAGTCCACTACCCGCTTCCGCACGCATCGTAATTGCCGCCTGCTCATGACTCAACGCCGGCTTATACGGACGCGCCGTGCGCAAGGCATCATAAATGTCAACTACCTGCAAGATGCGCGGCAACAGCGGAATCTCCCCCGCCTTTAACCCGTCCGGATACCCACTGCCATCCGAATGCTCGTGATGATGCCGTATGATCGGAAGCACCAATCGCAGCGATCGTAACGGCCGGCAAATCGTCTCGCCCGTCACCGGGTGCAGCTTCATGATCTCCCATTCGGCTGGAGTCAAATCGCTGCCCTTCTTCAGAATCTCGTCCGGCACTGCAATCTTGCCCAGATCGTGCAAATACCCGCCGCGCTGCAAGGCAACCAGGCTCTCGTCGTCCACGCCAAGAAATCGCCCGAGGTCGACCGCATTCCGCGCCAGCCGTTCACAATGCCCTTCCGTATACGGATCGCGCGCCTCCACACTGCGTCCCAAAGTGCACAAAACGGAATCCGCAGTCTCCAGTTCGTCGGTGAATTCCTTTAACTTCAGCAACGATCTCACACGCGCAAACAATTCTTCAGAGCTGATCGGTTTCGTGAGAAAATCATCGGCGCCCGCTTCAATTCCCTTCACTCGATCTTCACGGGCGCTGAGTCCGGTAATCAGGACAACCGGAATCAACCGCGTTTCGGTATTGTCTTTCAGTTCGCGGCATAGTTCATACCCGGTTTTGTCGGGCATGATTACATCCAGCAAAATCAGGTCGGGAGGTTCTCGCTTAATTTCCTCCTCCGCCCCCGCCGCGCTCTGCACCGCCACGGTCGGATAGCCGCGGCTTACCAGCAATTCCTTAAGAAGTGCCGCATTTACCGCATTATCATCAACGACAAGAATAGATTGCTTCCGGCGACTGGCCCGCAGCTCATCCACACCCGCATAAGATTTCGATTGTGGGGAAAGGGTTGTCCGGCGCTTTCGGGGAGGATAGGTCATTCGTTCACTTGGGGGCCGACCCTGGGCTCTGCCATGTTCCAGTTTCCCACACCCAGCCCAACTGTGCCAGTAGCCCCGTTGCTCATAACGCTACCTTTTCACCCAGCGCGTTGCAGAAAAACCGAACATATTCGTTGTTCAAGCGTCCTAGCGCCCAGTTGTCCGCTCGTGCGACTCTGCCCCATGCTGCGGAAATTCGCCCTGATCTCGTGCTTACTCTGCTTCTCGTTGAGCATTTGTGCGGCCGTGCCAAAACCCCACGTCATCCTCTTCGGAAAGACGATTGCCGCCAAATGGCCGAACGCCACTGGCCAAGAACTCCTCGATCTTAAGGTCCGCCCTTTGCTTGTCGATGCCCGGCTAAAGGAATACTCGACCGGAATTCCGCACGAATTGACCGACCGCTTATTTGTCGTGCGACGCGCCTTTCGCGTTAACGATACCTTGCCCTCAGAAAACGCCTCCGCGAACTCGCCGCGATGGCAGTGGCAACGAGGCGGCTGGCTCCTTGTCGACCGCGCCACCGGACACATCTCGCAACTCAACCTCCCCGAGTTCGACTCCTTTTATTCGTCCTCAGCCTGGTACCGCGACTACATCGCGTACTGTGGAGTGTCGGAAGACGGCAAGAAACTGTACGCCGTTGTCGCTCAAGTCGGTCGCCGCAAACCTATTCTCAAAAAAGACATCGGAGAGCCTGCGGGAGGCGACAGTCCCGATTCCGAATGCACACCGCCTACATGGGAACGCACTCCCCTGCGCGTCACCTTCCTATCCAATGACAATCAGAAACTCGTCTTTTCCATTCGAGGGCGCGTGGTCGATGTAGTCAATGATGCCGAAGAATCCGAAGAATAGAGTCTTGGCTACAACTGATACCTGACAGACCGCAGCTCGATTCAGTCCCCCGCGACTTCCGCCGCTTTCTCCTCCACTACCGCACGCGTCGAGATCTTCGCGCTCGTCACCAGCACCACCGACGCCACAATAATCGCGCTGCCTATCAAAATGTAACGATCGATCCGTTCGTGCAAAACCAGCCATCCCAGAAAAACCGCCACCACTGGATTCACGTACGCGTAAGTCGATACCTTGGAAGTCGGAACATGCTGCAACAGCCATATGTAGGCCGTGTAACCAATCCACGATCCGAAGACCACCAGATACAGCACCGCGCCCACGCCACGGACGGTCCAATTCACAGCCAAGGGCTTTTCGAAGAGAAACGCAAAAATCAGATTCGCGACTCCCGCAAAGAATACTTGCCATGCAATCGCGCTGAAAGGATCAGCCGCCGCCGTCTGCCATTTCTTGGATAGCACCGACCCGAACGCCCAGCTCAGCGAGCCTAACTGCAAAGCCAGCGACCACCAGAGTTCGCGATGTCCGATTGAATTCGAGTTTTGCAGATCGGGCCAGATCAGCACAATGACTCCGGCAATCCCGATCGCGAGACCAATCTTGCCTCGCCGCGAAATGTGATGATCGCCCAGCAACAGGCTATCGAGCACCAGAAACCAGAGCGGCGTCACCGCGATCAGCAGCGCCGCCAGCCCGGTCGGGACAATCTGCTCTGCGTAAGAGAGCGTAAGATTGCCTCCCATTAAGAGCAAAATGCCGACCGCTGCGAGATGGCTCAGTTGACGCGCCGAGAAACGGATGCGCCGTCCGCTAAGCGCGCAATACCCAAGCATGGACATCCCGGCAATCAAGAAACGGGTGGCGCAAACCACTCCGGGAGGAATCTGCTCGACCGCGATTCCAATGCCCAGATAAGTCGATCCCCAGAAAACGTAGACCAGCCCGAAAGCGAGAATAATCTTCCATCGGCTTGCCGTAGCAGCTGGTTTCATGGGAGTTACGAGGAGAAATTCAAGAATAGCAGAGTCCCGCAGCCGAACCGCCAGCGGCGGGAGGAACAGAGAAATTCGGATTTGATTCTGTTTTGAAAGTGCGCGGCTCTTGCAGTTTGCGGCAAAAACTCCGATTCGCGCCGGTTTTGGGGAAGGGCACGAGTTCCACTCGCATTCGCGCGGTGAAAGATCTCGAAATACTTCAGTCCACTAGGGACCCCTGAAGGGCCCGCCGTTCAATCCGCGTGTTGCCGATCCACTGACCAAATCTTCGCCGAATCCTTTTCCAGTGGATACAAATGCACCATCCAATTAAAAATGACGGGATGAAACTCTCCGCCCGCAGCATCACACGCTTCCTTCGTTGTAATCGATCCGCGAAGTCCGAATTTCGGATCCTTGACTAGCACATCCTGCTTCTGCGCCTCTGGAGCCTTACAGAAATTCACGTGCTCATGCCACTGCGCGATGCTCAACGGAATGCGCTCGTTCAAGTCATCCTCCGTGAAGCGCTTGGGAGCGGTGTACATCACTCCCACCAACCGGTAGCCCTCGCCATCTTTTTCATACAGCAACGACGTCGGATGCTCAGGATTGAAACTGCGAAAGGCCTCGAACGCGAATTTATAGTTAGTGAAGTGATACTGCTTCTGCGGCACTTCCGGATGAAAAATCTTGAACCCTTCATCGAGCGCAACGTGATAGTTCTTGTATTTTTCCATCACTCCGCGCGCGGTTTCCGCCACCTTTTGCGCCCTCTCGTTATCTCCAGGCTGCAACGGACGCAGCGCCGTCATCTTCATGTGCGGGCCCATATCCATATGGCCTTCCATGGAATGCATCGCATGCATGCTCGCGTCCGGATCTTCGGACGAATCTCCCGCTGCCATCTTCGACATGTCATGTCCAGGCATGTTCATGCCCTTCATGTCTTGTGACGAATTTTGCTGCGCGAAAGCGAACGTTCCCGCCAGGCAAAGCACGGTCAGCAGAGTTCTCATGATTTGTCTCACCCCAATTCCAATGAATCTATTAACCCTGCCCCACCTTCATAGTTTCGCGCAAGTTGGGATTCCCGCCGAGACGTTACGCCAGTAATTCCGGTGGGAGCTTACGCCCGCTTGTCGGACATAGGGATTTTTGTTTAGAAACGGCACAGCTTTAGCTGCCCCATAACTGTTTTGAAAGGGAGCAGCTTTAGCTGCTCCATAACCTCTGCAAAACCGCTAGGGCTTTAACCCCTGAGGAACGCCCCTGTCACCGATTCGGTCAGTCCTGTGCCGAAGCCCACATCCCCATCTCCGCCATAATCTTACTCGCCGCCTCCGACCCCGAACGCACGCAATCCGGCACGCCAATCCCGCTATACCCATTCCCCGCCAAAGCCAATCCCGGAAGACCCAACCGCGCCGCTTCGATGCGCTGCAGGCGTTCCAGGTGCCCGACGGAATACTGCGCCATCGCCGACTTCCACTTATAGACGCGAGCAAACAGCGGCTCCGCATCAAGTCCGATGATTTGCTTCAGCTCCGCGCGAACAATCTGCAAAATTTCGGCTTCACTACTCTGCAGAATTTCCTCGTCCCGCGCGCCCCCCAGAAAACAGCGAACAATTGCCCGATTTTCCGGCGCACGATGCGGAAACTTATTGTGCACAAACGTCGCCGCCAGCATGCGGTGCCCCGCGCTGCGCGGCACCAGAAATCCGAAACCCGGCGGAAGCGAACGCCGCACCTTCTCGTCGTATCCCAGTGTCACCGTCACTGACGAACTGTACGTGATATTGCCGAGATCGCGAGCCAGACCTCCATCCGCCGCTTCCAGCACCGCAGCCGCGGCGTGCGTCGGAGTCGCGATAATCACGGCGTCAAACTGATCACTTTGATATCCCGCAGAAACCGTCCAGCCATCATCCTGGCGAATTACCGACCGCACTGGAGTCGATGTCTTGAGCGCCGACGGATCCAGTCGCGCCACCACCGCGTCGACCATCGCCTGCATGCCATCTTTGAGCGAAGTAAAGAGCGGCCGCGTCGGACCCTTCGCCGTCCCACCCATTTTCTTTCGCGCCGCCAGCATGGCGCGTCCCAAACTGCCGTGTTTCGATTCCATCTCCGCGAATCGCGGCAACACCGCGCGCACGCTTAACTGCGTCGCCTCCCCGCCATACACTCCCGACAGCAACGGATCAGCCAGCAAATCGACCATCTCTGAACCGTAGTGCCGTTCGACCATCTCGGCAACCGTTTCATCCTCTGCTGCCTTGTGCGGCGGATGGAACCACTCGCCCGCCATCCGCAACTTTGTTGGCAGAGAAAAAAGCGGCGACAGCACAGTCGGCATGATCTTTGTCGGGACCATAAACATCAGCCCATCGGGCATGACCACGAGTTGATCGCGGTTCTTCTTGCGGACGACGATGTAAGTCTTGCGCTCGGAGTCGTTCGACCCAATCAGCTGATCGCCCAACCCAACCTTGCGGCACAGATCGGCCGCCCAGGGCTTTTCCGTCAGAAACGAGTCGGGTCCCGCTTCCACCAGGCAGCCATCAACACGATCGGTGACCAGCACTCCTCCCAATCGCGGGCTGGATTCAAACAGGACATACTCAACGTCAGTGCCCGACTGCCGTTTTTCTTCGATCGTATACGCAGCCGAGAGGCCGGAAATCCCGCCGCCGATGATGGCGATTCGTTTCATGAAGAAGATGTGATCTACAAATTGAGGTTTTCGTCTCAGTCCTAAGACCTTACAACAATTGCACGACAAGATGGAGCAAGGCCTGTTCGTTTAAGGCTACGTTACCCTGAGGACAAACTCAGTTGTGAACGCAAAACTTGCAGCGGCCCCTTCGCCAATCTTTCCTCGCGGCTTTGATGTCGGTAAGGGCGGCTGCAGCTTCCTTCGCAACAGACTGCCAGCCGCGAACGACTCTTTTGTCTGTTGCAACAAGGCCCGTCAAAACAGCAATAGCCCGTCGTTCCGCCATCTGCCCAAGAGCAAATGCACACCAGAATCGAACATCCTTGCTAGGATCGCCAAGTCCCACTAGCAGAACCTCATGTGATCTTTTCCGATGACCATGTGCGAGCGCCTCAGCGGCTTCACCCCTGACACGTCCGTTTTCGGATTTGTTCGCCACGGTTCGCTCTAGTGCAATGATCGTTTTGGACGTCCTCAATATCTGCATTGCATAGGCCGCCGCCGCACGATTAAACGGCCTGTGTCCGTTTCTTAACGTGGCTAGTAGCGGGCGTTCAAGCTTTGAATCTGGATCTTGCCAGATTGCCTTAGCTGCTTCGAAGGCTTCCAACTGACTTCGTCCGTTCAGTCGCGTGATAATGCGGCGCCTCTGGTCAGTTGTCACGGTCATTTCCAAGTAGGTGAAGCGCTCCCACCCAGCTCCTCACCAAGCTCGCGAGTGCTGCAGTCAACGTCTTCGATCCATTCAACGACTCCGCCCGCCACAGCCGCATACTTTCTTTTTCTGCGAACTGCTTGAAAAAGATATCAATATCGTAGAGCACCTCGACGTGATCGCACAGAAAGCCAATTGGATCCACGAAAACACCGCGATGCCCCTTCGCCTTCAAACCTCGGATCGTCTCCTCCACAGTAGGCCCAATCCACGCGCCTCCCGACATCCCCTGGCTCTGAAACGCAAACGTCCAGTCCTCGTCGGAGAGCCCCGCAGCCTTCGCCACCAACTCCGCAGTTTCCTTAGCCTGCCGCTCGTAGGGATCGCCATCCGCGATCGTGCGCTCCGGCACGCTGTGCGCTGTGAAGATGATCGGAAGCTTAGCCCCATAGTCGGCGTTGGCCTTTTCCCAGCCGGACAGAAGATTTTCCGCGAACGCCTTCGCGAGCAGCGCCTCATCATGCCACTCTTCGACAAAATCCAATTCGAACGGAAGCGTTCCGCCAGCCTCCACTGCGCTGCGATAAAGCCCCACGCTGGTTCGTGAGTTCTGGGGCGCAAGGCAAATCCCGATCACCCGCTCGAAACCCTCGGCAGCAATCGCCTTCACCGCATCCCCAATAAAGGGCTTCCAATTCCGCATGCCCACAAAAACCGGCATCTGGATTGCCTGAGAAAGCTGATCGGCTTGCAAAAGAGTCCAGCAGGCGAGCGGAGAAAACTTGATCAGCGAGTAACGATGACGAATTTCTTCCACCACCGCCGCAGGCAAGGGACGCCCGCCCGTAACGTAATTCAAAAACTCAGGAACTTGCTCCGGATTATCAGGGCTCCCATGCGCCAGCAGCAGCACAGCCGTCTTCCCAGGCAATTTTCCCGCACCGAACGAACTCACCCGATTGGCGCAGTAACATTCCCCGGCAAGATTCAGCGGGCAATCCGTCATTTCGTCCGTTCCTCGCCCCCACGCCGGAACTCCGCCGAGTGCTCGCGAACATACGCGCAGAGTGCCTTCACGTTCTCCACCGGAGTCTCCGGCAAAATCCCATGCCCCAGATTAAAGATGTGTCCCGGACGCCCCGCAGCCTGCCGAAGAATATTTTCAGCGCGCGACTCAATCTCTTTCCACTCCGCAAACAGCAACACCGGATCCAGATTCCCCTGCACCGCACCTTTCAATCCCAGGCTCTTCCATCCCGTATCCAGCGGGATCCGCCAGTCCAGCCCAATCACCTCCGCGCCACTCTCCTGCATCGACGGAAGCAGCGTCGAACTGTCCGTCCCAAAATAAATAACCGGCACGCCAGTTTTCTGTAGCCGCCTCACCAAATCCGTCACGTGCGGCAGCACATAGCGTCGATAATCTTCCACGCTCAGGCATCCCACCCAGCTATCAAAAATCTGGATCGTGTCAGCGCCCGCCCTCACCTGCTCCGCCGAATATTCCGACGTCACCTCGACCAACTTCTTCATCAGCTCATTCCACGCCGCCGGAGCCGAGTACATCATCTTCTTCGTGAAAATATAGTTGCGCGATCCCCCACCCTCGATCATGTAACTGGCCAGCGTAAAGGGAGCGCCGCAGAATCCAATCACCGGAAGTTTGTCGCCAAAGTGTTTACACACTAACTTCACGGCTTCCGCAACGTATCCCAGGTCGGCGGCGCGATCGGTACGAAGAGCGGCAATATCTTCCGCGGTCCGAACTGGCTTCTCGATCTTCGGGCCCTCGCCCGCCGCAAAATGGAAAGGCAATCCCATGACCTCAAGCGGCAAAAGCAAATCGGCAAAAATGATCGCTGCATCGACTTTCAGAATCTCCGCCGCTTCAATCGTCACCTGCGCGGCCACTTCGGGCTTCTTGCAAATCTCAATCAGCGAATATTGTTTGCGGACCGCGCGATACTCCGCCATATAGCGTCCCGCTTGGCGCATCAGCCAGATTGGAGTTCGTTCGGTAGGCTGCGCCTTGGCGGCGCGAATAAAGA
>Ga0302140_10007421_pt1 | contig 13721 bp, 15 predicted proteins | sample I_Bog_E1_1_FD_202095 | JGI IMG/M metagenome (GOLD analysis project Ga0302140, IMG submission 202095) | Peat permafrost microbial communities from Stordalen Mire near Abisko, Sweden - I_Bog_E1_1 | ecosystem: Environmental > Terrestrial > Soil > Wetlands > Peat | place: Sweden: Abisko, Stordalen...
CAGATTTTTTACCTGCTCGCGGTTTTGTTTCAGGCAAAATACCAGGTAAGCCTGGAACTCGAGTTTCCAGTCATTTTTGGCTGCTATTTCTTTAACGGCTTCCTGTCTTTCCAAAATCGTTTGACGGTTAGCCGGTTTATCCAGCCATTGAGCCAGCTTAACCATGCCTGGCGCCGTGGCACAACGATTTACCAATTGGTAAAGCGAATTGCCGCCAAATATGTCGAGGTCGGAAGTGTAATAGTGCTTATCGTTTGAAAAGGCGGCCCCGTCCGGATAAATGTTGCTGCTTTCCCGGATGCTGCCGATCTCGTTTTCATTTACCTTTTGTATATCCAGCCAGTAATTTCGCTGCTGATCAAAACCCGATTGTTTTTTAACCAGCCAGCTGAAAATAGTGACTACAACCGGAAATATAATTAAAATAACGATAATCTCGTTAAGGCTGATTGCCGCGACGATACTTAAAATAAACAAGCCGAAGGCCCCCAACCTGTACAGTGAATAGTTATCTGCAAGCTTTTTGTACCTGGCAGCTTGCTCCGAGGAATAGCCCGCCCGTTCGGTATAATCTTTTATGATATTTTGTTCCACGATTATTTTGTTGTTTTAGTCCGAAAGAAGAAGCACTTCCGGCCAAACTTAACATTTCAGTTTTACACATTTCAATCTATTTTGACATCTTTACCACAACATTCCAACGTTGCAACTTTACAACATTTCAACTTGTTTATGAAGATCACTTTCCTCACAGTTGGTAAAACCGATGAAACCTATTTGAAAGAAGGCATCGCTAAATATGTTGCGCGGCTTAAGCATTACACCCGGCTTGCGGTTGTTGAAATGGAGGAATTGAAAAATGCCCGGTCGTTAACCCATGAACAGCAAAAAGTTAAGGAGGGTGAACTGATCCTTAAAAAAATAACGCCGCTTGACCATGTGATCCTATTGGACGAAAATGGCATGCAGCTTTCCTCCCGGCAATTTGCGGCCTACATCGATAAAAAGGCGCTCGGCTCCGTCGACCACCTCGTTTTTATTGTCGGCGGCCCTTTTGGTTTTAGCGGGGATGTTTACGACCGTGCTAACGATAAACTTTCGCTGTCGGCCATGACCTTTTCGCACCAAATGGTACGGCTGTTTTTTGTTGAACAATTATACCGGGCGTTTACTATTCTGAAGGGTGAACCTTATCATCACGAGTAGGTTGATTGAGTTGATCAAGTAAGTGGTTGATTAAGTTGTATGCCTTAAATTCAGATAATAATTTTTGTTAAACTCTATCAACTTATTCAACCTTATCAACTCAATCAACCCATCAACCTGACCACCTGACCATTCCAGCTAATTTATCAGAAGACTGTAAAAATAGCTCCACAGCTCTTTAAAGGCAATATTTCTTGAAATCCCTTCGTTAATTTTGCGAAACATCAACGCTTATGCATCAATTTTTTACAGAGCTTATATCCATAAAATTTATTTTATTTTACATCCTCATCATTTCTACGGTCATCGTTCATTACCGTGGCAGGATACGTTACAAATTCTTCAGGCAGCTGATGGACCACTCCACGTTTATGGCGCCGATCAACATCCCGATGTATGCTTTTTCGGGCGTGGAGAATAAACCTTATATCAGCGTTTCAAATTTCCCCCAGCTGCGCCCTTTGAAAGAGCATTGGCAAACGATACGCGACGAGGCGTTGGAACTGGAACGCGAGGAATTGATAAAAGGATCGGATAAGTACAACGATATGGGTTTTAACTCCTTTTTCCGGCGTGGATGGAAGCGGTTTTACCTCAAATGGTATAACGATTTTCACCCTTCGGCCAAAAAATACTGCCCGAAAACCGTTTCGATATTAAAAGATATTCCAAATGTAAAGGCGGCCATGTTTGCCGTGCTGCCCGCAGGCAGCGAGCTTTTGCAGCACCGCGACCCTTACGCCGGATCGCTGCGTTACCATTTGGGGCTGATCACGCCTAACTCCGAATTGTGCCATATTGTGGTCGACGGGCAAAGCTATGCATGGAAGGATGGCGACGATGTGATATTTGACGAAACGTACATTCATTACGCTGAAAATAAAACGGACATCGACAGGATCATCCTTTTTTGTGATGTGCAGCGCCCGGTAAAGACCCGGTTTGCCAAGGGCTGGAATATATTTTTTGGATGGTTCATCATGAGGGCCGGCGCTTCGCCAAATATAGGGGGTGATAAAACCGGAAATATCAATAAAGCCTTTAAATATGTGTATTCCATCCGTCTGCTTGGCAAAAAGATAAAAGCCTATAACCGAAACCTGTATTATGCCGTTAAATATGCCCTGATGCTACTGATACTGTACCTCATCTTCTTTTAGACGAGTTATTTGCGGTTTTTATGTAGTTTTGCAACATGTCAGACGGCCACGATCATTCGCACCACCATCATCACCACCATGATCATGCGCCGAAGCTCGATCATCTGAACAGCGCGTTTATCATCGGTATCATCTTAAATTCCGCGTTTGTGATCATCGAAGTGGTTGCCGGCTTTATTACCAAATCACTTTCCCTGTTAACTGATGCAGGCCATAACCTGGGCGATGTTGCAGGGCTGGCACTGGCGCTGTTGGCTTTCAAACTCTCCAAAGTAAATTCGAGCGATAAATACACCTATGGCTACAAACGATCAACCATTATGGTATCGTTTTTTAATGCGGTAGTATTGTTTGCAGCGGTAACCTTTATTGTTTACGAAGCGGTGATGCGCCTGATGAGCCAGGAAGAAGTAAACGGCGCAGCTATGGCTGGGGTTTCGTTTATCGGGATAGGCATCAACAGCGTGACCGCCTGGTTATTTGTAAAGGACAAGGATAAAGACCTGAATGTTAAAGGCGCCTACCTGCACATGGCCATGGATGCCATTGTATCGTTTGGTGTGGTGATATCGGGCATTATTATCTATTTCACCAGGCTGTATTGGATTGACAGCGTGGTGAGCCTGATCATCGCCGCGGTGATATTAAGGGGAACCTGGAGCCTGCTGATCGATAGCCTGCGGCTGGAGATGGACGGTGTGCCGAAAAAGATAAACCTGGAAAAAATAAAGACCGAACTATTAAAGGGACAGGGCGTCATCGACGTTCACCACATGCACGTTTGGGCGCTGAGTACGACAGAAAACGCCTTAACCGCCCATATTGTGATCGACCCTGAATTTATACTGGCGTTCGATACCATAAAACGCGACCTGAAACACCGCCTGGAACACATGGACATCGATCACTGCACCCTGGAACCGGAGTTCAGCACAGTGGAATGTAAACAGCAGGATTGTTAACCCCACGATAGAGACGCGATACTTCGCGTCTGGAAGCGGATTGCAAGGAATGAGGCGGTGTGAATTGCATGCTGTAGACGCGATGCATCGCGTCTCTACATCAGAAAATCATTACGCTTTTTTTGCAGCAGGTTTTTTCGCCCTGGGTTTGGCGGGCGCTTTTTCAGTTGCTGCCTCTTTTGCCGGCGCTTCTGCTACAGGCGCTTCTTTAATCTCTTCTACCGCCTCAGCAGGTGTTGCGCCTGGTTCAGGTTCCTCAAACAATGGCAGTACTTTCAAAATATTATACCAGCCGATCACTTTTTTCATATCAGAAGCGTAAACCTTTTCTTCATCATGGTCCGGCGCAACTTCGCGGAAAAATCTTCTTAATGCAAGTCCGTCAGCTTTAGCATCCGGAATGTTTGCGGCGGTTTTCATCCGCTCAAACACGTCTGTAAGTTTAATATCTTCATCTTCCCCAAACAGGGTGATCTCATTCAGCGCCGCAATTTTTGCGGTTGACAGGTTGGCCACCATTTTGGTCTTTTGTGCGTCCAGGCTCTCTAAAATATAGCCTGTTTTATTTTGCGCCAGCGCTTTCCACAATCCAGGCTTGCCTGCTACTGATACTATTCCTAATAAATTCATATTTAGTTGTAAAGGTTGTAACGAGTTGTAGAAGTTGTAACAGGTTGTGATCGTCTTTTTTTGACTTTCACAACTCGTTACAACCTTTACAACTCATTCTAACTAATCCTCAATTACTTCGATACCCAATATTTTATCCCCGCGCTGTATTTGGTCCACAACATCAACATTCTCAACAACGTTACCAAAAACGGTATGGTTCCTGTCAAGGTGCGCGGTATTGGTGCGGTTATGGCAGATAAAAAACTGAGAGCTGCCGGTATTGCGGCCGGCGTGCGCCATTGATAGTACGCCACGGTCGTGGTATTGGTTGTCGCCGGTTAGTTCGCAATCAATTTTGTAGCCTGCGCCGCCCGCGCCGGTGCCGGTTGGGTCGCCGCCCTGTACCATAAAGTTGGGGATAACGCGGTGGAAGATTACATTGTTATAGAAACCTGATTTAGCGAGCTTTTTAAAATTAGCTACGGTATTTGGGGCGTCTGCGTCGTAAAATTCGACGGTCATGTCGCCCTTTTCAGTTTTGATGATGGCTTTGCTCATGGGTTATTTGAAAAATAGACGGCAAAGGTAATTATTTGAGGTGAAAGGCGAAAGGTAAAAGGCGAAAGGTTATTTTGCCAAAAGTTCGGGATTTAATATTTCGACAATGATTCCCTTTCCGACAATTCTCGCTCCTTCCATAACGTCAAACTTAAAACCAATTTCAAGGCTTCCTTTAAAAGGATCAGCCAGGAGCAAGGTAATCTCGGCCGTAACCTCCTCGCCTGGATTGACAATTTCCTTGTCGATAAAATTTTGCTTCCCACCACCCTGATATTTGCTGAAACTAAATTTTACCTGCGGGAAGTATCCAGTAAACGCAGGCGCTTTTCGACCACCCTGTTCAGTAGTAAGATAATTTATATCAGCGATAAAATCAGGTGTTTTATTCGTCAGCATTCAAATATGGTTTACATCTGTCAACTTTTTAAAAAGCAACAATTTGCGCTATATCATTTATACTTTTCAAAATACTTAACTACCGTATTATAAATTGCTTTATCGTCCCCGGCTATGTATAGCGTTGTAATTGCTTTAGTCTTGCTGCCGTCTTTCATAAAGAAATTTATTGACCAGCTCGAGCTTCGCGAGCCGGTAGAATAGCTGATACTTGCAAGGTCTTTCCAGTAGATGGTTAAATTCGAAACCTTGTATTGCAGGCAGTAATTATCCAGTTCGAGCACCGTTTCGCCCCGGATCAGCGGCAGTAAATATTTATAACAAATAAAAACAAGGAAAGCGCCAAAGAGCAGGAGAAAGGGGATCATAATTTTCCAAAGGGCATCGGCCGGCGCATCGGTTTTTATTTCGTAATAACCAAAACTCATCAGGCCCAAAAAGAGCAATATGGCGTATACCGTTTGCTTTGCGCTGTATTTGTACTTTGTGACGTCCATTTTTAAGATCCGACTTAAGAATGATTACAGTGTCGTGAACTTTCAAAAAGTTGACAAAGCTGGTGAATTGGAACTCAGAGGTTAAACATTCTTATATTTTTCACAATACTCCATGACGGTATTATAAATCTCCTCGTCGTTACCTTCGATAAATTGTGTGTTGATCACAATATCGCTCCCATTTTCTAATGAAAACCTGACTCTAATGCCGTTAGCCCTACCATTTCCACCAGGACTCGTATACAATACATCTTTCCAGAAAAACGACTTGTTGCTAATAAAATATTGTAATTTGTCTTTATCCAGTTCGAGTGCTATTTCACCATTTTGCAAATGAACAAAGTATTTAAAATATAAGTAGGCGAGCGCGCCGCCACAGAAAACACCACCCATCCCTAGTAACGGCCATGTAGAATGATCAGAAAAATCTACAATGAAAACCACCAAAAGAAAAATCAAAATTGCTAAAAAAGCAATCGAATAAAACCAGATTTGAGTTTTGCTGTAGGGGTACTTTATGACTTCCATATTGATATTTGAGGTTTTCAAAAAAAAACGAGGGTGCGTCAATTTTAACGCTAAAAGTAAAAAATCTCAGGCAATTTTAGCGTGGGATTAAATTATGCCTAATGTAATTACATTATTTCAAAATAATACCTGTCAGTTTAATTCGTTACTTTTGGATATGATGCGTTTCAAATTTCTTTTAGCTCTCCTCATTTTACTGCTGCCATTATTCAGCCGCGCCGCTTCCATCCTCATCCCCATGGACGAGGACCAAAAAGATCATCTTAAATCCTACGGCATTGCCTTTTGGGTATTACAGAACAACCAGGAAGTGGACTGGCTGCTCAATTATCGCGGTGGCAGTTTTATGATGAAATATGATCAGAAAGTGGAGGACGAGTGTAAAATACGCGGGGTAAGCTACGAGGTGATTGCCGATGCGCAAGTCAGCCAGATCATCACCGAGGTGAGCGACCCATCCGTTAACATGGATGTGGTGAAGCTGGAAAAAGCGCCGAAAATTGCGGTTTATTCGCCAAAAAACAAGCTGCCCTGGGATGATGCGGTTACGCTGGTGTTGAAGTATGCGGAGATCCCTTACGACGTGATCTACGATGAAGAAGTAATTCGGGGCGACCTGCCCAAATATGACTGGCTGCACCTGCACCACGAGGATTTTACCGGGCAGTACAGCAAGTTTTACGGCGCTTTCCGCTATGCCGACTGGTATAACGAGGATGTGAAGATACAGGAGGCCACGGCCCATAAACTCGGCTTTGCCAAAGTATCCAAAATGAAGCTGGCCGTTGCCGAGCATATACGTGATTTTTGCGCCGGCGGCGGATTCTTGTTTGCCATGTGCTCGGGTACGGATACGTTTGACATTGCACTGGCTTCGGCGAATACGGATATTTGCGGACCAATGTTCGACGGCGATGCCGCCGACCCGGATGCGCAGTCGAAGCTGGATTTCAGCCAAACATTCGCCTTTCAGAATTTTACGCTGGACATGAACCCCATGTCGCACCAGTTTAGCAATATCGATGTCACCTCCACCCGGCAGGTCGACCGGACACGGGACTTTTTTACGCTCTTCGATTTTTCGGCCAAATGGGATGTGGTGCCCAGCATGCTCACCCAGGACCATGAAAAAGTGATCAAAGGCTTTATGGGCCTTACCACAGCATTCAATGAAAAAATGCTTAAACCCGGCGTTACCATTATGGGCGAAATGAAAAGCGCCGGCGAGGCCCGTTACATTCACGGCGACTACGGCAAAGGCCAATGGACATTTTATGGCGGCCATGACCCGGAAGACTACCAGCACATTGTGGGTGACCCTCCAACTGATTTGAAACTGCACCCCAATTCGCCTGGTTACAGGTTGATCTTAAATAACGTGTTGTTCCCCGCGGCGAGAAAGAAGAAGCAGAAGACTTGATTGGGAGTAGCAGTAGCAGTGGCAGTAGCAGTTTGCGATGGATAGTTGGCAATAGGGAAAATGGCGAAATACTAATGACTAATGACCAGTGACAAATGACCAAATACCTTTTACCTTTCGCCTTTTACCTTTTACCTTTCTTCAGCAGGGCTGCTTCCATACTTATCCCAATGGACGATGTTCAAAAAGATCATTTGAAATCGTATGGCGTTGCTTTTTGGGTGCTTACAAAAGGAAAAGAAGTCGACTGGCTGCTCAATTATCGCGGCGGGAGCTTCCTGACCAATTACGATAAAAAAATTGAAAATGAATGTAATGTACGCGGGATCAGTTATGAAGTTATACCAGATGCCAAGACGGCTGAAATTATAAACCAGGTGAGCGATCCATCTGTGAATATGGATGTGGTTAAACTTGAAAAAGCGCCGAAAATAGCCGTTTATGCGCCCAAAGGCCGGTTTGTGGACATTGATGATGCGGTTATTATCGTGCTGAAATATGCCGAAATACCTTTTGATATTATTTATGATGATGAAATTTTAAAAGGCGACCTTTACAAATACGACTGGCTGCACCTTCACCATGAAGATTTTACCGGGCAATACAGTAAAAACACACGAAGAAACGAAAATGAGCTATCGTTTTTGGAGGACAAAAAGATACAGGAGGCGACGGCCCGTGTCCATGGGTTTCAAAAAGTATCAAAAATGAAACTGGCTGTCGCGCGGTTGATCCGTTCTTATTGCGCCGGCGGCGGTTTTTTGTTTGCCATGTGTTCCGGCGCTGACAGTTTCGACATCGCGCTGGCGGCGGGGAACACCGATATTTGCGACGCCATTTATGACGGTGATGCCGCCGACCCGGATGCGCAAGCGAAACTGGATTTCAGCCAAACACTCGCTTTTCAAAATTTCACCGTAGATGTAAACCCTCTTTCGCACCGCTTCAGCGATATTGACGTCGGCCGCAACAGGCACATCCCGCAATCGGAGGACTTTTTCACCTTATTTGATTTCTCTGCAAAATGGGATGTGGTACCCAGCATGCTGACGCAGGACCACGACCGGGTGATCAAAGGATTCAGGGGGCTGGCTACTGCTTTTGATATCAGCAAGCTGAAGCCGGGCGTTACCATTATGGGCGAAATGAAGAGCAATAACGAGGCCCGTTACATCCACGGAGAATACGGCAACGGGCAATGGACATTTTACGGGGGACACGATCCCGAAGGTTACCTGCATAACAGCGGCGACGTGCCAACTGACCTATCATTGCACCCCAACTCGCCCGGTTACAGGCTCATTTTAAATAACGTGCTGTTCCCGGCAGCAAGGAGGAAGAAGCAGAAGACGTAAGTTCAGTTGGCAGTTATTAGTTTGCAGTAGGCAGTAAAAATAGGCTCAAATAAAAAAACTGCGCACTGCCAACTGCCAACTCAATTATAAAACATCCACGACACCCCGAACTTCAACAGGTGGTCCATCTGCGGGTAACGGTTTACGGTATAAAAGCCCTGGCTGAACAGGCCCTGGTTGGCATAATCGTACATTATAAAAAAGTTGGTATGCTGCAGGGTTGCTTTCAGGAACACCGTAGCAACCGGGTAAGAAGAGAACGTAACATTAGGCCCGTTGTAAAACTCACCCAGGCCGGGCGCATAGGATGGTGCAACGTACTCGGTATTGTAACGCACATTCACGCCCATGTTGGCATACATCACATGCAATAGCAATGTGCGGTAGTACAGGCTGGCATAGTTGTAAAACTGCGGTGTGCGCAAAGTATTTTGGTAGTCTGATTTTTGATAAACCACGTAATCGTCAAAATGCCAGCGCCGCCAGGTAAGGCTTTTGCCCAGGCTAACTTTTATTACGTTGATGTCGGATGTGATCTGGGTGGGCGTCGCATCAATGCCACCGGGCTGGGCCAGGAAATACAGGTAGTCGCCTACCAGGAAATATTCCGCTTTCAAGTCCAGTTTCAAATCATCGTTAATATAACTAAAGGACAAACTGTTGGTTGTGGTATTATTGAAGGTGTTATGAAATATAAAGTGGTTGGATATCCAATCGGTATAAACCAATGGCGGCGATGTGTTTTGCGAATAGCCTTCCAGCACAATTTTCCCTACTTTGTCGCTGCCGGCAACGGTGAGCCTTGCGGCGTACAAAAAATTGCCAAAATCGCGGCCCGCGGCCACCTGTTGTACGTCACCCTCCAACAATAGCCTGTCGCTCAGCTTATAACTTACCTTGCCCTTCAGGGTGATATCCTGGAAAGAGGCGCTTTGCTGCTTTACCGGCGCATTTACCCTGTTGCCGTACTGATCAAGCACGGTATCGGCCACGAACTGGCTATACGAATAAATATCCTGCGTTATGCCAACGTCCAGCTTGGCCTCGTTCTTTGCGGCGCCGGGGTTCTTACTTCGGAGATAAAAACTATACGAAAATGAGTTCTCCAGGTGGTGCACCGTGAGCGAATCCCGGGCGTTGTTCGATTCGAAATAATAATCGGGAAATACCTGGTAAACATCCTGGTCGTTTTGGATAAAGTTGTAAACTTTCGTATCGTAATGCAGGGTGTAAGCTACACGCTGCGTGGGCAAAATGGTGGAATTTCCTTTATCTTTTTTTGTGCTGTCGATGCGGCCGATAAAGTACGTTTGTTTAAGGTATAAACTGGTACCGTGCCAATTCTCATAAGTATTCGGCAAGCGCACCAGTTCTGTCGTCTTATCAAGCGATCCTGTTTTAAATATCGAGTCGTTTTGTATCGAACCGGTGATCGGGGCTTTCAGGTCATTATAAATAATATTGGCCAGCAAATTGTAACGCTTATTTTTCGATTCGTACCAGGTAAAGCCGGCCACGTTCACATTGCTCACATTTTGACCCAATACCCCATTGCTGCTGTAAAAACCCTGCGAGCCCAAAAAATTCAAATTAAACCCGATGTTCAGCCTCGGGTTAACGTTTCGGGCATAGGTAGCTTTAAATATCTGCTCGGCATGCCCGCCCAGCACAAAATACAGATCGGTATAAGGGACGCGCGCCCGGTAATAGCTGATATCCTCCGGGTTCAGCCAATAAGGGTCCAACTCGTGCAGGCCCGGATCAAAGCCGATTTGGCGCGAGGGCGTAAATAACAGGTCGCGCGCGGGCAGGCCGGTGTTACCTAAATATATTTTAGGGTCGCGCGGCTGCAGCAGGGGGTTATAATTTTCAAAGCCCGCGAGGGTGGTATCCAGCGGCAGCAGGTGCGTGCTGTCCTTCAGCAACCGCTCATTGGTAACGCGGATAAACTTCGAGCTGAAAACCACCGAGTCTTTCTTGTGCTCCAGCTTTTTCCGCAGCGAATCCAGCTGTGCATCAGCGCTCATGGGCTTTATCACGGCCGTATCGTTATAGTTATGCTTTCCGGGCGGTTGGTTGGGGTAGTTGGGGTTATTGGGATTGTTGGGGTTATTGGGATAGTTCGGTACCTGCGCAAAAGCGGCCTGTGCGGCCACACACATCAGCAATAACAGAAAATATTTCAACTTTTCGCGCATCACTTACCGGCTATCAGCTCTTTTAGTATCCTGGTCATTTTGGGTTCAGCTTCATGCGCCACTCTTAGTATTTCCTCCAGCGAAACGGGCTCAAGCACCTCGTTAAAGCCCTCGTCTGTCAGCACCGAAATGGCAAAAACCGGCAAACCCATATGGTTGGCCACAATCACTTCCGGCACCGTGCTCATCCCTACCGCATCCCCGCCAATTGTCCTTAAAAACCGGTACTCGGCCTTCGTTTCCAGGTTAGGGCCCGTTACCGCAACATAAACTCCTTTGTGGCAGGTAATATTGTTCGCTGCCGCGATCTTTAATGCCTTACCGATCAAATCACGCCGGTACGGCTGGCTCATATCCGGGAAACGCGGACCAAGTTCATCCTCGTTTCTGCCGAGCAGCGGGTTATCCGCCTGCAGGTTGATATGATCTTCGATCACCATCAGCGCACCCTTTTTGAAATCCGGGTTTAATGATCCGCTGGCGTTTGAAACAAACAAGGTTTTTATGCCCAGCATTTTCATCACCCTTACCGGGAAAGTGATCTGCTTCATGGTATAGCCTTCGTAATAATGCAGCCGCCCCTGCATGGCAACAACCTTAACGCCGGCAAGTTTCCCGAATATCAATTTACCTGAATGAAATTCAAGCGTAGAAATAGGGAAATCAGGAATATTGGCGTACATCAGCTGTTTTTCAACTTCGATCTCGTTGACGAGGCCGCCCAGGCCGGTGCCTAAAATAATGCCCACCTCAGGTTCAAAATCGCCGATGCGGTTTTTAATGTATGCCGTGGTGTGTTGAATGCTCTCTAACATAGTTGATGATCAGCTGGTCAAATTCCTCCCCGCTTTCGCCGCAAAATTCAGTTTTTATCGGCAGCACAAAAACGGGCAGGTCATCACCGCCGGGCAAGGCCCCGTTGAACCATGATTGTTCTAAACGCTGCGCATCCTTTTCTGTTGTGATAACCAGTTTTTTTTGTGTTTTGCATGCCGAAAATTCAGCGGCAAGTTTAGCAATATTTTTTGGGGTAAAGGGATGATGATCGGGACAATTGTGATGAATGATGCTGGAAGTATAGCCGCTTAAATGCTGCAGCAGCGGTTTTGGATTGGCGATGCCCGTCAGCAAAAATACCGTCATATCGCTATCAACGCACCATTGGGTAGTTTCGCCGCTCATATTCCTCAAATGCTGATAGGCAATGTGCGAATAAAAAACTTTCTGCCAGGGCAGCGGTTCAATTCTTTGCGCCGCATCGCTTTTTTCCTCCTCCGTAAGTGTTGCCGGGCATTTGGTTACCACGATGATCTGCGCCCGCCAGCGCCCGCTGAAAGGCTCGCGCAAATTGCCGGCAGGCAGCAGCAGGTGCGGCTCATAGAGGCGGTTATAATCCAGCAGCAAAATACTCAGACCGGGCATGACGGCGCGGTGCTGAAAGGCATCGTCAAGCAAAATTATATCGTGATCGGGAAGCAGTTTTTCAATGCCCTCTACCCTATTTTCGCACACAGCAACCGTAATATCAGGGAATTTGGCCTTGAATTGGGTCGGCTCGTCGCCTAATTGAGTGGCAGTAGCAGTGACAGTGGCAGTTAGGTAGCCTTTTGTTTTGCGGCCGTAGCCGCGGCTGAGGGTGGCCAGTTTGTAGTCAGCTTTTAGCAAACGGATTAAGTATTCTGTCATCGGGCTTTTGCCTGCGCCGCCAACATCGAGGTTGCCGATCGAAATAACAGGCTTATCGAATGATTTACTTTTGAACAGGCCGCCGTCATAGCAATAATTGCGGACGATTACCGAAATGCCGTACAGCAGTGAGAAGGGGAACAAAAGCCAGCGGAGGTATTTCATTGAGGGGGCTATCGGCAAAAGCTATTGTTGTTTAAAGAATCAAACCAAATTAATACCAGGTATAAATTGAAAGTGTTTTTTATTCAATGTATAAAGTGGAAGTTGGTAATATAATGCCGTTGCCGCAATAAGGGTATCTGCTATTTCTGGCCTTCGACTTAGCGAAAATGTCCTATAAAGATCTATAAAAATATCAGTTATTCCTGAATTTAAGGGAAGATGTGTATACTTACTAAGATCTTTTTCAATTCTTTCAAAATCATCCTTGTTTTTTGCCCCAACCATAAACTCTGCAACCGTAATGCTGCTAACATAAAAAGAATTTGACGTTATGCGCTGGGCATCTTCTTTTACAGCGGCATTTCCCCTGTAAAGCTCAACAAGAATATTGGTATCAAAAATTACCATTTTTTAGGCCATGCTTTAGCCCTGATTTCTTCGATCGTTGGGAAATCCGGATTAGCGCCAAAGTTTTCAAACAACTCATTTATCGAGGTCTTTTTGCCTTGCGGAGGCACGGGTCTAGAATTCCTATCAGACCCGTCGACTTCTACTACAGTAACTTCCACTTTCTTACCAAAAAACTGCTCGGGCATTTCTATAGTATGATTTTTTTTATCCGGAATTAAAACTTGCTTATAAGTCATAACATTACTTTTGGTACCTAAAACAAATATACCAAATTCAGGACAATAATTAAGACTTGGAAGCTTTTTAGCTTAGTAGACTCGTCTGCAGAATGGAGTGCCCAAAGATCGCTATTGATACCCCTTCGCCTGTAAATTAAACAACTCCGCATAACGGCCATTTTTCGCGAGCAACTCTTTATGCGTCCCGGCTTCCAATAGGGTACCCTGCTCCAAAACCAATATCCGGTCGGCCAACCGCGCGGTTGAAAACCGGTGCGAGATCAGCACGGCCGATTTTCCTTTGGTGAGCTCGGCAAAACGTTGAAAAACCTCGTATTCGGCCCTG
>Ga0302140_10007425_pt1 | contig 13716 bp, 14 predicted proteins | sample I_Bog_E1_1_FD_202095 | JGI IMG/M metagenome (GOLD analysis project Ga0302140, IMG submission 202095) | Peat permafrost microbial communities from Stordalen Mire near Abisko, Sweden - I_Bog_E1_1 | ecosystem: Environmental > Terrestrial > Soil > Wetlands > Peat | place: Sweden: Abisko, Stordalen...
CCCCAATGGCAGCACGCGACCGTAGGCCATTGAACCAACGTCTGTGGGTCATGCTTCCTCCTTTTCTGTTTGCTGTGTGCGGAATCCGGACATCTTCGTGGCTCAGCGCTCCGCCAACCGCAGGCGCACCTGGTCGCCCGCGACGGCGGCGACCACGATGACACCGGTGGCCACTTCTTGCCAGCTGCCGCTGACGCCCACAAGCACAAGACCGGTTACCAAAAGGGCGATGATGAAGGTCCCTACCACTGTGCCGAGCATGTGGCCCCGCCCTCCGAAGAGGCTGGCGCCGCCGATGACGACAGCGGCGATGGCGTTGAGCTCATCGTTCTGACCGGCCAGCGGCGAGGCGTCGGTGAAGTTGGCCATGACCATCATCCCCGCCAGGCCGGCCAACAGTCCGGAAATCGTGTAGACCCGCACCAGGTGGTTGTCAACGCCTATGCCCGCGCGTCGTGCCCCCATGCCGTTGCTGCCTATGGCATAGGTACGCAACCCAAAACGGGTGCGGTGTAGGACGAGTCCCATGAAAATACAGCTCAGTCCCGCCACCAGCACCGGGACGTAGATCCAGCCTCCGATCAGGGTCTGGCCGATCGTGCCGATCTGGGACGGAAGGTTGATGACCTCGTTGCCACCGTTGATCAACGGCGTCGCCCCCGCTCCGATGGCGGTGAGGGTGCCCAGCGTGACGATGAACGGAGGCAGCTTGAGCCGGGTGATGAGGTATCCGTTGACGAAGCCGATGACAGCGCCCAGCAGCAGGGCGGTCGCGAAACCGGCCACGGTCGTGAGCGTGACGTTCGTATGCGCATTGAGAAGGCTCTGCATGACTACGCCTGAGACCATGCCCGTGAAGCCGAGCACGGCCCCGTCGGACAGGTCGATTCCGCCGGTGATGATCACGAAGGTCTGACCGATGGCAAGTAGCAGGAACTCCACGGCGTACTGGGAGATGTTCAGCCAGCTGGCTCGGGTGAACAGGTCGTGGGACGGTGAGAGGAACCCGAAAACCAGGACCATGATGACGAACACGCCCAGCATCCAGTAGTCCCCGAAGCGGTCCACGGCTTCGAGCACCGCTGAGCGCTTGGTTTCCTCTCCGTCCGGGCCGGAACCATCGGTCACAGTCCCTTCGGGGGTCAAGGCGGACGGCAACCTAATGGACATGAGTCTCTACCTGTCTCCGGCCTCTCAGCTCTTTAACCAGCATGGCGTTGGGTTCCCAGGGCCGCACCGGTGATCCAGCTCACCATGTCGTCCACGGTCACCTCCGAGCATCGGAGGTCGGCCACCACGTGTCCGTGGAACAGCACAGCGACCCTGTCGGCAAGTCTGTGCACCTGGGGCAGGTTGTGGGTGATCAGCAGGACGGGCACTCCGTGCTCTGACACCGAACGGACCAGCTCGCCCACCGTCTCCTGCTGCTCGACTCCGAGGGCGGCGGTGGGCTCGTCCATGAGGAGAACCCGCGATCCCCAGGAGACCGCCCGCCCTACAGCGATGGCCTGGCGCTGGCCGCCGGAGAGCCGTCCGGCCAGAGAGGTCACCGAGCCGATGCGGATGTGGGTGCGCTCGAGATCTATCTCGGCCTCCCGGGTCATCGCACGGCGGTCGAGCCAGCCCATGTATCGGAGAGGTCCCTTCACGGTCTTCTCGCGGCCGAGGAAGATGTTCTGCCACACATTCAGGTCTGGCGCGAGTGACAGGTCCTGGTAGACGGTCTCTATGCCTGCGCGACGGGCTTCCAGGGAGGAGGCGAACGTCACCGGCTTGCCGTCCAGGAGGATCGTGCCGGCGTTCGGCTGTAGGGCCCCGGAGAGGATGTTCACGAGGGTCGACTTGCCGGCTCCGTTGTCACCGATCAGGCCTACGACTTCCCCCTTGCGAACGTCGAGGTCCACGCTTCGAAGCGCTTGTATGCTGCCGAAGTGCTTGGCGATGCCCTTCACCGCGATGACCGGTGGCGCCTCAGCCTCGGAAGCATCGCTATCTGGGATCACACCATCAGTGAAGCTCATGCACTCTTCTCCCGTGCGTAAACATTTCGCAACTTTGCAGGTTTCGCCAACGATGTCAAGGACGTTTCCTGAGTTTCTCGTCGGGATTGACCTGGGAACGACAATGACCAAGGCGGCCGTTCTGGGCCTTGACGGCACGGAGCTCTCAAGGGGCAAAGCCCCCACCCCCTGGCGGCCAGTTCCCACCGGCGCCGAGGTCGATCCAGCAGACCTGTTTGATGCAGCGATGAGTGCCTTGGACGCGGCGCTCGAGGCAGCGCCGGAGGGAAGAGTCGTCGCTGTGGGCGTCACCAGCATGGCTGAGACCGTGGTCCTTCTCGGCACCGACGGAAAGCCGGCCACGGCCTCGATTGCTTGGCACGACACCCGCGGCGCCGAAGAGGCTGAGGAGCTTGCGGGCGAGCTCGGCCGGGACGCCTTTACCGAACGCACCGGCCTGCCTGTGTCCTCGATGTGTACCCTCAGCAAGCTGGCGTGGCTTCACCGCCACGGTGCACCCCGGTTTGTCCGGGCGCTCAACGTCGCGGACTGGGTGCTTCACCGGCTCGGCGCCGAGCAGGTCGCCGAAGCCTCCCTGGCCTCGAGAACCGGCGTCCTCTCCCTCGCCGAACGGAGCTGGTGGACCGACGCCCTGCAACTCGTGGGAGCCCCGTCAGGGCTGTTCCCGCCGGTCGTAGCCGCGGGGCAGCGGGTGGGCACGGCAAGTGGGGTCGTTCCCGCTCGGTTGAGAGGAGCTGCTCTAGCCTCCGCCGGCCACGACCACCTCTGTGTTGCCGCCGGCTCTGGGGCGACCAGGCCGGGGCAGTTGCTCGACTCTTGTGGTACCGCCGAGGGGATGGTCAGAGCGGTAGAACCGCTCACGGGGCCGGTGCTCAGGCAGGTGATCGAGCTAGGTCTGAGCGCCGGCTGGCATACGCTGCCGGGACAATACGCCGTCCTTGGGGGCCAGATGCTCGGTTACGTGCTGGACCGGGTTCTCGCTTTGCTCGGTGTGGACAGCGGAGAGCCCCTCGCCGCTTTGGACCGCCAGGCCTGGGGAGTTCCAGCTGGCCCGCTGCGCCTAGTACAGGAGCACCCGTACTCGGATCCGTCCATCGTGGGCATCGGGACGGGAGCATCCCCGGCCGCTTTGTGGAGCGCTGCCCTGGACGCGATGAATGACGGCGCTGCCCGCCTTGTGCAGAGCATGGAATCGATCGGCGGGCCTATTGAGGAAGTAGTCCTCACCGGTGGTTGGGCCCACTGCGCGGGTTTGCGAGAGCGCAAGAGGCAGATGTTCGGTCAGGTGAGGTGGCCTGCACTGGCCGAAGCTGGAGCGCGCGGTGCCGCGCTGTTCGGCGGAGTCGCCGCTGGGATCTTTGACGGACCAGAGGCTTTTCCTCAGCCGGTGGAGCCTCAGGAGGACTAGACCGGTGCCCATGCAGAAGATCATCAACGACCCGAGCGCCTTCGTGGACGAGATGCTCGACGGCGTGCTCCTAGCCCACCCGGAGGACCTGCGCCGAACGAGGGATCCCCGTGTCATTGTCCGTGCCGATGCACCCCGGCCGCACAAGGTGGGGATCGTGACCGGCGGAGGTTCCGGACACCTCCCCGTTTTCCTGGGATATGTGGGTTTCGGGTTGGCGGACGGCGTCGCCGTCGGCAACGTCTTTGCTTCGCCAAGCGCAGAGCAGATCCTGGATGCGACCAGGGAGGTCCACGGCGACGCGGGCGTGCTGTATCTGTATGGCAACTACTCAGGTGACGTGATGAATTTCGACTTCGCCGCCGAGCTGGCCGGGGCGGAGGGGATCGAGATCGCCACTGTGCTCGGAGCCGATGACGTTGCCTCCGCCCCGAGGGGATCAGAGTCGCGCCGGCGGGGAATCGCCGGCATCGCCTTGTTGTACAAGGTGGCGGGCGCTCGGGCAGAAGAGGGTGCTTCGCTCGCCGAGGTGGTGGCCAGTACCAACGCCGCCTGTGCCGGGCTGCGTTCCATGGGCGTGGCTCTCTCGTCGTGTGTGTTGCCTGCAGCTGGTCATCCCACATTCGAACTGCCGGAAGGGGAGATGGAGATCGGCATGGGGATCCACGGCGAGCCCGGCGTGCGAAGAGGAGAGCTCGAACCCGCTGAGAAGATCGCCGAACAGCTCCTCGCCCACATAATCGAAGACCTTCCCTACCGGCGTGGCGACGAGGTTGCGGTACTGGTCAACGGTCTCGGGGCAACCCCCAAAGAGGAGCTCTACATACTCTTCAAATCGGTCCGGGAGATACTCGACGCCTCTGGGATCGCCGTGCGGAGGACCTGGGTGGGCGAGTATGCGACCTCGCTGGAGATGGCGGGCGCGTCCGTGTCGCTGTTGCGGCTGGACGACGAGTTGACCAGGCTTCTGGACGCTCCGTGCGAGTCTCCCTTCGTCATCAGGAGGGGCAGCCAGCATTCGCGGGAGGCGGGCAGCAGGTGAGTCCTCCGCGCGGTGGGCTCGCCGCGTTGTTGGAGTCGGCAGCAGACGCTGTGGCATCGGCCACGGCCGAGCTGAACCGTCTGGACGGATTTGCAGGCGACGGCGATCTCGGGATCACCATGTCCGAGGCCGCTCGAGCACTCAAGGAGGTCCTCGCCGACAATCAGGAGGCTAAGCCAGAGAAGCTGCTCGCCGCGTGCGGTGCGGCGATAGCGCGCCGCGCGCCTTCGACGAGCGGGACCTTGGTTGCGACAGGCTTCCTGCGCGCCGCCAAGGTGGTGGGGCAACCCGCGGGAGATGTCGTCAAGATCCTGGCCGGCGCCTTCGAGGCTGCCCAAGAAGGCGTCCAGGCTCGGGGCAAGGCGGCTGTCGGCGACCGGACCATAGTGGACGGCCTACAAGCCGTCTGCACAAGCCTGGCTGATTCCGCCGCCGCGGGCCTGAACCTGGCGGAAGCTCTTCGGGTTGCCGCAGACGCGGCCGGCGCGGCCACCGATGCCACGGCCGCGATGGAGCCGAGGATCGGGAGGGCGAGCTGGGTGCCCGATCGCGCAAAGGGGCATCCGGACGCAGGTTGCGCCATGCTCACCATCGCCTTGGTAGCCGTGTCGGAGGCCGCCGGCGCCTAGTCACAGACCTGTGGGCTACCAGTTCGAGGCCGTCTTCGAACCTCCGAGCGAGGGTTTGCCCGGGAGTGAGACAGTGAGGCTCGCTGGCCGGATTCGATGTCGGTCAGGCATTGAGCGGCGGCCGCCCCGTCGATCCATTGGCTCAGCGGAAGGGCCGCACTCTACGGTTCACGTGCCAGTCGGAGGCGTTGCAGCTGCGAACGACCCGGGCTCGTGCTCGCACGCATAGCGGATCATGGCCCGGAGATTCTCCGGCGGACTCAGCGGGGAAACCTCGCATCCGGCACCCACGATGTGATATGCACCGCAGGTCTCGTGGCATCTTCTGGCGGCTGCCTCGACGCTTTCGGGCGTCCCGCTCAGCATGTCGGTGACCGTCGAGACATTTCCCAGGATGACACGATCGGGGCCGAGAGCGGCTCTCGCCGCCGCCAGGTTCGTAGGGAAGTCCAGTTCGTAGATGTCGACCGGCAAGGTCGCCATTTGAGGGATGAGACGGGCAACGTTTCCGCACATGTGCTGGCGAAGAAGGACTGTGGGGTGAGCCGAGCGGATCGATTGCAGGACGCGTCGTTGCCACGGCAGGACAAGGTCGGCGTAATGTCTTGGCCCCACCATGCTGGCCGCCGCGTCGCTCATGCCGATCGTGTCGGCGCCAGCGTCGATTTGCGCCGACGCGTAGACGATCGCCACCTCCGAGGCGAAGTCCATGAGGTCGCGGACGAAGGTCGGGTCGTCCACGATGTCGGTCATGATCCTGTTGAGACCTCGCAGTTCCTGGGAGAGGGCCAAAGGCCCTTCGACCCAACCGACGATCGAAGTGTCACCGCCCAGCTCTCGCCAGCAGATCTCGATCGACCGCACCCGGTCGCACATGCGTCCGTCGCGGTGCGGGTCCGGCACCTTGAACTCGCTCAAGCGAGACTTGTCGAGCAGGGCCGCCCGCTCCTCGAGGATCACCGGGCCCTGGTCCTCGAGCCACCTGACGCTGTCGTCGCCGGCGATGTCGATCACCTCACGCGCCGGGTCCGAGCACATCAAGACGCAGTCGACACCGAAGTCCCTGACGACTTTGAGCTGGCTTTCGGCAAGTTTCATGCCGTCTCGCGTGTAGTCGACATAAGCGATCCCGGCGTGCCGGGCGGCGAACATCATCAGCATCGGCTGGGCGGGCAGGTGATCGACCTGCTCGCCCGCAACGACGCCTCGGACTCGATCAAGAGGACGCATGTTCAATCTCCGTTCCGGCTGCGTGGCACATCAGAGCATGTCCTGTTTCGCAATAGGAGTCGAGCCGCTCCGGCGTGGCAAGCTTCAGGTTGTCTGGCGCGACCTGCTCTGACCTTCCGCTCTGATCGTGATGTTCGTGACGGATCGGATGCCCATTCTCGTTGATGAACCGATTGGGGTGTTGGCTGATGATCGAGGCGTCTGCTCCTATCCGCATCTGTGACAACGGTGGGTGGACAGACACGTGGTTCGGTGGCCCCGGACGGGTCCTGAACATCGCGGTTACTCCGGGCGTGGAGGTCTCGATCCGCGCGACGACAAGCCCGGACCCGATCGTGCTGGCGGTGGAGAGCTATGGCGACCGGTACCCGGTTGTTCCCAGAGCAGCCCGGGCACCTCGTCACCGCCTGTTGGAGGCTGCCATCGATTCGTTCCCACCCCCGGAGGGCCTCGCCGTCGAGATCTGCGTCCGTTCCGAGGTGCCGGCCGGTTGCAGTACCGGCACATCTGCGGCGGTAGCGGTTGCTTTGTTGGGCGCCCTGGCTGCGGCGCGCTCGGAGGAACTGTCCCCGCGCGACGCCGCTTACGCCGCGCATCAGATCGAAGTCGACATACTGGGCGCCGAAAGTGGGATCCAGGACCAGTTGAGCTCGGCGTTCGGGGGGATCAACTTCCTCGAGATCGAGCCCTACCCGGAGGCTGCAGTACACCCTCTGCCGGCCTGGGACGAACTCGGCCACCGGCTCACGCTGGTCTTTCTTGGCCATGCCCATGACTCCTCTGCCGTACACCAACAAGTCATCGAGGGCGTGAGGACCAGCGGGTCGCAGGCGTTCTCCTTGCTGCGTGATGCCGCGATCGCCGCCCGCGAGGCTGTTCTCACCCAGGATCTCGATGCGTTCGGCGCGGCGATGATCGCCAACACCGAGGCACAGAGGTCCCTGCACACTGAGCTGGTAGGCGTCGACGCGTGCAGGGTGATCGAGATCGCGGCGGCGCAAGGAGCAGTTGGGTGGAAGATAAATGGGGCCGGGGGGGATGGAGGATCAATCACGATCTTGAGTGCTACCCGAGAGGCTAAGGAGGCGCTCGAGCATCGCATCGCCGTCTTGGACGCGCACTACCGGGTGCTTCCCATCCAGGTAAGTCCCTGCGGGCTCCAGGTTCGAGGTGCCCTTTAGCCCGCATTCTCAGGGATCCAGGGGCGCAAGCGATCGCGAAGAGACCACGTCAAGCAACAGCTATGTCGAGGTGTGCCAAGAGGAGTGCCCTCCTTTGGCATCGACCGCGGCGTCTCTGAGACCAAACGGTTTCTCTCAGATACCGGTCGATCAGTTTCGGGCTGTCCGGAGGATGGCAACGACCCGTCGCGCATGCAGAGATCCTCACCCGCGCCACACGGGCCGGCACGCCCTGTCACCATGACCATGTGAGAAGAAGATCGAGCCTTGCAGCGACGATCGCCTTGGTTGTAGGGGTCGGCGCCGGCGTAAGTCTGGGTCCCGTGGGAGCCTCCGCGGTCGCCTCGGCGGCGAAAAAGGCCCCGCCAATGAAACCGCCTGTAATCACCGAGTCGTTCACGCTTCTGCCCTGCAATAAAGGCTCAACGATCGGAACGGAGGGATGCGAAGAACACCAGCTCGTCACAGCGGACAAGCGCATCGATCGAGAGGTCAGCGTCCTATTCGCCCTCCTGCACGACGACGCCGCACGGAGCCGCCTCGTCCGGGCCGAGACCGCCTGGTTCGCGTACCGACAGGCGGAATCCGCGAGCCAGGCGGACATCTATGAGGGCGGGTCAGAGTCGGCGGTGGTAGCCGTTCTGTGCGCGACGAACGACGACAAGGCCCGTAGTACAGACCTGTACGGGTTCTTCCAGGGCCTTGAACTGGGCCGGAGTCATGTTCGGGCCTTCCCGTAGGTCAGCGCTCGGTGGCAGACCCGCTGACGCGACACCGCGCGGGACTACCACGTCCCGATCGATCGCGGAGCTGTCATAAGCTTGAACCGTTCGGCGAAGTCCAGGCCGAAGTCCACAACTCCCCGTGAGCAAGCCCGACCAGCAGAATCTACTCTTGGCCGCTCTCCGGCCCATAGGCAAGAAACAGGTGAGACATGAGCGAAGCCCGCGTGCGGGTTACCGGGGATGGCCGGGTGGGCCGGGGGAGTCCACTGTTCCGCGGTGTCGGCGTGGCGTTGGTGACCTTGTTCGACGAACACGGGGAACTCGATGCACCTGCGACCGCGGCGCATGCCGCCAGACTCGTCGACCTCGGCGTGAGGGCCGTGCTTGTGGCGGGGACGACCGGGGAGCCGTCGTCACTTGATCGTGCCGAGCGCGCGGTGCTGCTCGGCGCCGTGCGTGATGCCCTGCCACCAGGTAGCGGCGTCCCGGTCATCGCTGGGACCGGTGCTCCGTCGATCCGTGACGCCGTCGCCTTGACGGCGGCCGCTCGCGACGGCGGCGTCGACGCGGTCCTGGCGTTCTCCCCTCCGCAAGTCTCAGATCCCCGGCCGTACTACGAGGCGGTAGCCGAGGCAGCTGCCGGGGTGCCGGTGCTCGCCTACCACTTCCCGGACTTCTCGCCGCCGGGAATCTCCGTCGAGCACCTACGCGAGCTGCCCGTGAGCGGCTGCAAGGATTCGAGCGGCAACGCCACCAGATTCCATCAGGAACTCGCCGAGTTCGACGGGGCGCTGTACGTCGGCTCGCCTGTCCTCACTCTCCTCGCTGGGACGATGGGTGCGGCGGGGGCCCTCCTGGCTCTCGCCAACTTCAACCCGGAGCTTTGCATCGCCGCGTTCGAAGGCGACGTCGAGGCTCAACGGTCGCTGATCAAGCCGCATCTCGAGACCATGGTCAGGTTCCCGTGCGTTCTCAAGGAGTTCGTCGCGGCCCGCTTTGCCACGTCTACGACGACTCGTGTCGGTCGGAACGGGTCTTAGTGATGCCAGAACGCCAAGCTCAGACCGGGGGCGATCACGACACTGTGCTCGCCCTGCGGCTCGGGCCGGACGACGATGTGGCCGTGCTCACCGCCGACGCCACTTCCGGCGCACTGGTGCGTGTGGACCGGGACGTGATCAGAGCGATCCAAGACATTGCGCGGGGCCACAAGATCGCGTTGCGCCCAATCGCCGCCGGAGATCCCGTGCGCAAGTACGGCCAGATCATCGGGTTCGCGACTGCGATGGTCAGTACCGGCGAACACGTCCACTCGCACAACTTGGAGTTCCGGACCTTCGCGCGCGCCCACGCGCCCGGAACCGGCGCAAAGACGACCGGGTTTGTCGCGGAGAGCGACCGGCTCAGCTTTGACGGCATCGTGCGTGCCGATGGCCGGGTGGCGACCCGCAACTACTTGGGCATTCTGCCCTCGGTGAACTGCTCGGCCACCGTGGCGAGGTTGATCGCCCGGCACTTCAGCCGCCCGGGCGTTCTCGACGAGTTCCCGGGTGTCGACGGGATCGTGGCGCTCACCCACACAGGCGGTTGCGGTATGGACGGCCACGGTGACGGCCTCGAGGTGCTCCGGCGCACCTTGACAGGCTTCGCGCGTCATCCCAACTTCGCCGGCGTGGTCCTAGTCGGACTTGGATGCGAGGACAATCAGCTAGACGCCCTCACACAGGCGTGGTCACAGCCTGCGAGCACGCCGATTCGTGTCATGACGATCCAGGACGAGGGTGGGACGACGGCCACGGTGGACAAGGGCATTGCCTGTCTTAGCGAGATGCTTCCTGAGGCCAACGCCGCGACCCGACGGCCGGTGCCGGTGAGCGAGCTCGTCCTCGGGCTCCAGTGCGGGGGCTCGGACTCGTTTTCCGGCATTACCGCCAACCCCGCACTCGGTGTCGCAGCCGATCTGCTCGTCGCCCAGGGCGGGACCGCGGTGCTGGGGGAAACGCCAGAGATCTACGGAGCCGAGCATCTGCTCACCTACCGTGCGTCAAGCCCCGAGGTGGCGGACAAGCTGCTCGAGCGCATCGCCTGGTGGGAGTCCTATACATCTGCCAATCACGGCTCCATGGACAACAACCCCGCTCCGGGCAACAAGGCGGGTGGGCTGACGACGATATTGGAGAAGTCGCTCGGCGCGGTCGCAAAGGGCGGCTCCACAGATCTGGTCGGCGTGTACGGCTATGCCGAGCCGGTCACGGGGAGGGGGCTCGTGTTCATGGACACTCCCGGCTACGACCCCGTCTCGGTGACCGGGATGGTGGCAGGCGGTGCGAATATCGTCTGTTTCACCACCGGACGTGGCTCGGCTTTCGGGTGCAAGCCCGTGCCGAGCCTCAAGCTTTCGACCAACACTCCCCTGTTTCTCCGGATGGGCGACGACATGGACCTCAACTGCGGCACGATTGTCGACGGAGAGGTCAGTGTTGAGGAGATGGGCCGTCGCATCTTCCACGCCCTGGTTGCTACCGCGTCGGGTTCGAAGACCAGAAGTGAGCTGCTCGGCTTGGGCGACGAGGAATTCGCTCCCTGGCAGATCGGAGCAGTGATGTGAGCCTTGAACCGGGGGAGCAGAGGTCAATGCACCGATGCAGGTCGGATGCGTCCAGGCGAACGTCAGCAATGAGTCACGGAGAGCGCGGATGAGATTCGCACGCGTCCGTTACGACCAACGCCGAAGGTTGACGGACGCCGGCGGCGATATCGGCCTCTGCGATCGCGTCGGCTCCGGCGAGGGCAGCGTCGCGGCGAGTCTTGTACGCCAAGACGTCGACTGCTCACAGTCGTCGATGGGTCCCAACCAGCCTCGACTATCCACGCGATAGAGGCGTAAGGCTGTCAATATCCGCGAAAAGGGCCTCCTCAACTGGGAGAATGGTTGTGTTCCATGACAGTCAAGCAATCGACCAGCGGTTTGGCCCCGGGCGCTGCGTACCCGCCCGCCGGGGACGCGCCTGAGCGATCCGACCGATTCGAGACGCCGAGACGCTTGGCCACAGTGGACCGGCCGATCCCGAGCACGTCTCGAGATCGGCGCCGGTCACCTCCAGGTGGCTGCGAGCGAGTTGAAGATCGATTCGGTTGAGATCGGCATCGGTTGAGATCGGCAGAGGTCGTGCCATGGTGGCTCCTTCCGGGTCGGTTCGAGATCCTGCTCAAAGGACCCACCTCGATCTCGGCATATACCTCAATGCCCGAGACGGAACGCACATGAACTGCTCAGAGGGGACACAAACGAAGATGAGCGTCGCGGTGGTGGGGGGTCGCGCTTCACGAGACGTGAATTACGCTTCCTTAGGTGGACCCCCACCACTCGTCGGGCACACCCCGGCCATTCGACGCGCTCGGCGGATGGCCAGGCGTCCTGAGCCGCCTATTGGAGGGCGGTTCCCTCGATGTCACAGAGGCCGAGTGCGTTATGGAGCAGGTTTTCGAAGGTGAGGCCACTCCGGCCCAGACCGCAGCCTTGTTGGTCGCCCTGCGGGCTAAAGGGGAGTCGGTGGCCGAGGTGACCGGATTCGTCCGGGCCATGCTGGCGCACACTGAGACGGTGGCGACCGAGGGCGACGTTGTCGACTTGGTGGGTACGGGCGGCGACCGTTTGCGAAGTTTCAATGTGACGACCTTGGCCGCCATTATCACCGCAGGCGCCGGGGTGGCGGTGTGCAAGCACGGCAATCGGGCCGCTTCGTCCTCGGTGGGGACCGCTGACGTGTTGGAGGCTCTTGGGGTAGTGGTGGATCTCGGGCCGGTCGGCGTGGCTCGCTGTGTGGCCGAGGTAGGCATGGGCTTCTGTTTCGCTCCCCGCTTCAACCGGGCCATGCGATTCGCCGCGCCTGTACGGGGTCAACTCGGGATTCCTACCGTCTTCAACGTGTTGGGCCCCCTGGCCAACCCGGCACGGGCGACGCGCCAGCTGGTGGGGCTGAGCGACCCGGCTATGGCATCCACGATGGCCGAGGTGCTCGGCACCAACGGCAGCCGCCACTCGATGGTTGTCTACGCCGACGATGGGCTGGACGAACTGAGTGTCACTTCGCCCTCCACCGTGATGGAGGTCATTGGCGATGGGCAGGGCGCCTACGACGTCCGGACCTGGCGGCTGGACGCGGTTCAGCTCGGGTTTGCCCAAGCGACCATGGACGACCTGAGGGGTGGTGACGCCACGTTCAATGCTGGCGTCATCCGCGGCGTGCTCAACGGCGATCGCGGTCCCCGGCGGGACATCGGCGTACTTAACGCCGCGGCCGCGTTGGTGATCGCGGGCAACGCCGTCGACCTTTCAGAGGGGGTGGCCCAGGCCTCGGATTCTCTCGACTCGGGCAGGGCCGCCGAAGTGCTCGACGAGTTGGTCAGGGTGTCCGCCATTTCCGCGCTCATCGCTGACTCCGTTGCCGGCGGGTAGCGTTCCGATCTGGGCGGCTTGTTGCCATCTTCGCCAGCGGCTTCGGCGAGCGTCGGATATTTGTCAGGTCCCCAAGTGGCAAAAGGCGTTCGTGTCCAGCCTGTGGGCTCCCTGTGAGGGGCGTCACCGATGGACCTGACCACCGGAGTCTGCTCAATCGCGGAGATGATCGCCTCCTATTTGCTGTTGACAGAGATGTTTGTGGAGATGTACTGCACTTCCATGCACTCCACTCTGACCAAGAAACTGACCGAATTAATGGCTAGCTTTGGGTTGCTAACGACAACAGACCATCCCGTGTCCTCGTTGTTTGGATAGCTCGCGGTAGCCGATGCGATCGACGCGCCGACGAGTCCACCCATGTCATAACCTCCACCAATGGGATAATAGGCGAGGATGTAGCCGCCGACTTTCTTGTTAGGTGGGCAGAGAACCTCCCCTTTAGCCGTGTCTCCAGGATCGACGACGATCGAACTCTTGCTGTCGACATTTGCAACCGAGACCTTGTTCACTACGGCCACATTGTTTTCGACGCCAGAGGCAGTGATGGCAGGCGTCAGCACAGCAAGGGCGGACGGGGCCGAGAAACCTCGTGAACTGATGGTAGGCAAATTGCCAACACCAGGCGCTCCAGCTGCAAATGAAATGCCGGTGAACACCAGTCCGGACAGGCCCAATGTAGCCACGAACATTGCCGCCAAGTGTGCACGTGAACGGAATCTCTGCATGTACGTCTCCTCCAGTTTGGATGCGGACTTTCCGCCTTGCTTGGCAGTGGCACGGGACGCAAAGCCGCCTTTGTCACCGCAACCGTACGGCGGGAAGTTCGGAGCAGCAAGGGTTGGGTGGAGGAGATCCTGAGCGCCGAACTGGGCAAGTGATTGTCGTCGACAGCGGCGCGTTTATCGCAGCCGCCGAAGTCGATGATCGCCACCACGGTGCCTTCTCCCGACTTATAGGAGAACGCGGCGAGGAGTTGATCGTTCCGGTGGCGTCGTCGTCGAAGTGTGCTGGATGCTCG
>Ga0302140_10007426_pt1 | contig 13715 bp, 10 predicted proteins | sample I_Bog_E1_1_FD_202095 | JGI IMG/M metagenome (GOLD analysis project Ga0302140, IMG submission 202095) | Peat permafrost microbial communities from Stordalen Mire near Abisko, Sweden - I_Bog_E1_1 | ecosystem: Environmental > Terrestrial > Soil > Wetlands > Peat | place: Sweden: Abisko, Stordalen...
AGACACACCGCCAAATTCAAGAATGCCTGCGCGCATATCCGCAGCAAACTCGCCACCCAGCGGACGACGCGCCACGCCTACGATCGCAAATTCCTCGGGCAGCAGCCCATTTTGCTCCAGGTGGAACAGCGCAGGTAAGAGCTTGCGCTTGGTCAGATCGCCAGACGCGCCAAAGATAACAATGATGGTTGGTTCAGGAATTCGTTCCGTGCCTGCAGGAACCTTTGAAAGGTCTTCAGGACTGATTTTCATCTGCGCTGTGGCCATAATTCTTGCCTCGTGTTGCAGCTGTAAGCTGCTGGCTACCAGTCGCCGGCGTTTCAAGCCGAGGGCTGCCTTCCATGTTGTACTTCCACCTCAGGCACGATTGAACTGCGCCCGAGGTGAGGTGAACATTCGCATAATTCAGCCAAGAGTTAAGAGGCTGCGAACAGCAAACAAGTTTCAGTCTTTCTTGACAGCGTGGCCGCCAAAAGCATTCCTCTGAATCGCAATCATGCGGTCAGTAAAGTTGTTCTCCTCGCGGGAGCGGATGCGCCGGATCAATGATTCCGTGATTACCGGTGCTGAAACATTCAGATCGATCGCCTCAAATACCGTCCAGCGCCCCTCGCCGGAATCGGCGACATACGCCTCCAGGCCATCCAGCGTTGGATTTTTCGCCAGAGCCTCGGCAGTCAGATCAAGCAGCCATGAACGCACAACCGACCCGTGACGCCAGATCTCTGCAATCTGAGGCAGGTTCAGGTCAAGCACTTCTTTCTTCTCCAGAATCGTGAAGCCCTCTGCGTATGCCTGCATCAAGCCGTATTCGATTCCGTTATGAACCATCTTTGTGAAGTGTCCTGCGCCAGCCGGACCGACATGACCCCAGCCCTTGTCTTTCGCCGGCGCAAGCGCCTCAAAGATCGGGCGCAGATGCTCGACGGGATCCTTATCGCCGCCAATCATCATGCTGTACCCCTCTTTTAAGCCCCAAACACCACCCGAAGTTCCAACGTCGACAAAGTTGAAACCCTTTGCCTTAGCCTCTGCATGGCGGCGCATGGAGTCCTTGTAGTTCGAGTTGCCACCATCGATCAGAATGTCACCGGGAGCGAGATGTGGCTCCAGCTTGGCAATTGTCTGATCCACCGGGTCTCCGGCAGGAACCATGATCCAGATGGCGCGAGGGGCCTCCAGCTTCTGCACTAGCTCTTCCAGAGTTGTAGCACCCACGTTGCCGGTGGCTGCGAGCTTGGCGACGGCCTCTGCACTGAAATCAAATCCAACCACCTGGTGGCCGCCGACCCGAATCCGCTCCGCCATGTTGCCACCCATCTTGCCAAGGCCAATCAATCCTAATTGCATCTGTCTTTCCTCCACGAATTAACCAAAAGTGTCTGCTTAGAGAATCTCTAAACTTGAAAGGTCGCGACGAAGCTTGTCTTCGTCCAAAAATTGAATTGCGGTCATCCCCGCAGCCGCAGCTGCAGCCGTATTGTTGGCGCGATCATCAATGAAAAGGATGCGCTTCGCAGGACGTCCAAGAATGTCCACCGCACGCCTATAGATCGCCGGGTTCGGTTTGCGTAGACCCAGATAGCACGAACTCAGCTGCACATCCAGATACTGCAGCAGCTCATACTTCGCCATGCGGTACTCGTGCAACAGCCGAGATTCATTGTTCAGTAAACCAACCATCCACTTACCAGATGCAGCAACATCCCGAAGGACTCCAAGAGCGTTGTCAGCTAGAGGCTTCGACTCAGCCTTCATCGCATCAATGAACTCATCTCGCGTGAAACTGCGCGGCTCGTAAAAAACCGTTGCATCCAGGTAGGCTTCGGCCGTTATAGCGTCGCTTTCCCATGCGTCATAAGGAGAAGGGTGTCGCTCTTCAAATTCCGCACGGTCGAGATTGAAGTGGCTGAGCACAGATGCTCGCTCGACGTGGTCCCAGCCATTAGTGAGCAGAACCCCACCGACATCGAAAAGCACAACCTCGATGTCGCTGACAGGGATGCTTGCAGAAGAACTCATCAGAAACTTACCTCAAAGGTTAGATGACTGCTGCACAAGAATAAGTGGCAAAAGAATCTGAACCGGCCCAGTTATGCAAAATTAACCAGGCGTTGTTCAGAAATTCCCAAGTCAGCATTAAGTCGTCTTGGAATACTTGGCCTCAATCGCCATCACTTTGTTAAAGCGCCGCACAAACCGTGGCTCCGTCGCTACAAAGTTGGCCCCGATATAGGACTCTGCAACGTCATAAGCTGTCTCCGTACCAATCACCCGAGCACCTAGGACAAGCACATTCATATCGTCATGTTCGACACCCTGGTGCGCCGAGTAGTGGTCATGACACATGCCCGCCCTGATCCCCGGAATCTTGTTGGCAGCTACACATACGCCAACACCGGAACCACAGATGAGAATGCCTCTCTTTGCTACACCCGCGTTGATCGCGTCCCCAACTGCCTCGGCCGCATCGGGATAGTCAGATGGAGCAGTGGAATGAACGCCGAGATCCACAATTTCGTGGCCCTTGAGAGAGAGGTAAGCGCGGACCTCCTCCTTGAGGAGGAAGCCCGCGTGATCCGAACCAATAACCAGTTTCATAACCCCATTTCCTTTCAGGCTACGCCTTACCAAGCAGCGATTTCGCCTGTGCTGCTACGTTCTCTGCAGTGAAGCCAAGTTCCTTCAGAACAGTAGCCCCAGGAGCGGATGCGCCGAAACGATCCAGGCCAATCACTGCGCCCTTCGATCCGGCAAGATACTTCCACCAGCCCAGCGTGGCGCCGGCCTCAATCGCTACCTTGGGAACTCCAGGCAGCAGGATCGAATCACGATACTGCGGAGTCTGCTCTTCGAAGATCTTCCAGCTCGGCAGTGAAACAACGCGAGCAGCGATTCCCGCCTCTGCCAGCAACTTGGCGCCATCGATAGCCTGCCATACCTCAGCACCGGTCCCGATCAGCACTACTTCAGGATTTGTCGCATCCTGCACGACATAACCACCCTTGCTTACTCCGGCGTAAGTATCAATCAAGGCTGGGTCAAGAATCGGCAGATCCTGACGAGAAAGCGCCATGAAGGATGGGTGATCCCGCTCCAGCGCCAATCGCCACGCAGCAGCAGTCTCGTTAGCATCCGCAGGGCGGAAATCAGTGAAACCTGGAACCGCGCGCAAAGCCATCAGATGCTCAATCGGCTCGTGAGTCGGGCCATCTTCTCCAACAGCGATCGAGTCGTGCGTAAACACAAACAAGGAATGCGTCTGCATCAGTGCTGCCAGGCGAATTGCAGGCTTGCAGTAGTCGCTGAACACAAAGAACGTCGAGCCAAAGGGAATCAACCCGCCGTGAGCCGCAATGCCGTTAACCGCAGCCGACATGGCAAACTCGCGAACCCCCCAGAACACATTGCGTCCAGTCGGATCCACGTGGAAGCTGGGGCTGTCCTTAAAGATGGTCTTTGTCGAAGAGGTAAGATCAGCCGCCCCGCCAAACAGTTCGGGAACAGTCTTCTCCAGAGCATTCAGCACCGCTCCGCCTGCATTGCGCGTAGCCTGAGGCTTGCCTGCGGGGAAGACTGGAATTGCCTTTTCCCAGCCAGCCTTGCGCTCATTCTTCTGCGTACGAACAAACTCGGCTGCCAACTCAGGATGTGCAGCCTTGTAGCCTTCAAACAGCTTGTTCCATTCCGCTTCGAACTCTGCGCCGGCATCAACTGCCTTGCGCCAATTCTTGAGAGCCTCGTCAGGTACGTAGAAACTTTGATCTTCAGGGAAGCCGAAGAATTTCTTGGTCGCTGCAACTGCCTCTGCGCCCAACGCTTCGCCATGAACCTTATTTGTGCCGGCCTTAGGGCTGCCGTAGCCGATGATGGTCCGTACTCCGATCAGCGTAGGCTTACTCGGTTCAGCCTGACCTGCCTTGACCGCCTCTTCGAGCGCAACCAGATCGTTACCGTCAGCAACGCGAAGAACCTGCCATCCGTAGGCCTCAAAACGAGCATAGACATTTTCAGAGAAGCTCAGTTCCGTAGGTCCATCCAGCGAGATGAGGTTGTCGTCATAGAAGAAAATCAGCTTGCCCAGACCGAGCGTGCCTGCCAGCGAAGCAGCCTCATGCGAGACGCCTTCCATCATGTCGCCATCGCCCATGATTCCATACGTATGGTGGTTCACGATTGCAAAGCCAGGCTGGTTGTACTGCGCCGCCAGGTGCTTCTCCGCAATCGCCAATCCCACCGACATCGCGAAGCCCTGACCCAGTGGTCCTGTCGTCACTTCAATTCCGTCCGTGTGGTGATATTCCGGATGTCCTGGAGTCTTTGATCCCCATTGGCGGAAGCTCTTCAAATCGTCGAGCGCAAGCTTATAGCCAGAAAGAAACAGCGTCGAATAAATCAGCGCCGAGGCATGGCCATTCGAAAGCACAAATCGGTCACGGTCAGCCCACTTGGAGTTCGACGGATTGTGCTTCATGAGCTTGTTGAAAAGCAGATAAGTGATTGGCGAACAGGCGAGAGGCGCGCCGGGATGGCCGCTATTGGCCTTTTGTACCGCGTCGACTGCGAGCAGGCGCAGAGTGTCAATCGACAGTTGATCAAGATCTGTTGGTAGTGGAGACATACGCTTGGGTGGTCCTTTCCTTGTTTCCAAAAATTGCGGTTATCTGAAATCGTGGCATTGAAATCTAAAGTTCTGAGGTACGCGCAAAAAGCATTCAGGTTTAACCCCTGCAGGTCTGATGCATTCCAGGATGCGGGAAATCCTCAAAATCTCTGGTTTTCAACCCTCGATTCGAATCTCATAGTTATGACCTAGCCAGCGGTTCTCTTCTGGCCAGAAGAAAGTTAATGATAGCCCAGCAGGGGTTTGCCCTTGAATCGGCACGATATCTGCAGCGAATCCAGCAGAGCCTAGGCCACGGCTCTGAGTTGAGTTACTGGTCGCCCAGCCATCATTCGACCACACCAGCACAAAACGCCTGTCCGACAAAACTCGTACCGTATCGTGAGGCTCGATCGTCTGAATCGGTCGCCGCTCACTGAAAATCTCTATGTTGCGATGATGTCCTACGCCCTTCTCCGACTTTCGGGGATGCTCGTGCTCCGACTTATACCGGCCGTAGCGCTGGTAAACCGGCTCAATGCGGTCAAAAACCTGGCCGTCCGTCGCAGATCGCAGCAACTTAAGGTATTCAGCGTGTGCCCAGACAAGCGGGCATGCTGAACCGGCGGGTCCACCGAATTTCAAATGGACCTCAGGCCGGTCAGCCTCGTCCCAAACCTGCTCCGGCAGCATGTTTCCGGCTGTGGCGTAGCCCTCATACGTTTTGATCAGGCTGCTCACATCTCTACCGGCGGCCAGTTCGTAGTGCGCTCTTTCGCCCGTCAAAAGAGGCCAGACGCGGCCCTTTCCGTAAGACAGATACGGGCCGCCATCAGTTCCTTGGCCATAACCGTCCCAGTTGTAGCGCAGCCAGCCCGGTCCCTGGGGAAGGTCGCGTTTGAGTACCGCATCGACCACCTTCAGTGAATCCACCATCAGCGGATCATCCGCATTGCGAATTCCATAACGCACCAACTCCAGGAAGCCCGCATCAATAATCTCTCTCGCCTCAAACTCGTAACGAGTTCCCGGTGGACGGTTATTCAGATGAATCTTTTCGATGCCCGGTCCTTCTTCCGTGTACGCTGGGCCAGTCTCCGGTGGGCGAATACGCATGTAGTGACGTTTCACCTCGGGAAGCAGAACGCCATCGTTGGTGACTGTCCAGTCCTCCAGATGCGACTCAATCCAGTCAGCAAACTGCTCCAGAAAGTCAGCCAGCTCTGCGGACTGGTGGCTGCGCACAATCTCTGCCGCGCAGATCAGACCGCCAATAACGGCCGCCAGAGTTGAAGGCGAATACCCGCTGTTTTCTTCCCATCTCTCCTGGTGCGTGACTGGAGCATTGCGAACCAGGAATCCCGCGGCGCGTTCCACAAACGGGAAAACATCCCACATTCCCAGGCCACCTGCCTTCCAGATGCGCCACGTCAAGATCAGCGGGAAGGCGACCTCATCCAATTGAACGCCAGTCCAGTAAGGGCGTCCATCAATCCAGAAATTCTGAGCAAAGCTGCCATCCGGCCGCTGTGTGCAGGCCAGGTAAACCAGCGCGCGCCGGGCAGTATCAACGCGTCCGCAAGCCAGCAGCGCCGTCGCAGTCTGCACCATGTCTCGAGTCCAGACAAGGTGATAGCCGCCCAGATCATCGTCACCCTTCGATTGACCCCAGGGAATCGAAGCCGAGGCCACAAATGCGCCCGAATACGTCTTATCCTCATGAGCAAGCAGAATATTGTGACTCGTCTGCATCAGAAGTCCGCGATCGCCGGACTTCGCCGCAAGCCGATAAGGACTGGCTGCACGCTGCCACTGCTCCAAGAACCGTGCTGAGTTCTGTGCAAAGGGAACTGACAGCGCTCCGACCGTTTTTGATAACGCAGAGTGGTAGCTGTCTCCGATGCCTACGCCAATCGTGAAATCCCGGTCGCCACGCAGGTCTAGTTCACCGGTAAGGGCGAGGTTGCCGTTCGTAGCCGACCCAAACGTCCAGTCCATCTTGAAGTCCTGGATCAGGTCTCGCCAACCATCGCTCGCTCCCGCAAATCCGCAACTCACCCGCGAAAAGCCGCAATCAGCGGAAAAAGCCAGCGCCCATTGGGCCTTCCACGCCAGCAGCATCTTCTGTCCGGCAACATCTACCGCGCGAGCCGAGTTGCCTCCACCGCCTCCATCCATATGAGGAGCCAGTAGGGCATAAATCTTTAGCTTGTTGAGAAAATCCTCGCTCCCATTTGGACCAGCCTCGATCCGAACATGCATAAGTACCACACTGTGGTGTGGGTCGCAGATGATTTCCTTTACTAGCTGGTAACGACCCTGCACGTCCTTGTTGATGTAGCGGACACCCAGAGCTTCGGGGTGAATGTACTCGAATGTCGGAACAAGGTCGCGCTTTTCCTCGTGAATAAAGCTTTCCCCATCTGTGATCAGCAGTCCCAAATCGCGCGTCTGTGGGTGATCGATGGTGGGGTGGTAGATCTCGTTGAGAATCCCGTGAGAGACCGTGAACCAGATGCGGCTGGACGCCGAATACGCCGTACCAACCGCGTCTTTGACGCTTGAAGTCCAACGCGGCGTCATCCCAGGCGAGCCAAAGGCCTCGCCCTGCTGGTTGAGCCATCGGTAGAGAGATTCCTGCGACGTTGCCTGAGTGGATTCCTGAATCACGACGATTCCTCTTGGTCTTTCCGTTATATCTGCCAGCCTAAGATAACTCGCAGCATTTGCAGTCAATATTGCAGCATCGAATGGTCTGATGTTCGAAAGCGGTCAGAAGTTCCGTTGAAGTTGATAGTACCTTTCAAGGTGGTAGCTGCATCTACCGAATAGCACCTTTTGTGCGGGTTGCAGAAGCGCAATCCGCAAAGAAATCTGATTTATCGGGCGTTAACGGGAACGACATCGCAGGTCGAAGCAAACATTTCCCGTTCCTATTCCGAACAGTACAATCCTAGTGAGGAGAGATACCCATGGCTTATGAACTTGCACCGCTTCCTTATGACTACGCCGCTCTCGAGCCTTTTATCGACGCGGAGACAATGAAATTGCATCACGACAAGCATCATCAGGCTTACATCAACAACGTGAATGCAGCGCTGGCCAACCATCCTGATCTGGCCGCTAAGTCAGTTGACGATCTCGTAGCCGGTCTGGCCTCAGTTCCAGAGGACATCAAAGGCGCCGTTCGCAACAACGGTGGCGGTCACTCCAACCACACCATCTTCTGGAGCATCATGGGCCCCGTGGGTAGCGAAGGCATCGGCGGAGAGCCGACTGGCGCCATCGCAGACCAGATCAAGGCCGACTTCGGTGACTTTGAAGCATTCAAGAAGCTGTTCAATGAAGCCGGTGTCAAGCAGTTCGGATCAGGTTGGGCATGGCTGATCTACGCCGACGGCAAACTCAAGATAGTCAGTACCCCCAATCAGGATTCGCCACTCACCCAGGGGCACTATCCCATCCTCGGCAACGACGTATGGGAGCACGCCTACTACCTCAAGTACCAGAACCTTCGCCCCAAGTACCTGGAAAACTGGTGGAATGTAGTCAACTGGCTCGAAATCAACAAACGTTTCACAACAGCCAAGAAGTAAACGCCAGTAAGTAAATAACAGATATATGCGGTCAGTACGGGGATGGGCGCATGCTCATCCCCGTTTGCCGTCAGAGCTGGACCGGATTCCAACGCCTTTGACCAGTCTATGAACTTAATCGACCAGGCTCCATCCGACGCAGCACCCTGATCTAGCCTGAAACGCAACCCTTTCCCCCAATCCGGGTTCACATCTACAGGAGTATTCGGAAATGTGCGTACATAAGAAAAGAGACAAAGTCGGGCGCGTGATGTTGATGGTGACTGCAGGACTGATGGCAGCCGGACTTCTGGCCGCCAATTTACATGCCCAGAGCTTCATCCTCAGCCAGAATGGCAAATCCGTAGGATCGGCAACCTTGGCGATCAAGCAGTCCGGTAGCGGATTGAATTCTGTCTCCGGCGCCAAAATAGACATGCCCGGGCTGAAATACAACTTTTCCAACAATCAGACACTGGATAGCGGGTATCGCCTCCAGAGTGCCCAGTTGAGTGGGTCTGTGAATGGCACTTCAGCAACGGTAAACGTTGCAGCGCAGGGTCAGCAGTTTCTCATGAAGATCAATGCCAACGGCAAAGTCACGAATACCCCGCTGGCCTTTCACCCCAATGCAATCTTGCTCGCAGACTTCGACCCGGGTGCATTGCAAACCTTGCTTAATCTGGGAGCCACCCGCAACAATCGCGACATTTGGGCCTTGATCCCCAAGCAGACCGGGTCGGTTTCTGCCCTGCGAATCGCTACCGACGCAGATCAGCAGGGAGCTCTCAACGGAGCCCAAATTGCTGTCCATCACTTCACCGTGAGCTCGGATGCTGGTAAGACCGAAGTGTACTCAAGCCCGCGCAACGAGTTACTGCAGGCCGAGTGGAGCGATGAAGGATTCGCCCTCGTCCGCCAGGGATTCAAACTCACCCCCCCAGCCCGCCCCACGGCCGCTCCACCCCAGAAGCCCGCAGATCAGCCAGCCCAGCCCGGTCAATCCATACAGCCAACCGGTCAAGCTCCACAGCCCCAGCAGTAACGGCTGATACCTGCTGTAATTTTTCTAACTGTTTAAATCAATCGCACCATGAATGCTGGGTTGGGATTCAATTCCCAACCCAAAGCACTTTTTAGAGCGTCGATCGGACTTGCGTTCAAAATAGAGAATTCCCGCAGCCAGCAGTCCGTGAGTGCATGTCAGTATCCCAAGGACCATAGTCACCAGCCATAGCTGCATAAAAGAACCGATCTTGGCGCCTCGCGGATTGCTCGAGAGATATCGCACTTTAACCTGGTCTCCAACCGCAAATCCTGAAGGGTTGGAGGCGATGCTGGATGTGACTGTATAAGACTTTCCATCGTTCCCAACGAACGAGAAGACAGGCGCGAATTGCGTATCGCCGCTCTGCTGGTCATAGCGCTCATTCAGTGCAATCACTTTCCCTGCAGCTTGCGCAGCCGTGCTCAGGAAATATGACGTATAGAAAGCAAATCCCAAGCCCACTCCTAGGCAACCGCCACTGCAAATGAAAAGCCAGATTCGCACGAAGCGCAAAAGGCGACGCAGGACTGATTTCTTTGCCATCTCCGCATCATACCTTCTTGAAACGGATGCCACTCCGGCGCTTTAGACCGCCCTCCCCGCCGCAACCGCCGAAGACCAGGCCCACTGGAAGTTAAACCCTCCCAGATGTCCCGTCACATCGACCACCTCTCCGATGAAGAACAGGCCCGGCACATCCCGGGCCTCCATCGTTCTGGCCTGAAGATGGCGTGTATCCACTCCGCCTGCTGTCACCTCTGCCTTTACAAATCCTTCCGTACCAGCAGGGTGCAGTGGCCAATGATGCAAATTCCGTTCACCTGCCTCGATCGCAGAATTCGACCATCCAGTAGGCGCAGCTACATTCGCCAAATGGTCAGCCAGTCTCTGAGGAAAATGCTCGCGAAGGGCGGTTCGCAGAATCGCCGCATCTCGCCGCGCACCTAGCAGAGGCCTAAGTAATTCCCGATCCGGAGCAAAATCGACATGAACCGGCTGCCCGGCTCGCCAGTACGACGAAATCTGCAACACCGCAGGCCCGCTCAGGCCGCGATGCGTAACCAGCAATTTTTCGACAAAAGTAGTCTTCGCTGTCGGAGTACTCACCCGCACCAGCGTTGAAACTCCTGCAAGCTCCGTCCAGCCAGCCTCTTTCCCGCCCAGCAGCAGAGGCACCAGTGCCGGACGAGGTTCAACCACGCTCATCCCGAATTGCTTCGCCAGTTCGTATCCTAAGGCCGTCGCACCCAGCTTCGGAATCGACAAGCCACCAGTCGCCACCACCAGAGATTCGCATTCAAATTCACCCTTGGCACTCTCAATTCGAAAACCGGCGCTGTTCTTCTCTACACAGATACCGTGTGCGTCCGTCACATGCTCCACGCGCCCGCTTAGGCACTCTTCAAGCAACAGGTTCAGGATGGCATGGGCTGAGTGATCGCAAAACATCTGGCCAAGCGTCTTCTCGTGGTAGGGAATGTTGTACCTGTGTACTAGCTCTAAAAAGTGCTGTTGCGTGTAGAGCGCCAGCGCCGACTTCGCAAAATGCGGATTCTCAGAAAGAAATCGATTCGGCTCGCAGTACAGGTTGGTAAAGTTACAGCGTCCCCCTCCTGAGATGAGGATCTTCCTCCCTGGCAGACTCCCATGATCCAGCAGCGCCACACTGCGCCCACGCTGCCCAGCGATAGCAGCACACATCAACCCGGCAGCTCCAGCACCCAACACGATCACATCATATTTCCGAATAGGTTTAGTGCTGGCGTGGCTCATCAACTCGTTGACTCATTCTTTCTGTCTGTTGCAGCATCGGCCGCCAAATGAAATTGCGCTCTCACCAGCGCCAACGCTTCTTCGGTAGAACGAATCGAGCCCTCCAACTGCGCCTCTTCCACCGCATGTAGGATCGTCTTGAACGCCGTTCCCGGAACATATCCCGCGGCGATCAGATCACGGCCAGTCAGCAGCGGTGCCGGACTAACTTCTTCAACCGGCATATTCCAATAGCGTTCCGCTGCAAAGTTGTAGTGGTCCAGATTGCCGCTGCTCGCCATGCAATCCATCCGATGCAACGCCAGATGCTCTGGAAACCTCTCCAGCCTGAAGAACCGCTTAAGCGTCGAAGCCTTCATCCGATCCGCATCCGCAAACCGCATATGATTCTGAACCAACGCCAGTACCTGCTCCGTTTCATCGTTCGAGAATCGCAGACGCCGACAGATTTCTGCACCGATCCGAACACCAACCTCGACATGTCCATTAAAACGAATCCTGTCTCCCGGTCCCGCCGGAGGCTGATAAGTCGCAGGCTTGCCAATATCGTGCAGCAGAGCACCCCAGGCCAGTGTCATCGAACAACCTGCCTCAAGCTGCTCCAGCAACATCAGCGTATGCACCCACACGTCGCCTTCGGGATGATATTGCGGAGGCTGCTCCACGCCCTTCATCCGCGTCGCTTCCGGCAGCACATATTCCAGCAATCCTGTCGCGTCCAGCAGCTCAAAAGCCCGACGCGCATGACCCTCAGTCAACATCCGCGTAAGCTCTTCGCGAACACGCTCCAGGCTCACCGATTCGATCTTGTACGCCAGTGAACGCATCGCCATCTGGGTGCCAGCTTCGATCTCAAATCCGAACCGCGCAGCAAATCGAACCGCCCGCAGCATGCGTAACTGATCTTCATCAAAGCGAAGCTCCGCTCGCCCAATCGCCCGCAGCACTCCAGCATCGAGATCGGAAAGCCCACCCACAGAGTCGAGCACAGCATCGCGCAAGTCGGAGCCAGCCACAATCTCTGCAGGATTGAGCAGCAAACCGTTAATAGTAAAGTCGCGCCGTTGTACGTCTTCTTCGGCGCTTAGTGTGTAGCGGACAGCATCCGGTCGGCGGCCATCGGAATACGCCCCGTCATGACGAAACGTAGCTACCTCGGTCAAGACCGGTGCTCCGTCAATCTCATCTGAAACCAGCACCACGCCAAAATGCGCCCCCACCGCAAACGTGCGCGGAAATAGATCGAGCACAATTTCCGGCGTTGCCGAAGTAGCCACGTCGTAATCCTTAGGCTCCCTGCCCAGAAGCAAATCCCGAACGCAGCCCCCGGCAAGATATGCCTGGTAGCCCTTAGCGTGCAGTTTCTGCAGGATCCTCTGCGCGGCAACGAATTGTGGACTGGCTGGGATCATGGCGCTGTTTCTTAGGGTACGACAGCACCACTCCCCGGCTCGATACACTAAGAGAATGGGCAGCGGGTTAATTCTAGGTATCGAGTCCTCTTGTGACGAAACAGCAGCAGCCGTAGTCGAACGGGGCGCGCTCACCCGTTCGTCCATCGTGGCTTCGCAGATCACGACGCACGCGCCCTATGGCGGAGTAGTGCCTGAGCTCGCCAGCCGAGAGCATCTGCGAAATGTTGTGCCGATCACGCGCGCCGCGCTCGCCGCAGCAGGCTGCGAACTTGCTAACGTAGACGCTATTGCCGTCACCAATGGCCCCGGCCTCGCAGGCGCACTACTAGTTGGAATCACCTACGCCAAAGCCCTCGCCTTCGCACTCGGCAAGCCGCTCATCGCCATAAATCACCTGGAAGGCCACATCCACGCTGTCCTTCTAGAAGAGCGGCAAAGAAGGCTGGCCGCAGCTTCAGAAATAACACCACTACTTGCTCTGAACTCCAAAGACGACGGTTTGCCGATGCCGGCACTCGCACTGGTCGTATCCGGCGGACACACCCACCTTTTCCTCGCAAAACCGCCAGCGTCCGGTCCCGAGATCGGTGCCTGGCGATACTCCCTCGTAGGCCGCACCCTCGACGACGCAGCCGGAGAAGCCTTCGATAAGGTAGCCAAGCTTCTTGGCCTCGGCTATCCCGGAGGACCGTGGATAGACAATCTCGCCCAGTTCGGCAACCCGGCCGCTGTCCCATTCGGCTTTACCCAGATCAAAGCCAAGGCGCATCTTACGGGCAAGACTCCCCGTACCAAAGGAGCCGTGACCGCTCCAATCGCCGATCTCGACAGGCACTTTCTTTTCTCGTTCTCAGGAATCAAGACAGCAGTCTTGCGCTACGTTGAGGTCCACGGACTTCGCGCTAGCTGCGATGCCCGCCAAAGGGCCTTGATGGCCATGATCGATTCCGGAATAACCCCGACCTGGCGTGATGCCCAGGCGCTTTGTGACCAGCAGACCCTCGATCTGATCGCAAGCTTCCAGCACGCCGTCGTCGGCAATCTGCTCAAGAAAACCTTCGCCGCCGCTGAAGCAGTTGGAGCCTCCAGCGTTCTCGTAACTGGCGGTGTAGCGGCAAATCGGGAATTGCGCGTTCGTTTTACCGCTGAGGCTGCCGAGCGCGGACTCCCCGTCGCATTCCCCACCCTGGCCATGTCTACAGATAACGCAGCCATGATCGCCGCCGCAGCCTGGCCCCGCTTACTGGCTGGAGACTTCGCTGGGTGGGATCTGGAAGCAAATCCTCGCCTCACCTTAGCCT
>Ga0302140_10007430_pt1 | contig 13712 bp, 12 predicted proteins | sample I_Bog_E1_1_FD_202095 | JGI IMG/M metagenome (GOLD analysis project Ga0302140, IMG submission 202095) | Peat permafrost microbial communities from Stordalen Mire near Abisko, Sweden - I_Bog_E1_1 | ecosystem: Environmental > Terrestrial > Soil > Wetlands > Peat | place: Sweden: Abisko, Stordalen...
TGATCACCGGCAAAACCGGAAAACATGCCGCAACCAATCGGGGTTCCCGGCACAGCTGCGGGTTAAGATGAGTCATGCGCCGGTTCGCTCTTGCCTCGATTGCTTTTGCCCTGCTCTCGCTCTCCGGATGCGGCTACCACTCGCTGGGCGCGGCTACGCATCTGCCGCCCGATGTGCGAACGCTCTCCGTTCCACTGTTTGCCACGCGGACCGAGGCTTATCACACTGAGGTTCCGATGACGGAGGCGGTGATTCGCGAGTTTGCCACGCGCACACGATTCAAGGTGACGCCGGATGAGGGCGGAAACGCCGACGCGGTGCTGCTCGGGACGATTCTGAAAGAAGCCACAACGCCGCTGACTTATAACACCTCGACGCAGGAGTCGTCGAGCTTCCTCATCACTATCGTTGCTTCTGTTACGCTGACCGGGCGGGACGGCAAAGTCCTCTACGAGAACAAGAATTACGTATACCGCCAGCAGATCCAGACCACTACCAACCTGCCGACGTTTATCCAGGAGAACCCGGCGGCCATTGAGCGGCTGAGCCGCGAGTTTGCCCGGCAGCTTGTGGCAGATGTGCTGGAAGGGTTTTGATAGAACAGGGAATAGGGAATAGGAACCAGGGACTACGGACCAGGGAATAGAGACTATCGAGATACATGCGTGGTTTACCACTGGTTTTGGTATTCCGGGCAGGGTATTCTGGAGGCGCTTGAAAGAAACAGCTAATTTCCGGAGGGCGGCTCTTTGAGCGGCGCGCGCTGGGGCGCGGGATTTGCCGCCGCAGGCCGCTTTGTGGCGGAGATTGAGGCTGCCGCGGCCGGAAATGGAGCGCTGCGGCCCGGTTATGTACTGGCCGGCGACGAGGTTTTTCTCCTTGATCGCTGCCGCGGTGCCGTGCTGAAGGGCTTTGTGCCCGAGGATTTGAGAGATTTCTGCCTGTCGGATTTCGACCTGAACGGGACGTCGATCTTTGAAGTTCTGGACCGGGCGCAAACGCCCTCGCTGATGGCGCCGTTCCAGGTGATCTTCATTCGCAATGTAAAGCAGCTCTATACGCGCGGCGCAAAGAAGGATGAGTTTGCGGCGCTGGACCGGTATTTCCGCTCGCCGAACCCGCAGGCGCTGCTGCTGTTTGTGGCCGACTTCGTTCGCATCCCCACCGACATTCGACGGATGGAGTTGGACGACAAGAATCGCTTTGAGCGGCTGACTGAGACTCTGGGCGAGCACTGCGGCATGGTGGAGTTGGCGCGCGTGAACGAAGAGGATGCGATGCGCTGGACCGTGGCCACCGCGCAGGATGCCGGCGCGCGCATGGACCCCGACGCGGCCCGCGAACTGGTGGACGCGCTGGGCGCGGATATGATGCTGGTTTCCTCAGAACTGGAAAAGCTGCTGCTGTATACGCTGGGCCGCGGCAAAATCACGCTGGGCGATGTGGAGACCATGGTGCTGGGGGCCAAGCAGCGCTCGCTTTACGAGCTGACCGATGCCATCAGCGCCCGCGACCGGGTGCGGGCACTGGGCCTGCTGCACGGGCTGCTGAACAGCTCGGACGCCGGCGAGGATGCGGCGATCGGGCATCTTTACATGCTGGCGCGGACGTTTCGCCAGATGCTGGTGATACTGGAGAAGAACGTGCGCGACTCGCGAGCTATTTGGCAGGCGTTGTGGCAGGGGTTCAGGATGCCGCCGTTCGCCGCCGACGATCTGATTCGCCAGGCTCGGCGCTACAAGAGCCGCCGCGATTTGACACGGGCTTTGCGGCTGATTGCCCGCGCCGATCTGGAGTTGCGGTCGTCTCCGCCAGACAAGCGGCTGGTGCTGGAGCGGCTGGTCTACGAGCTGGCCAGCGAGCCGAAGCATGCCGCGGCGTTGTTTGCCTCGAACCAGCTTTCGTTTGAAGTCTGACTCGCCGACAAGGCGTGCTCATGGCTCAATGCACTCCGTGCTCGCTGAGCCAGGGGCCGTATTGCTTGTCTTCCTTCTGGATGTGGGTGGTTAGCCAATCGCGCAGGAAGTTGAACAGATCAACGCTCAGCGTCACGTCGCCCCGCTCAAAGCGTGATGCAAAAGCCTCAACCTGCTTCATGAGGTCGCGGTGCTTGATGCGGTGCTCAGCCAACCCTGGGTAATGGGTGGACTGCATGACGGCTTCTTCCGACGCAAAATGGTTCTGCGTATATTCCGCCAGCTTGCGCAGCAGCGGTCCGGTCACGGTCTGCGCCTGACCCTTCATCATCGCGTCGTACAGGTCGTTCAGAATCCCGAATAGCGCGCTGTGCTGTTGGTCAATGCTTCCAATGCCTACGGAATAGCGGTTGTTCCATGTCATCAATGCCAAAATGTTTCTCCCTTCCAGAGTTAGCCCGTAACACGTGTATCGGATGAAAACCGAAAGAGTTGAGTGGGATAGCTCCGATTGAGGAGGAAGGATTCAACCCTGCGGTGGTTGCACGCGCGACGGATTATTGTGCTGGAGGTGCAAAATGGAACTGGACCTTGATGATCACTCCCGCGAATTCGATTGCTGCCCTGCTGACGATTTTCCCGCTGCTGGCGGTCGCATTCTTTTCGGAGAAAATGGCCGCGCATGTGAGGTCGCTTCCGGTGTGGGCGCAACTCACCGGTCCCGTGTGCTTGAGTGTGCCCTATTTGCTGGTTACCTGTGCGGCCGGGATGTTTCGCTGGGGATGCTTTGCGGTTTTACGCTCTGTTTCCGGTTGCGATTGCGAATTTGCTTTGGCAGGCCAGCCGCATGAACCCCGCGACCCAGCCGCAGCGGGAAGGGACTGCGGTGGCCAACAGCAAGGCCGCGCCGACCACCCACAGCGAACGGAGGAAGTTTGTCTTGCGTACGCCCATGGCCTGCAGGCCTTCGAAGGAGATGGATGTGAAGAGCACCACGGAGGCCGCCGCAACCCACCAGAGCAGTCTTTGCCAGGGACGTGGCGTCCAGCAAACGGTCAGAATCATCGCGTAGGTAACGGCCAACTCCAGGATGACGCGCGGCTTGCTTCGAGTCTTGCCACGCATGGCGATTGAGTCGCTCGTGCTCTGGCGGTGGGTATCTTCAGTCATGCGATCGACGAGAGGTCCAGAGTATCCGGCTGGAGCGAGGCCGATGATGCCGTGATTCGTATCGCTCCGGCCTTGCTGGTGGATTGGACGATGACGAGGCACAATCCGTTGAACGCTTTACGCTGTTTTGCTTTGAAGTCTTCGTGGCTGCGCGGATTTCCGTTGTCTACCCCGATGATTTTTCCTTCTCCCCGGATGTCGAAGGCAATGAGGTTGTCTGCCTGCGGAACGACGCGCCCCTGATCGTCCTCGATCTGCACAGTCACATGGACCACGTCGTGTCGATCCGCCGCTATTCTCGTTCTATCCGCGATAAGGCGAATCTTCGATGGATCGCCTGTCGTGGAAATCTCCATCGTGGCAACGGTCTTTCCGTCCTTGATTCCAACGGCTTTGATCGTTCCCGGTTCATAGGGCACGTCCCATGTGAGGTGCAGGTCCGAAGTGGTGCGCTGCGCTTGGGAGCGTGGCCCGAAGTTGGCCCATTTGTCCTCCATGCCGTAACGTGGAAAGCGATAGCCCTTCGCCCCGATGGACTTGCCGTTGAGAAAAAGTTCCACCGTATCGCAATTGGTGTAGCAGGTGACGGGGATGAACTGGCCTTCCTTGCCCTTCCAGTTCCAGTGCGGAAACAGGTGGAGCATGGGCGCGGGGTTCCATTGGCTCTGATAAAAGTAGAAGCCATCCTTCTTGAAACCGCATGTATCCAGGACTCCCGATGAAGAACTCTTGGCCGGCCACGTGGCTTCGCCAAGGTAATCGATGCCAGTCCACATGAAGTCGCCTGCGACGTAATCATAGGTGCTGACAAACTGCCAAAGCTCCTCCACGTCGAGTTCGCCGCCGGGGTGATACCACGGCCGCGTAAGCTGCTGCGGCGAGGCCTGCGGAAACAGGCCCGAGTAATCCCCGCGAATGCCGCCGGTGCTCTGACTCTCGGTTCCGACCACACGGCGCTGCGGAAACGCCTCGCGATCGATGCTGTAGTATTTTTCGGCGCGATCGCGCCAGCGGTCGACGTAGTTGTAGCCGACGATGTCGAGCGCGGCAAGAAACTCCGGGCGCGCCATCTCGGTGAAGGGCTCGGAGTAGACATGGTCGCAGGCCACCGTGACGGGGCGCGTCGGGTCTTCATTGTGAAAGATCATGTTGAGCCTGCGCAGGGTCTCCGCGCCATCGGGGGCTGCCTGATCGGGAACCTCGTTGCCAGCGCTCCATAGCACAACAGAAGGATGGTTGCGATCGCGATGGATGAAGTTCGTCAGGTCCCGTTCATACCATTCGTCGAAGTAAATGTGGTAGCCGTTCTTGATCTGGCCCTTGGCAACTCTCCACTCATCGAATGCTTCGTCCATGACCAGGAATCCCATCGTGTCGCACAGGTCGAGGAACTCCGCCGCGAAGGGATTGTGGCTGGGTCGGATCGCGTTGCATCCCATCTCGCGGAGGGTTTCAAGGCGCCGTTCCCAGACGCGCTCAGGCACGGCACAGCCCACGCTGCCGGCCTCCTGATGAAGACAGACGCCATTCAGTTTGATGTGTTCGCCGTTGAGCAGGAATCCTCGATTGGCGTCGAAGAGAGCTTCGCGGATGCCGACGGGCGTGTCGTAGGCATCGATCACGCGGCCTGCATCTTGCACGGAGCTTCGAACTGTGTAGAGATAAGGTTTGGCCGGCGACCAGAGGTTCGGTTTATCCACGTTCATGTGCTGAACGAACTCAAATTCCGCGCCGGGCTCGATCGTTTGCGATGACTTCCCGGTTTGGACAACCTTCCCATCCCTGTCGACGAGATCGGTGTTCAGGGTGCACGAAGAGCTGGTTCCGCGGCTGTTGACGACCCGGGTCCTGACCACAACGACTGCCGACGCCGCGGACACGTGATGGCTGGTGACAAATGTTCCCCAGTATGCAATGCGAAGCTGATTGGCGGTAAGCAGCCACGTGTGCCGATAGATGCCGGAGCCGGAATACCAGCGGCAATTTGTCTGGTTTGAATTGTCGACTCGCACTGCGATTACGTTTTCGCCGCCGAAGTTGAGATGCGGAGTCAGTTCGTAAGCGAAGGGGATGTAACCGTATGGACGATGGCCGAGGAAATGCCCATTGATCCAAACCACGCTGTCCTGGTAAACGCCGTCAAACTCGAGCGTGACGACTTTGTCACGGTCCGATTCAGGAATATGAAAGCTCTTGCGGTACCAGCCGATTCCCGTGGGCAGATAAGCTCCAGGCCCACCGCTGGGCGCGGCCTGGTCGAACGGTCCTTCGATGCTCCAGTCGTGGGGGAGATCGACATCGCGCCAGTTTGTTTCGGCAAATCTGATCGCCTGCGCGTCCGGCGGGTCGCCGTGCAGGAACTTCCATCCGAAGTCGAAGCTCTCTCTGCTTCTGGAGGCAAAGCTCTGCTGGGGCATGAGCGCCTGTGCTTGACCCAGATAGGGCGCAACCGAGACCAGGACTGCGCCGCGTGCGGTCTGCGCCAACAGGGCGCGCCGTGTGATTGAGCGGCCCGGGCTATCGTGATTCGACATTGAAAGAGTCCTTGGGAGAATGTGGCAGATCGCCCAAATTATACTCCGCGGGCGCTATACCGGATGGCGCCCTATTCCAGGATGACCTCAGGTTCGAAAGCAGATACTGCTTGATAGCCGCGCGCGGTAAGAAGGATGGCGGGTGGAAGATCAGCGACTCGATGATTATGGATATTGTGCATCCGAAGTGATGCCTGGTCGGCCGGTCTAAGGTGAGCCACCGGCATTTTGCAGCAACCTCAGCCGTAGCCGTCTTGGGGTCAAACAGAGGCCAAGAGCCTTTCGGATAGATAGATTAGGGATTCACTTTGGAAGGGTCAGTCGGTATGATCCGAAAGACCTCCGCCGGGCCGATGCTCGTGGCGTCTGTGCGAATGGGCGCGTCACTCGTACTACCACCAACTCCTCCTCCATTCACGGCACTCAGGTAATGCTCGCCGTCTGGAGTCTGAATCGTGACATAGTTCAAAGGTATCTCCCCATTATAAAGGAGAGTAATTCTGAACTGGTCCCACGGCCCCTTTGTCTTGGAGTCGGTATGAATCGGAGATAGTTCACTGTTCGGGCCGCCGATGCCGCCCCCACCCGCCGCAGTCACGAAGTGCTTGTCGACAGTCCTCAGCGCAAATGTGCCCGCGGACCTATCCACCCAGACAAGCTGGAATCTCTCCAGACGGCGAGCTCTCGTAGCGCCCGTGCTCAGCGCCACTCCGTCGGGTGCTGAAAAGGGATCTCCAAGTCCTCCACCATTTATCGCAGTCAGAAAATGGCCATTCTGCGTCTGGATCGAACCAATTACACTTACCTGTCCATCCTTCTGCTGCTGGAACGGTGGTTGAGGCGGTGGTGGCGGCGGTGGTCCTCCATACACTGGCGCCGGCGGTCTGGACTGCTGAGGCTCGGGGTCGCTGGTCCGCGCATACACCAATTCGACGATTCGCGACCTGCCAAGACCTCTCGTGAGTATTCCCGCGGCTACGCCAATCGGCACAAGTAGAATGCCCAACAGAGTTCGTCGTCGAGTGCTTGAACGACCACCGGGGGCAGAGGTTGGTGTGCTGACGCCGAAATCTGCTCGCTCCTCCATCTCTCGGAGCCGAAGCGCTTCTTCGCGCAGATGCACGAGGCCGTCGGCTGACCGCGGAGAGCGTGGAAGCGGTGAGGCGGGGTCTGGCTTCATGGGCGACCTCGATATAACACCTGTATCCTATCGCGAGTTGGGCCGAGTTCAACGCGAACCTGCCGTTTTTTTCTGATGCGAGGTCGGCCATAACCTGCAAGACGGGAGCAGTCACAAAATCCGGCATCCATCGGTCGAACGTGAGACGGCCAACCCTAATGAAGAATTGGAAATTTGGTAGTTTCGGTCGCTTGAACACGAGTCCATTGAATCTGATCCGCGAGGAATCGATAGGGGTCTCCGTCTGGCCATGGGGTATCGGTGCTCTCCTCTTTGATAGAGAATTTGCCGTGATCAAACGGGTTTCCAGGCGCACCCGTATCGAGAATGAGGCGCTCACGCACCCCCTCTTTCTGCTTGACCAATGCGCGATGATGGCAGTACGGATTGTTTCCTTGTTCGCCAAAGAAAACGTGCGCGGTCCATGTACATCCTCCGCGGCACAGTGCAGCATAGTCGCAATCACGGCAGAAACCCCACAAATGTGCGACGCTTTCAGGGGTTCCCTGCTGCTCGTTAAGCTTCAGCTCCCTGGATTCCAAAATCTCTCGAAGCGATTTTTCCCGGATATTGCCTCCGACATACTTGGAAGTGGGCAAAGATGGGCAGCCCTTAATGGCTCCATCGGCTTCAATTCCTATCGTGTTCATTCCTGCCTGACAACCCTCCCAGATCGCGCTGGACCCCTGCTGGCTCCGCAATCGACTCTCATAGGGTCCGTAGTAGCCTACGTTATTACCGGGATAGAACACGAGTCCGTCGCGCTCGGCCCAGCCGGCAAGTTCATTCAACAGAGGGAACACGTCCAGCAATTCCGATGGCTGTAGCAGGATTTCCGGGCGGTCCGCCGCTCGGCCCATTGGTACCGTCATAGCTACTTGCCAAGCTCGGCAACCAGACTGGAGAATGTCGGCGTAAATCAGGGGTAACTCAGGCGCCGAAAGCCGGTTGATCTGGGTATTGCACGAAGTCGGAATTCCGGCCTGTCCAAGGTGCTTCAATGTTGCGAAGCAAGCCGCCCAGGACCCGCTTCTTCCCCGCAGTCGATCATGTGTCTCACGCGTGCCATCGATGGATACCGAGACTTGCTGGATTCCCGCTTCTTGTATTTTCACTGCCACCGCCGCGGAGATCCCATATCCGCCAGTGGTGAGTGTGCAAGATAACCCAGCGTCGCGAATCGCCCTGACGATGACCAGCCAATCCGCTCTCAGGAATGCTTCACCTCCAATGAGCGTAACTTCCGTGACCCCGGCATCACTCATCTGCCGGACCAAATCGAGTGCTTCCGAGGTAGACAGCTCTTCCGGTCGGGTATTTGCGGCGCGGGATCCACAATGGACACAGGCGAGGTTGCACTGCAAGGTCAGTTCCCACACTGCATAGACGTAGCGCAAAGGATTCATAGAACCGCCTCCCCTGTCTCCTGAGTGAATGCGGAAAGTGCCTGTGGCTCCCCTTCCAAGCTGAGGATGTGTTCACTTTTCAATTCGCATGTTACCAATCCTGGCTAGCCTGGTAGGAGAGTTCCCGCAATTTTTGCGCATTGCACCCGACTCAGCGGCTATGTGGGATTTACTATGCGGTGATTCGCGGCTTTGTGATCCGCCCTACTCCAGAATGATGGCGGGGTCGGGGGTGTGGCCTCGCGTGGTTAGCGTGATGGCTGCGGCCAGTATCAGCGCTCCGCCTAGCCAGGCGTAGGGGCCCAGGTGTTCGCCCAGGAGCTTGACGCCTAACAAGGAGCCCAGGGCCGGCTCAATGTTCAGGAAGACGCCGGCGCGCGAGGCTGGGACGTGGTGGATGGCCCAGTTCCAGAGCAGGGTGGTGATGGAGGTGCAGAGCAGGCCTCCGCAGGCTAGGGCTGCCCAGGCGGTTAGGCTTACGTGTGCGAGCGGCGGCGCCTGGACGTTCCAGTGAGTTACAGGGTTGAGCAGCCACGGTACGAGGACTACTACGGCCAGCATTGCGGTTCCGGAAAGAATGGTATAGGCGGAGACGACCGGTGGAGAGTGGGTTTGCATCAGCTTCATGCTGAGCAGAATCCAGGCCAGGGCGACGACCAGCGATGCGAAGACCATGAGGTCGCCGACTAGCGAAGGCTCGCCGCGCACTACATGGCCGTGGCTGCCGCCGAGTACGATGCAGGCGGCACCAATGGAGGACGCGAAGAGGGCCAGCCAGCCGATGCGGTCGAGGCGTTCGCCGGCAAAGATTGCAGCGGCCGCGGCCAGCAGTACCGGCATTGCACCCACCATGAGCGATGCGTGGCTGACGGTGGTGTGGGCCAGGCCCTGAAACTGAAGCAGGAACTGGATGGGAATGCCGAATGCCGCGGAGATGAGGAGCATGCGAAGCTCAGCGCGGGTGAGATGGAAGCGGTCCCAGTTAATGACGACGACCGGCAACATGCCCAGCGAGGCAAATAGAAAGCGATAGAGCACCATGTGCTCCACGCTCATTTCGTTCATGGCCAGGCGGCCGAAAAAGAAGCCGGTGCCCCACAGGCAGCCGGCGAGCGCGCATGCGCCGTAACCGAGCATTCTGAGGCGTATTTCGATATTCGAGTTGCCTGGCATGCTTCTTTAACTGTCGCATACCGGTTGGAGAGCAATCCCATTCCCACAAAGCGGGGCATATCGGCGAGAATACTCTTCGGTGGCGAAACGGTTCCCAGAGACGGCGATGTTGTTGCGGGCGGGTGTGCTGCTCGCGGTTGCGGGTATCGCGTTGACCGTTTTGCCGACGGTGCACGCGCAGGCGGGGAACGCCATCGCGGCGGACCTGCCAGCCGCGCCACAGCCTCACAACGCCGAGTGGAAAGCAATGAAGGAGCGGCTGCTGTCAGACCGGCTGCCGGAGAAGCCGTCGGTGCCGCCCGTGTTTACCATTCCCGTGACGCCGCTGGGTTTCTCCGCGCCCAACCCCAACTATCTGGACCAGCGGTGGTGTGTGGCTTCGCTGGATTTTCTTGACGAAAACCGGCTGCTGTTTACTTTTCGCGTGCCGGGATTGCTGCATCGCGATCCGAGCGATAACGGAGACAGCGGGGAGCGGCAGATTCGCGCGCTGGTGTTGGTGCTGCCGGCAGGGACCGTGGAAGCGGAGGCGCTGTGGACCTTGCATGACCGGGCGCGCTACCTGTGGATGCTGAAGGACGGGCATTTTCTGCTGCGCGACCGGAGCAGCCTCCGGCAGGGCGACTCGACGCTGGTATTGAAGCCCTCGCTGGAGTTCCCGGGGCCTCTGCTTTGGCTTGAGACGGACCCTGGCGAGCAGTTTCTGGTTACCAACTCGCGCGAGCCCGCCACGGCTGCGCCCAAGGCGGGGCAGGTGACAAGTCCAGCGAGCGCCGAGGCAAATGTTTCTACGGATGGAGAGAGATCGCAGGCGCAGCAAGGCAAAGGCGCGTCGGAGCTGGTGTTGCGAATTCTTCGCAGGGATTCCGGAAAGGTGATGCTGGTGAGCCGCGTTCGAACGGTCGTTCATTTGCCCGTCAACGCCGATGGGTACCTTGAGCTTTTGCGCGGAAATGGCAGGGATTGGATTCTGAATCTGGACTATTTTGAAGGGGGCAGTTCCACGCTGGTCCGGGTGGAATCGGACTGCACGCCGAACTTCGATTTTGTGTCGCAGCGGGAGGTGCTGGTGACGGCCTGCGCCACGTCGGGCGCAAGCAATCTGGTGGCAGTTGACACCGGCGGGCGACGTCTTTGGCAGGATGCGACTTCGGGCGCATTGGTTTGGCCGTTGGTGAAGATGGCGCCGAATGGATTGCGGATTGCGCGGGAGACTTTGGCCGTGACTCACGCGATGGCCGGCTTTGCACCCATGGACAGCGACGATGTAAAGGGGCAGGTGGTGCGGGTTCTTGATGCGGCGAATGGGAAACTGGCGCTTGAAGCGCCTGCGAGCCCGGCTCTGGATGGCGGCGGAAATATGGCAATTTCGCCCTCGGGACGTCGCGTAGCCGTGCTCAACGCGGGCGCCATCGAGGTGTTTGAATTGCCTGCGCCGGAACCGCTGCCGGGAGCTGAGGCCGATGGTGCCGCGCACTGAGCCGATGTGGGCATCTGCGGCCCCGCGCGTGCCCGTGTACACTGGTTGATGGGAGAAAGTTTCTTGGCAACGGCTGTCGTTCACTATGCCGCGGCCGCGGTTTCAGACCGCGGCCGCAAGCGCCCCTCGAATGAAGATGCGTATGGATTCTCCGTCGAGCACGGAGTGTTTATAGTTTGCGACGGTATGGGCGGGGCGGCGGCCGGGGAGATCGCCAGCTCCATCGCTGTTGACGAGGTGATGGGGCTGCTGTCAAGCCGTTCCGGGGAACAACCTGCGGGGCTGCTTCGGGTTGCCGAGCAGGCTATTTGCGCCGCCAACGACGCCATCTACTCCCGCTCGCAGCGCAACGAAAAACTCAGCGGGATGGGAACCACCCTGGTTGCCCTGGTGGTGGAAGAAAGCCGCGTGTGGGTGCTCAACATTGGAGACAGCCGTTGTTACCGGCTGCGGAATGGAAGCCTGACGCAAGTGACGCTCGATCACTCGCTGGTTGAGGAGCAGGTGCGCATGGGCCGCATGACGCGCGCGGAGGCCTTGCGGTCGCCGCTTAGAAATGTGATCACACGCGCATTGGGCACTCAGGAGTGCGTGACGCCAGATGTCTTCGAACTGGACGCCGAGCGCGGCGATCTTTTCCTGCTTTGCTCCGATGGACTGACGCGGGAGTTGACCGACTCCGACGTTCAATCGCTGCTTGGGGTTGATTTTCCGCTGGACAACCTTTGCGGCAGGTTGGTGAGGGCGGCAAACAAGGCCGGCGGGCACGACAACATCACCTGCCTTCTGGTTCGCGCCGAGGGATGAGCGGGTATTTCCCCGGAGATTGACGATTGGCCAGACGGTTTGCGCGGTGCGCGATGGTTGCCGATTGACACAGTGAGCCGGTGCTCCTATTCTTCGAAGGTCAAAAGTTCTGAGATAACGTTTACAAGTCGAGGAATGCATATGGCTGCGGCACACGAACTGAAGCAAGACGCAATCGATCCTGCGGCGATTCCGCAAAGGGTGTTGACGACGGGGGCCAGGATGCCGGCCGTCGGGCTGGGCACGTTCGGTTCGGACTCCGTGACGGCTGGCCAGGTTGCCGAGGCGGTAAAAGGGGCCGCGGCGGTTGGCTATCGGCACTTCGATTGTGCTTCAGTGTATGGCAATGAGGACGCCGTGGGCGCTGCGCTCGAGGAGATACGCCGCGGCGGAATCAAGCGCGAGGATCTCTGGATAACTTCGAAGTTATGGAACGACAAGCATGGCGAGGACGATGTTATCGCTTCCTGCCGCAAATCGCTGGCCGACCTTCGTCTGGAGTATCTCGATTTATATCTCGTGCATTGGCCATTTCCGAATTTTCATCCGCCGGGTTGCGATGTTAGCTCGCGGAGCGCGGACGCCAAGCCCTACATCCACGCCAACTATATGAAAACCTGGCGCAAGATGGAAGAACTGGTGGATCTCGGCCTGGTGCGGCACATTGGCACGTCTAACATGACCATTCCGAAATTAAAGCTTCTGCTTCGCGATGCCCGCATCAAGCCGGCTGTGAACGAGATGGAGCTGCACCCGCATTTTCAGCAGCCGGAGTTGTTTCAATATGTCGTAGAGAACGGGATTCAGGCCATTGGCTACTGTCCTGTTGGCTCGCCGGGCAGGCCGGATCGGGACCGCACTCCTGAGGATACTTCGCCGACAGAAGATCCGGTGATCCTAAACATTGCCCGGCGGCATGGGATTCATCCCGCGGTGGTTTGCATCAAGTGGGCAGTCGAGCGCGGACAATCGCCGATTCCGTTTTCGATACATAACTACCGGGCCAATCTCGCTGGGGCCGCGAGCGATCCGTTGACAAAGGAAGAAATGCAGGAAATCGCCGGGATCGATCGTAACTGCCGTTTGATCAAAGGTCAGGTCTTCCTGTGGAAGGATGGGCAAAGCTGGGAGGATCTTTGGGACATAAATGGGGAGATAACTCCGGCGTAGACCGAGTGACAGCAAACCACGAGGGGAAGATGTAAAAAAGTAGATTCAGCAGCAAGGTGCAAGGGGAGTGCAGCGCAATGAACGAGACAATGACTGCAGCGTTTCTTCCCGGCAACAGCACGGTTGAAGTGCGCACCGTGCCGGTGCCGGTTCCTGGTCACGGAGAAGTGCTGTTGCGAGTGAAGGCTTCCACGATCTGCGGTTCGGATATCCGATGCATCTATCACGAGCACCTGGGCAAGGGGCCTGAAGGCTATCAGGGAGTTATCGCCGGTCATGAGCCGTGCGGCCAGATTGTATCCACGGGCGCGGGTTGCCGGCGTTTTGTGGTTGGCGACCGCGTGGTTGTATACCATATCTCCGGCTGCGGAGTTTGCAATGACTGCCGGCGCGGTTACATGATCTCATGCACCAGCGAGACCTATCGCAGGGCATACGGATGGCAGCGCGACGGCGGAATGGCCGAGTATATGGTGGCCGAGGAAAAGGATCTGATCGCCCTGCCCGGCGAGTTATCGTATGCCGACGGGGCGCAGGTGGCCTGCGGATTCGGCACCGTCTACGAGGGCCTGGAAAAGATCGGCATCAATGGGAATCACGCTGTGCTGATAACAGGCCTCGGGCCGGTGGGCCTGGCGGCAGGCGCGCTTTGCCGCAAGCTCGGCGCAAGCCAGATTATTGGCATAGACGTTGTTGATGAGCGGATGAAGATAGCACTCGACCTGGGCCTGTGCGACGAAGTTTTGCGCTCGGGGCCCGATAACGTAGCCGAGGTTAAGAAACTCACTGGCGGTTTCGGCGTAGAGCGCGCTGTGGATTGTTCCGCTCATGCTGCCGCGCGCGCGACGGCGATCCGCGCGACGCGCAAATGGGGAA
>Ga0302140_10007433_pt1 | contig 13711 bp, 16 predicted proteins | sample I_Bog_E1_1_FD_202095 | JGI IMG/M metagenome (GOLD analysis project Ga0302140, IMG submission 202095) | Peat permafrost microbial communities from Stordalen Mire near Abisko, Sweden - I_Bog_E1_1 | ecosystem: Environmental > Terrestrial > Soil > Wetlands > Peat | place: Sweden: Abisko, Stordalen...
GCACAGCGCCCGGTGATTTGGGATCCTCGTTTAGTACGGAGCTAACATGCCGATCATCGTGGTTGCGGGCCGGAAGGGCGGGATTGGGAAGTCGACGATTGCGGGGAATCTGGCGGGTGAGTTTGCAGCCATGGGGCGGACCGTCGCTGTGCTCGATGCCGATCCGCAGCACAGCCTGGTCGCGTGGGCCGCGCAAGGCGACGGAATGCTCGCCCGGTGCGTCGAGAAGGTGAAGGACGATTTGCGCGTGAAAGTGCGCGCCGCCGAAAAGACCGCTAACGTCATTCTCATCGACACGCCGCCGGGGTTGCCCGACGCCGCCTATCAGGCGATCCTGCTGGCCGATCTTGTCCTGCTGCCGTGCGGCCCATCACCGCTCGATCTGTTCCCGTTGAAGGAAGCGCTGGGGTTGGCGCTGAAAGCTCGGGCAGAGAGAGGTTCGAAGAAACCGCGCATTCGGTTTGTCCCTTCCAAAGTTCTGATGAACACGAACCTGGGCCGCGAACTGACTTCCTCGCTCGAAGGCATGGGCAAGAAGGTGCTGCCGCCGATCGGCCAGCGGATCGTGGTTGCCGAGGCCGTAACGAAAGGTCTCACCGTTCGCGAGTACTCCCCGGGCTCGGCGGCTCATGCGGAATTTGAGCAGCTTGCCAAGGCCGTGGATAAGATCGTCAGCCGCTAAATGTGGGTGCCTTTGAGTGCGCCCTGAACGGCGGAATTCATGATGTTCTCTGCTAATGCCTGCGTGGCATGGTCAAGGGCTTCGATCTTACCCTTAATAACCCGGTGATCGCTACTTTCTTTGGCTTGGACTAAGTCGGCTTCGGCGCGTTCGATGGCGTGTTGATCTTCCTTGGATAGAAATGACCACGCGTTGCTGGTCTTCGCTTTGGCGGATGCGGCGAGGATAGATTCGGCTTCCACGCGGGCCTCGGCCGCCTGACGCGCCGCGAAGTCGGCTTCGGCGTTCTCGAAGGCCGATTCGATCATGGCTTCCACCTGCTCTTCACTGAGTCCGTAGCTGGGCTTCACATCCATGGATTGCTCGCGTCCGGTGTGAGCGTCACGCGCGGTGACGCTGAGGATTCCGTTGGCGTCGATGAGGAAGCGGACTTCGACGCGCGGCAGGCCGGCGGGCAGCGGGTCAATGTCTTTGAGGTCGAACACCAGCAGCGAGCGGTTATCCTTCGAAAGCTCGCGCTCCCCCTGGACGACGTGGATGCGGACGTTCTTCTGGCCGTCAACCGACGTCGTGAATGTCTCGCTGGCGCTGGCGGGAATGGTGGAGTTGCGCTCAATGATCCTGGAAACAATTCCCCCCATAGTTTCTATACCCAGCGAGAGCGGCGTTACATCCAGCAGGAGTTGGTTCTCCACCGAGCCACCAAGGATGCCGGCCTGTACGGCTGCGCCCAGCGCGACCACTTCATCCGGGTTGAGATCGGTATGCGGGCGCGCACGGAAAAGGACCTCAACGGCATTGCGCACCATGGGGATTCGCGAGGAACCACCGACCATCACCACTTCGTCGATCTGATCGACCGAAACACCGGAGTCTTTGATGCACTGGCGGCACGGTCCCAGAGTGCGGTTGACTATGCCTTCGATGAGCTTTTGAAAGACCTCGCGCGATAAGGTGCGCTGGTATTTACGGCCGTTCCATTCAAACTCCAGATCGACGGACAGTTCGAAGGAGAGGCGTTCCTTGGCGGTAATGACGGAGCGGCGAAGCAGCTCCATCGCTTCGGCGCTGTTACTCAGGTCGGTGTGCCATTCGCTGGCGATATCTTCGAGCGCGACCTGGATGAGAAGGTTGTCGATATCGTCCCCGCCTAAGTGCGTATCGCCGTTAGTGGCGAGGACTTCAAAGATGCCTTCCTGTAACTTCAAGATCGAAATGTCGAAAGTTCCGCCGCCGAGGTCATAGACGGCGACGATGCCTGCCTTGCGCTTGTCGAGCCCATAAGCCAGCGCGGCGGCGGTCGGTTCGTTGACCAGCCGCAGCACTTCGAGTCCGGCGATTCGTCCCGCGTCTTTGGTCGCTTGCCGCTGGGCGTCGTTGAAGTAAGCCGGAACGGTGATGACGGCTTTGGAATAGGTTTCGCCGGTGGCTTCTTCGGCCAGATGCTTCAGTTCGCGCAGGACCATAGCTCCCACTTCGGGCGGCGTGAAGATGCGTCCGCCGGCTGCGATGCGGACGACGGAATCGACAGCTTGATCGGTGGCGGCCACGAAGTTGAACCGCTCGGCTTCGACATCCTTGATGCCTTTGCCCATCAGTCGCTTCGCGGAATAGATCGCGCGCTCCGGATGATGGAGCAGAATCGTGCGCGCGGCTTCCCCCGCGACGACGGTGTTGTCGCCGGTGACGGCCACGATGCTGGGTACGATTCCTGTCAGGATGCGAGGGCCAGCGGGCTCCATGACAGCGGCCAGGCTGTTGGTGGTGCCGAGATCGATACCGAGGATGCTTTCTTCGGATTTTCCAAAGTCAATCTGAAACATGGGATTCGAGTGCCTTTTCGGTTTCCCGCAAGAGATTCGAGATGTACTTCCGGTGATTCAAACGAGCGCGAAGACGGTCGAGCAATTCGGGGTTCTGCGTGCTGTCCCAGGCGCTGAAATCGCTTTCGAGACCATGATCCGTTTCGGCGAGCATTTGCTGAAAGCTTTTGTGGGATTGACGAAGCTGCGGGATGGCTTCCCGGTCTCCCATTTTGACTTCTTCAAGCGCCATATTGAGCTCAAAGACTTCTTCGAGCAGTTCGGGCGGAACGTATTTGGAATCCGCAGGCACGAGGCCCCTGAGAGACAGCAGATATTCCGCGCGCGCAACAGGATCGCGCAGCACGCGATAGGCGTCGTTGAGCAGAGCCGAAGCATCGAGGGCGCGTTGTTGTTCTTCCGGCGCGGCGCGAGCGAAACGATCGGGATGCAGGGTGCGGCTCAGCCGGTAGAACCGGGCTTCCAGGTCCTTGCGGTCGATCGAGAGCTGTTCCGGGAGTTCCAGCGCCGCGAAGTAGCTAACCTGAGAAGCTGGTTCCACAACCGCAGCTCTTGGATGCATTCGGATTTTCAAAAACAAACCCGGATTGCATCAGGCTTTCCTTGTAATCGAGAGTGAGGCCGCGAAGATAGATCAGGCTTTTCGGGTCGATGAAGATCTTGATGCCATCGAAATCGAAGATGTTATCGCGCTCGCGCGGCTTGGTTTCAAACTTGAACTGGTAACTCAAGCCGGAACAGCCGCCGCCCAGGATTCCCAGGCGGAGACCTCCAAAAACCCCTTCGCGCTCGAAGGTCTGGCGGATCTTCTCGATCGCCTTGGGCGTCACCTGAACGGTAGCCTTCGGCGTAACATCCGTGGCAGTCATTATGCGACGGCCGGCTCGAGCGCCGGCTTATGAGCGGCCTGCTTCTGCTTGTAATCCGAGATGGCGGCCTTGATGGCGTCTTCGGCCAGCACGGAGCAATGGATCTTCACAGGCGGCAGGCTAAGCTCATTGACGATGACGGTGTTCTGGATGGCCAGGGCTTCATCCACCGTTTTGCCCTTCAGCATTTCGGTGGCGAGTGACGAACTGGCAATCGCGCTGCCGCAGCCGAAGGTCTTGAACTTGGCATCTTCAATGAGACCGGTCTGCTCATTCACCTTGATCTGCAGCTTCATGACGTCGCCACACTCCGGCGCGCCAACCATTCCGGTGCCGACATTGGGATCTTTCTTGTCGAGAGATCCGACGTTGCGAGGGTTGTTGTAGTGATCGAGAACTTTATCGGAATACGCCATTCTGTTTGTTCCTTCCCTTTTACTGAGATTGAGTTAGTGCGCGGCCCACTGAACCTTGGAGAGATCGACGCCTTCCTTGGCCATTTCATAAAGAGGCGACAGTTCACGCAGCTTGCGAACGACATCGATGACTTTCGCCGCCGCGTAATCCACTTCCTCTTCCGTGTTGAAGCGGCCCAGGCCGAAACGAATGGAGGAGTGCGCGATGTCGTCACCCGCGCCCAGCGCCTTCAAAACGTAGCTGGGTTCCAGCGTCGCCGAAGTGCAGGCGGACCCGGAGGACACCGCGATATCGTTAATACCCATCAGCAGCGATTCGCCCTCCACATAGGCGAAGCTGATGTTCAGATTGTTCGGGAGATGATGCTCCATGGTGCCGTTGATATAGACTTCATCGAGCTCCGCTTCGAGCTTGTTCCTGAGTTTGTCGCGAAGATATCCGAGCCGTTTGGCCTCTTCCGCCATTTCCTTCTGAGCGATGGCGCAGGCTTCGCCGAGGCCGACAATGCCGGGAACGTTGAGAGTGCCGGAGCGCATACCGCGCTCATGGCCGCCTCCATCCATCTGCGAAGTGATTTGAACCCGCGGGTTGCGGCGGCGGACATAGAGCGCGCCCACACCCTTCGGTCCATAGATCTTGTGGCCGGTCAGCGAGAGGATATCGATATTGTCCGCAATCACGTTCACCGGAACCTTGCCGACCGCCTGAACGGCATCGGTGTGGAACAGGACGCCGCGTTCCTTGCACATCCTGCCGATTTCGGCGATGGGCTGAATGACGCCGATCTCGTTGTTGGCGTACATGATGGTCACAAGGATGGTCTTATCCGTGAAGGCTGCCTTCAGCATCTCGAGATCGATGAGACCGTTCTGTTGCAGCGGCAGGTACGTGACGCGATAGCCGCGCTTTTCAAGGTGTTTGCAGGTATCGAGAACAGCCTTATGCTCCGTGGCGGCGGTGATGATGTGGTTTCCGCGCTCAGCATACATCTCCGCCACGCCCTTAATGGCGAGGTTGTTGGATTCCGTTGCGCCGCTGGTGAAGATGATCTCCTTGGGAGAAGCGCCAATGAGAGACGCGATCTGCTTCCGCGCGTTCTCGACAGCGACTTCCGATTCCCAACCGAAGCTGTGATTGCGGCTGGCCGCGTTGCCGAACTTCTCAGTGAAGTAGGGCAGCATGGCATCGAGGACCCGGGGGTCCATCGGGGTGGTTGCGTGATTATCGAGGTAGATAGGTGTTTTCATTTCGAGCTTAATTCCTCAGAGGACATGCAAGGACTGCAACCCCGCACCCAAAGGAGATGCGAGCGGCGCAGCGGGTGATTCGTTTTTCCTGGAAGGGCTGCCGTCCCGGGCCAGATCGGCGATGGTCATTTTGGCCAGCAGATTCAGGATGGCTTCCTGAACGTGGCGCAAAGGTTCGCGGACGGTGCAGCGATCAGACTGATCGCAGGCGCCGTGTTCGGTGAAACAATTCGTGAGGATGGCGAGTCCATCGATGCACTGGATGACTTCGAGCGCGGTGATGGATTGCGGATCGCGAGCGAGACGGTAACCGCCATTGGTCCCAGCCACCGAAATCGCGAGACGCCCTTTCGTTAAAGATTGCAGAACTTTCGCGAGCAGCGGCAGCGGAATCCCATATGCATCCGAGATTTCTTTGGCGCTGGCGGTGCCTCGCGGCGAGACGGCAATGTGACGCAGCGAGATGAGTCCGTAGTCGGTCTTCTTCGTTAGCTTCAGCATTGCGTCCTTGCGGAGCGAGCGGTTCGGAGAATCCGGACCTCTTCAGTCTCATATCAGTGTAGCAGGTTGCCGAGGGGTGGCGTCAAGGCCGGATTTCAGCCGTTACGTCGCGGTCTTGCACGGTGTCCGTGTACTGCTGGAAGCCGGCGATTTTACCGTCTTTGAACTTGAAGACCTGCGCGAGCAACCAGCGAGCGTCACGCTAAAACTCATAAATTCCTAATCAACTCATCACCCAATTCCCGATTCAGTTGCGTAAGCTTGCAGTGTTGGGGAAAGAACCAACAGTGGAAAGTTGAGGAAAACGCCAATGCCTTTAATTCAGGTCAAACTGATTGAGGAAGTCTTCACACCGGCACAGAAGAAAGAAATGATCACAAAGCTCACAGACGCGATGGTTGCCATCGAGGGCGAGAACATGCGCTCAGTCACATGGGTAGTCATCGAGGATGTTCGCAGCGGTGAATGGGGAATCGGCGGCCAGGCGCTGACAACCGAAGCGGTTCGTGCACTCGCCGCGGGAAAAACTTAAATGCTTCCTATTAAATGCTTCCTATAGGATGGAGGCGTCGCCCCGCCTCCACCTGAAATGATCCAACCGCGGGGTTGATATGATCTCTTTGAAGCCTCCTATGCCACGAGTTCGGGATCTGCTGGATCGGCAGGTAGCCGGAAGTTTCGTCGGCCGGGACGAAGAGCTTCGCTCGCTCCGCGAAATTTTGGTCGATGGCGGACCGGTTGTGGTCCACTTGCATGGGATCGCGGGAATTGGAAAGTCGCGGCTCCTTGGCGCGTTTGCCCAGGTCGCGCGTGCGGAAGGTGCAACCGTAGTGCGGTTGGACTGTCGCGGCGTTGAACCAACTGAAGCCGGATTGCTCGCGGAACTGGCCACGGCGAGCGGCGGGGCGCTCGGCTCGGCGGAGGAAGTCGCCGGGCGTCTTGGCCGTGTTGGTGACAAAGTCATCGTTGCCCTGGATACCTATGAGGTGTTCCGGTTAATGGACACATGGCTTCGCCAGATATTCCTGCCCATACTGCCTGACAATGTGAGATTTGTTCTCTGCGGACGGGAACCGCCCGTAACGGCGTGGTTTTCCGATCCCGGATGGCAGGGCCTATTCAGAAGTATCCATTTGGAATCGCTGGAACAGCGGGATGCGGCAGCGTTGCTGTCGCGCGCGGGAATTGCGGTCAAGGATGCAAAATACTTGGCGGGAATCTGTCACGGTCACCCATTGGCCCTGACTCTGGCGGCTTCCATGCGGCGAACCGAGCCCATGGCCCTGAGGCTGGGTATGCCGCAGAGGGTGGTCGAGGAGCTTTCCCGTCTCTTCCTGGCTGACATCACCGCCCCCCAAACACGACGGGCACTGGAGGCGGCGTCGGTGGTGCGTCGCGTGACATTACCGATTCTGAGCGCCATGCTCCCGGACGCGTCGCCACAAGACGCACAGGAACGGATTCGGACGCTCCCCTTCGTGCAACCAGACCGGGACGGGCTCCATATACATGACGCTGTCCGTGAAGCCATTGCGGCAAAATTGCGAGCCGATAATCCGCAGCAATATCGTGCGTACCGGCGGTTCGCCTACCGGTCTTTCATGACGGAGCTGAGCAGGGCTCCCGCGTCGGATCTGTGGCGCTACACCGCGGATCTGCTCTATCTCCTTGAGAACCCGGTGGTGCGGGAGGCGTTTTTCCCGAGCGGCGCTCAGGAATTCGCGGTGGGGCCGGCGCGAGCCGAAGATGAGCAGGCGGTCCTCGGCATCATCGCGCGGCATGAGAGTGTCGTGACCGCGAGTTATCTGAAGAGATGGTGGACCGAGGCCCGGGGAACGTTTTCCGTGGCGCGGGACCAGAAGGACGAGGTTGCGGGTTTCTACTGCGTCTTCGATCCCGTACATGTTCCTGGACGGCTTTGCCGTGAGGATCGGGTCACTCGCCTGTGGCTGGACCATCTGGATCGACATCCGATGCCGCGTGATCAGCACGCCTTATTCCTACGGCGCTGGCTATCAGCCCGCGATGGAGAGGGTCCATCCGCCGTTCAGGCGGCTTGCTGGGTCGACGTCAAGCGCAAATACCTCGAACTTCGTCCGAGCCTGCGGCGCGTCTATCTGGTTCTGAACGATCTAGAACCTTATGCGGCGGCGGCGCATAATCTGGGGTTTCGGGTGCTCACCGAAGCTGGTGGCGATTGCTGCCACTCGGCGATGCTGGATTTCGGGCCTTCCTCCGTGGATGGCTGGCTAGCCCGGTTGGTGGCCGCGGAACTCGGCGTGGAGGAGGACGATCTGCTCGACTGCGCCGCGCGGGAACTGGTGTTGAGTGGCCGGCGCGTCGGCTTGACCAAACTCGAGTTCGGCGTAATGGAATACCTCAAGAGGCGCGCTGGTGAGGCAGTCCCGCGCAATTCATTATTGGCCCACGTCTGGGAGCAGAGCTACGACGGCGGAGGAAATGTGGTGGATGTCGTGATTCGCGCGCTCAGGAAGAAACTAGGCGAAAAGGCTGCCCTCATCGAAACCGTTCATGGTGTCGGCTACCGCCTGCGCCAAACGGAACATCAATCAGCCCCGCACTAAGCAGGCCCCCACGCGAAAGAGATCGGAGCCTCAACATTCAGGATGTTGTGAACTGGACACCCATGAGCCGCAGCTTCCAGCCTTAGCTTTTGGTTTTCCGCAAGGTCAGCGGGGACGTGCACATGAACCGAGATCCTGGCGATTCTTCTGGGTGCATTCGCCATCACTTTCTCCACCTTCGCAGTCGCCCCGGTGATGTCGATCTCCATCGAACGAGCCAGAATCCCAATGGTAGTCAGGATGCAGCTCCCGAGTGAAACAGACAGCAGGTCACTTGGCGAGAAGCTCGCGCCATTGCCGTGATTCTCTCTTGGGGCGTTCGTCACGACAACGACGCCCGACTCGTGATGTTCGGCACTGCATCGCAAAGCACCCTCATAGTGCACTATGGTTTCGCTCATTTGCCCGGTCCCTTCTGAATTCGTGCTTTCCCACCATCAGAACATTTGTCGGGCACGCACGGGTGATTTCCGTTCGGGGTAGAGACACGCTCGCCCGCCCGGAAATCGAAATGCCGGGAAACGAAGCCAGTTCCGTTGTTCTTGAAGCGATCCGACGCCGGAATGTCCCTTCCTCTGTCCTCATGAGACCACGCGGGGATTGGCTTGACGGGTGGGTTCGGGGCAAGCAGTTGTGCCGATTGAGGCGATTTCCTGGTTTTGGCGGGCAACGGCGCAGGCGGTGCGCTCGGATTTCCAGCGAGATCCCGTTAAACTGGTTGAGGATTAACATGGACACGGTAGGCGCCTCCGAAGCGAAAACACATTTAGCGGCTTTGCTGGACCGCGTCGCCAATGGAGAGAAGGTCACGAGAACGCGGCACGGCGTTCCCGCCGCCATCCTGGTGTCGGTCTCAGAAGGCCGCGCGAAGCTGTCGCATCAGGAAATCGTCGAGGGCATGCGGTCGCTCCGCACGCGTGTCAAGCCCGGACCGACGAGCGTTAAGGAAATGATCGAAGAAGGCCGCCGGTCTTGATTCAGGTTGTTGTCGATGCCGCGGTCGCACTCGCCTGGTGTTTCCCCGATGAATGGAGTGAATACGCCGACGGTATGCCGGTTTCGCTTGAGGGAAAGATCATCCAGGTGCCGGCGTTGGGAGCCTCGAAATCGCCAATGCCGTTCAGTCGGCGAGCGCAAGACGCGACTGACGCCGCCTATCTGGACCTTTCGATCCGCACCGGCGCGGCGCTGGCGACGCTCGACGGAAAGTTGCAGACCGCTGCGGAGATTTCGGGAGTCGCACTTTTCACGTAATCCAGCCAGCCCCCCTATCTCGCCGGCAACCGAAACGCCACATACTCACCTGGAATCGCAACCTGCGTATTCGGCGTCAACCCTTCCTGCGCCGAAGCGCAGAACAAGACCACCTCGCGTCCACCGGCCTCATAGACCGCGGGTGCGCCTTCGAGCGCCGCCGGCAGCGTGTGTTCCCACAGCACCTTGCCGTCTGTCACGTCAATCGCGCGCACCTTCCGGTCGCGCGTGCCGGTGAAAATCAGCCCGCCCGCCGTCACCACAGGTCCCACCTTCGGATAATGCGTTCCCGTATTCCGGATGCCTTGGGCCGCCAACTCCGGAACCTCGCCCAGCGGGATCTTCCAGCGAATGGTCCCGGCGTTCAGATCGTAAGCCGTGAGGGACGTCCAGGGTGGAGCGATCGGGGACAAGCCATCGCTCGCGATCAGGAACCCGAAGCCGCTGGTGAAACGGCCGCCGCCGTCAGGCTCCAGCCGGAGCAGCGCCGGAAGATCTTTTGAGACCACAAACAGTTGGCCGCTGGCTGGGTCCACGGCGGCGCCGCCCCAGTTGGCCCCGCCATTGTTGCCGGGCACCTGAATCGTGCCGCGTTTTCCGGGCGGCGTAAACAGGCCTTCATTGCGGGCGCTCAGGATTTCATCGCGGAAGCGGGCGCGGTCTTCAGGAGTCAGATACGGACTCAGATCGTCCACCGTAAATTTCTGGCGCGCAAACGGCGGCGGCTTGGAGGGGAATGGCTGCGTGGGCCATGCCTCTTCACCCGGCATGTCGGAACGCGGCACGGCGCGCTCCTCGATGGGCCACAAAGGTTCACCCGTTACGCGATTGAACACCCACACGAATCCCTGCTTTGAAACCTCCACCACCACATCCACCGGCGTTCCGTCATGGTTCACCGTCAACAGCTTGGGAGCCGTGTTGTCGTCATAGTCCCAAATGTCGTGGTGCACCATTTGGAAGTGCCAAATCCGCTTTCCCGTGCGCGCATCCAGCGCCAGCAGGCAATCGCCAAACAGGTTGGCGCCCGCGCGATCGACCCCGTAGAAGTTATACTTCGGGCTGGCCGTGGGCGCATAGAGGATGCCGCGCTTGACGTCGAGCGACATCTCGCCCCAAACGTTGGCCCCGCCGACGCGCTTCCACGCATCTTTCGGCCAGGTGTCGTATCCAAACTCTCCGGGACGCGGAATGGTGTGGAACGTCCAGACCAGCTTGCCGCTCCGCACATCGAATGCACGGATGTCTCCGGGCGCGGAACCATAGCCCTGATTGGTGGCCGAGCCGAGGATCAGCAGATTCTCGAACACGCGGCCGGGCGTGGTGGATTGCACCAGCTTGATGGTGGAGGGGTCGCGGTCCAGGCCTTGCTTCAAATCCACCGCGCCTCCGTCGCCAAAGCTGGAAATCGTTTTTCCCGTTCGCGCGTCAATGGCCCGTAAGAAGTGGTTGCTCGCATAGAGCAGCCGCTGGTCGGCACGGTCCGGGCTTTCCCAGTAATTGATCCCGCGGCTGGTGATCAGGGTGGTTCCGGCGGCAGGCGCGTGAACCCAAATCTCCTGACCGGTCGTTGCATTCAGCGCGACGATCGAATTGTTCCTGGCCAGGACAAAAACGCGGCCATCCACCACCAGCGGATTGAACGCGTATTTATTGTGATCTCCGGTGGGAAAGGTCCAGGCGACTTCCAGTTGCGCGACATTCGCGCGGTTGATCTGCGAAAGCGCGGAGTATTGCGCCGAATCGGCCGCGCCCAGATAATCGCCCCAGGTCTGATGGTCTTGCGCAAAGGCGGCCAGAGCAACAAGAAGAAGGGCTGCCGGAAATCGAACCATCTCGAATCTTTGCATCACGAAGCTTTGCATCAGGAGGCTTTCGGCTCACTGCCGATGGCGATCACGAAGTAATTCGCCGGAACCGTCCCCACATTCTTCAGCCCATGCAGTTCCCCCGACGCCGCATAGGCCACGCCGCCCGCGCCAATGTGTTCGGACCGGCCCTCCAGAATGAACTCCACCGTTCCTTCCCGAATCAGCATGAATTCCGTGTGCACGTGGCGGTGAGCGGGATGCGGCATCTGGCCGGGCATGAGAGTGGTCTCGTGCAGTTCCACCATTTCCCCGGTGGGCAGTTTTCCGCGGAAGACAGGACGCGTGGCCGCGCCGCCGGACGAGGTTGTGACGGGTAGCTTTTCAAATGAGTAGGCTGTGGAGTGAGCCGGCGCGTCGGCGGACAGGGTACCGCTGAGCCCGAGCGCGGGCAGCAAAAGAGCAAGATCACGGCGGGTCATGCCCCGATGGTATCGCGACCCTTGCGCTTCGATTCGGGCCAAGCCGCGGACACGGCGAGGCCGACGACGATGCCGATCGAGACCTCCGAGAAACGGTGAAGAGCGATCACCCAGACGTTAGTGGGCCGAGGAATCAGCATCACAATTGCGAGGGTAATTCCCGCGTACCGGTAAGCGCTTCTTTCGGTTCGCAAGACCGCGCAAAGAATTCCAATCGCGAGGAGCGCGAAGCCGAACGCCCAGACATCGCCCGGAAGCAAGCTGGCGGCTATCGCGCCGGCAACAGCTCCAATGGCCGTTCCAAAGAACCGCTGTACAGAGACCGGCAGCGAGGCCCCCATGGACGACTGCGTGACGACGATGGTGGAGACAGTGGCCCAATAAGCTTCCGGCAAGCGGACCAGGCGGGCCACGAGGTAGGACGCGATGGCGGCCACGGCGGTGCGCGCGGCGTTCTCCAGCGACGAGGGGTTCTCCCTCGCCACGATCAACTTCGTGAGTTCGCCCAGCTTGAATGCCATGCTCTACTGAAGCACAGGTTCCTGCGCCGAGGAAAGCGTCGCATCCCCCGGTACCGCGACCACTCGCGCGAGCGAACTCACCACCAGACTCAACGCTACGACGATGCCGAGAGACGCCCGCAAGCCCGCATATTCCGCCGAAAAGCCGATGATCGCGGGGCCGCTCAGGAAGCCGAGATATCCCGCGGTGTTCACGGCGGCAAGCCCTGCGCCTGCGCTCGAACCATGGCGGCCGGCGGCTCCGAACGCCAGAGGAACAATCACGGAGAAGCCGGCGCCCACGGCGATGAACGCCCCCAGAGTCGAATAAACGTGGGGGAATGACAGGCCCAGGCTGAGGCCGACCGCGGACAGCAGTGCGCCGAAACGAACGATGGCGACGCGCCCGAAACGCTCCGTCATCCAATCGCCGGCCACACGCCCGGCCGCCATGGCAAAGGAGAACGCCGCGTAGCCGGTGGCGGCGGCCGCCTCGGAGGTGAGCAGCGAGCGCCGCATGTACACCGAACTCCAGTCCGCCATTGCGCCTTCATTCAAAAGGATGCAGAAGGCGAGACATCCCAATCCCGCGAGCGGCTTCGTGAGGCGTGCGAACGCTGGTTGTCCGCGGCGGCCCTTGTCGGACCCGAGCAGCAGCGGTCCGCACACGAGGCCCACCGCGATGAAGATTCCGGCGGCGATCGCGAAATACCGCGACGGAGCGATTCCCCTCCCCGCCGCGAGCCCGCCCAATGACGCGCCGGCCATTCCGCCAAAGCTGAACAGCGCGTGGAAAGACGACATGATGGCGCGCCCGATGCGCTGCTCCAGAAACACGGCTTGCGCGTTCATTGAGATATTCATCGCGCCGGAGAACACGCCGAATACCACCAGCGCGCCGGTTAGCCACCAGCGGTTGGGCGCGAGCGGCAGGAGAACCAGGCTGGCCGCCATGAGCGCGGTGGAAGTGGCCGCCATCGCGCGGCTTCCGTTGCGGGAAACCAGCGCACCTGTTACGGGCATGGAGATCAACGCGCCGCAAGCCGCGCCCAGCAGCGCCAGGCCAAGCTGCGCGGGGCGGATTTGCAAGTGCGCCTGGAACGCGGGGATCCGCGAAAGCCAGGTGGAAACAATCAGGCCGTGCAGGAAGAACAGCAGGCTGGTGCCGAGCCGCGCGCGCATTGGATTTTCGTTCCCCAACTTGCCTAACTGGAATTGTAAGTGACCCGGTACGTTCCTAAAGCGACCATGTCACACTGGGCATGTGCCTGAGGAATCGACGACGACATCCCGAAGAACGGACGTGATCCTTCCTTTGGAAGTTGCTGCCGCGATTGACAAGCTGGTCGGCAGCCAGCGGGACGCCCTCAGGAAGGCTATAGGCGCCTGGAAGGATGAAGACCATCCTGAATTGAGGGACGGAACAGCCGCGTGGGTGCGCAGGATTCGCGCCGAATCCGAGGAGCGGTTTCAGGGCGGACAACGGGAAGCATTTCCCGATGCCTGAATTACACTTACCTGATTTGCCCTCTGGAGAAGAAAT
>Ga0302140_10007435_pt1 | contig 13708 bp, 13 predicted proteins | sample I_Bog_E1_1_FD_202095 | JGI IMG/M metagenome (GOLD analysis project Ga0302140, IMG submission 202095) | Peat permafrost microbial communities from Stordalen Mire near Abisko, Sweden - I_Bog_E1_1 | ecosystem: Environmental > Terrestrial > Soil > Wetlands > Peat | place: Sweden: Abisko, Stordalen...
AACAAATTTGAGTCTCATTTTCTATATTTTTTTATCACTTTTTAGGTGAAAGTTTAATATTTATAGAATTTAGTATTTTAGCCATGCAACGCATGGCTTTTTAATGTGTCATGAATAATCCGGGATATAGTAATTATGGCTACTCATATACGTTTTTGTAAAAGAAATGGATGTCCTCCAGATGGAAAATGTCAAATTATACTTGAAGCTATTGTTAGAGCTAAATTTGAAACAATTGAAGAACTTTTACAAAGTTCATTTTAGATTATGAATATAAACCTTATAAGAAGTAAAAACTAAAATGGAGGTGAGGAAAATGACAAACTATAAATTTATTACAAATAATGATGATAATAAGTCGTCAAATACATCAAATACACAAAATCCAGCGAAAAATAGGAGGAGGCATAAGCCTGTAAAAGGCCTTCCTAGAGTGTAAAATAACAAAGGGTCATAACTTTGTGCAAATTTATGAAATATACACAGTACTAAATATATGCTTAGTACTGTATATATTGCTTTTTTAATTCAAAAAGTGCTCATTCTAACAAAGTAAAAGAATTGATAGATTACAATTATATTTTATCTTAAAAAGAGCATCAAGAGTCTCTATTTAACTTTTATTCAATATTCCAATGATTTTTCGACATATTTTTAAACATAACTACATTTATTCCTTAATTCGTTTACTTTCTTTACTTTCTTTATTATTTTTTTACTTTTTTAAATTGATTCTACACGTTTACTTTGGTAATGTTAATAATGTAAAAAACAATAAAGAAACGAGGTACAAAATATGACAAGTGTTAATTACCAATTCATTTTATCAATGCTAATTGTTGTGTTAGGTTTTTTTCTAAAAAAAATCAAGTTAATAGATATTAAAGATGGGCAGTCTTTAGCAAGAATTATCTTCAACATTACGCTACCGTCTCTGATTCTTTATACCTTTAGTACTATTAAACTTGATTATTCTTTAATTCTAGTAACTGTAATCGTTTTTCTTTACGGTACTTTAATGACCGGAGCGGCATTGTTTATTTTTAGAAAAGAACCAAGAAAGATAAGAGGAATGTTATCTATGCTTTTACCTGCATTCAATGTAGGATTATTCGCTTATCCTCTTGTTCAATCTATATGGGGTCCAGAAGGCGTTAAATACTTTGCTATGTTTGAATTAGGCAACGCAATTCCTTTATATGCACTTTGCTATCTTATAGGAAGTTATTTTTCCACAGATGAAGCTAAGCTTGATTATAATAGTGTATTAAAGAAATTGAGAAAATCTATTCCACTATTAGCTTGTATAGTATCAATAACTTTCAATCTAGCAGGACTGCATTTGCCAGATGCAGTTATAGACCTTGCACAAATAATAGAAGGAGCTAATAAACCATTAGCATTACTTTTACTTGGTGTATACTTAGACTTTAATATTGATAGTGAGCATTTAAAGAGTATGATTAAGCTGCTAGGTATAAGATATGCTGCTGGATTAACTGTAGGATTTGCATTATTCTTCCTTTTACCTTTAGGAGAACTTTTCCGTTATACAATGTTAATAGGTTTTATATTACCTATACCTTCAGCAATTCTTGCATATACAGTAAAGTATGAATATGATGAAATGTATGTGGGTTCTATAACAAACTTGAATACAGTTATAAGCTTTTTATTAATATGGTGTATTATAGCTTTTGCAAAATAAAATATAATACCGTTACAGCCGACAGATACATATAAAAAATGAAGCCATTTAATGGAATAGATATCCATTAAATGGCTTTTGATAATGGTGGAAGCAGATATTTTGTATCCATCCTCTATAATGTTCTTATAGAGTTTGATAAGTTTTACGTAACGGGAAACAGCTTATCAAAATAGATAAATCCCTAGTTTTAGATCCAGATTTTGAAGAGAGTAAAAATTTAAAAAACATAATTGAGGACATATTAAGCGATAAGTAGAATTTCAACTGTTTTGTATGACTTAGGCATATTCAAAAAAAATAACAAGTCAGTATGCTAGTCTATTTCTCGTCATACTTCCTTAGCATGTTCACCTAATAGCCCACTATAAGGCGAACATGCTTCCTTGCCTGACGGAAAATATACATCGCATCATGGACTTGTTATTTTTATTCTTATTCTATGGAGGTTAACATGAAACATTACAAAAGAAAATCTATATTTATTATTTTTCTATTTTTTATGATTTCTAATATATTTTTATTTGAAATACCTGTTCATGGTGAAAGTACTAGACCAAAGAGTGTACTTATTCTTAGTTCTTATAGTAAAGGTAATAGTCTTATTAGACGTTTTTCTAGTAATTGGTGTGATGAAGTAGCATCTGGCATAGAATCTAAGTTTAAAGATGATAAAGAAAATGTAGCTTTAAATGTTGAATATATGGATTCAACATATAATTTTTCAGATGAATATAATTCTATGCTTTATAATTTATACAAGTATAAATTTAATAATACTAAGTTTGATGCTATAATCGCTCTTGATAATAATGCTACTGATTTCCTAATTAAATATGGCAATGATTTATTTCCTAATACTCCTGTAGTATTTTCTGATGTTGATCAATCTGAACAATCTACATTAAGTCAACAACCTCTTTTTACAGGGATATATAGAAATGAAGATTTAAAAAGCACACTTGATATCGCTCTAAAATTTCATCCTAATACTAAGCAATTTTTTATAATCCTTGATAAAACCTCACAAGGATTAGACCATAAGAAGTTATTTGATCAGTTAGTTCCCTTATATAAAAACAGAGTAGATTTTTTATTTTGTGATGATGAGAATATTGATGTTGTAAAAGAAAAAATAACTACATTATCCAAGGATACTGTAATTGTTACATCTGCTCAATTTAATAATAGTACAGGTGCATTTATTCCAATATCTGAAGTTAGCGATATACTTTTTGAAGACTGTCCTTTACCTGTATATTCTCAAAGTACTTCATATTTAAATACTGGAATTGTTGGTGGAATGATTACAAATAGTACAAAGCTCGGAGTAAGCCTAGAAAAGATAACTTCAAGAATTTTAGATGGAGAAAAACCTTCTGATATCCCTGCTACTATTGATGACTCACATAAATACACATTTGATTTTAATCAGTTAATGCGTTTTAACATTAATATGTCATCTATACCAGAAGATTCTGAGATAGTAAATAAGCCTTCATCTACTTATTCAATTTCTAAAAGAGTAGTTTTTTACTTTATATGTGGGTTTATATTAATTCTTATTTTAATAATTGTTTTCTTGCTAATTATAATACGTAAACTTAAAACTACAAAAAAATTATTATTAGATAGTGAAAATTTATTGAACACAATAATAAATTCTACTCCAGATATAATTTACTTTAAAGATCCTAATGGACGAGTGCTTCAAGCTAATGATTCTATTTTAGATTTATTAAATATTAAAGAAAAAGGTTATAAATTTAAGTGTTTTAATGAATTAATTAATGTATCATCCCTAGAAGAAAAAGATTTTATTACTTTTGAAGGTTACGATAATAAATCATGGGAATATGGTAATATTTATAGAAGTGAAGAAATTCTACCATATGAAAAAGAGGACATTTATAAAACCTATGATATTATAAGGATTCCATTATTTAATGAGGATAAAACACGCAGAGGATTAGTATTAATAGGTAGAGACATAACAGAACACAAGGCAAATGAAAAGAATAAAAAGATAATTGATGAACTTCGATATTACGATAAATTGAGAATGGAATTTTTTACAAATCTTTCACATGAATTAAGAACACCGTTAAACGTAATTTTTAGTTCTCTTCAAGTCATAGACGGAACATTAACCAATAGCAATAATGGTAAAATTGAATCAAATCAAATAAATAAATACATCCAGATAATGAAACAAAATTGTTACAGACTTCTTAGACTTATCAATAATTTTATAGATACAAGTAAAATTGACTGTGGATACTTCCCTGTTCAATTACAAAATATAGATATTATAAATGTAGTAGAAAGTATCGTTTTATCTGTTGCTGATTATATAGAAAGCAAAGGTATTTCTATTATTTTTGATACAGAAGTGGAAGAAACAATTATATCTTGTGATCCCAATATAATAGAAAGAGTTATTCTTAATTTGTTATCTAATTCCATAAAATTTACTCCTAGTGGAGGAAGTATTAAAGTTAATATGTATCACATGAATGATAGTATACTTATTTCTGTTAAAGATACAGGTATAGGTATACCTATTGAAAGACAAAAGGCTATATTTGAAAAATTTGTACAAGTAGATAAGTCGTTATCAAGAAATAGAGAAGGAAGTGGAATAGGTCTTTCATTAGTAAAATCATTAGTTGAACTTCATCACGGAACAATAACTTTAATCAGTAAACCTAATGAAGGAAGCGAATTTGTAATTAGATTTCCTGCCGAACCTTTAACTGATCCTAATGTTTCAGTAGATGATTATAATTTAGATGAAAATAAAGTTGAAATAATTAAAATGGAGTTTTCTGATATATATAGTTAACTTCAATGATAAATGGATTAATCTAATACCTTCAGAAAGATAATTAATTCTAAGGAATGCCAAAATTCCCTGGGGGTTTTAAAATATTTCAGGTACAAGTTAGCTTATAAGAGTATAGTAATTACAAAATAAATGGTTTAGGATAATGAAGGGTGAAGTGTATCATAAGTAAATGCGAAATTTACTAAAATTGGATAGTAAAATGGGAGGTAGGTGTGCATCGCCTCCACTAATGAAAACCAAGACCGTACTGTGAAAACAGTACGGTCTTTTAACTATTTTTTCATCATTTTATAAAATAAGCAGTGATAAGTAGCTTTTATTTTATTATTTTCTCTAAAATTTTCATTATAAAGATTAATTACTTTTTTGATAAAAGCTGGTGAAGTACGTCTACCGTCTTTATTACTATTGTTAGCACCAATTTTTTTTATCGAATAGAAAAAATCCTTACAATTATTAAAATACTCATATTCAAATATTTCTTTACTTTGTACTACAATCTTATTATGATTCATCTCATTTCTCACGGCATCTTTACATAATGTAGCCAATTCATTCAAATTATAAAAAGATTGTCCCGAAGATATAGATTCTTTTATGGACATTAGTTGTCTTGTTTTTTCAAAACACTCATTTAATTCACAAAAAGTATATTTACCAAAGGTAGAAAAGCAAAGAATACCCTTTGGATTTAATGCAGCATATAACTTTTTCATCGTTATTGGCATATGATTAAACCATTGAAATGTGGCATTAGAAATGATGATATCATAAGTAGTATTAAGATTTATTTCTTCTATATCTCCACAAATAAAATCTACAGAATTATTTTTTAATTTAGGCTTTATTTCAGTAATCATTCCTGGTGCAATATCAACAGCAGTTATATGTGCAGAAGGAAAAAGCTCAGTTAAAGCACAAGTTAGGTATCCTGTTCCGCAGCCAATCTCTAAAATATTTTTTACTCTAAGAGTATCTTTATTGTTTTGCAGCATGAACTCTATTAAAATATCCCTCATTGTTTTTTGTACATGAGCATATTGATCATAATTTGAGGCGTTTTTACTAAAATGAAGTTTTACTTGTTGTTTATCAATCATAAATACCTTCCTTAATTAAATATTTTTTGTTGTAAATTGAGATATGGCATTATAACAATCAATAGGGTTTGTAAAAAAGGGAATATGTCCACATTCATTTATGATTTCTATAGTAGAATTATTCACCGAATTTTTTATGTATACACCAGCATCTAAAGGACAGATGTTATCTTCTTTACCATGAATCATTAATAGAGATACATTTATATCTATTAACTTACTTCTTAAATCTTTTTGTATTAAATAATCTAGTCCCAATGATAAAGAATCTATTGATTGATTTTCAATGTTGTTTTCTACCATTTGCAAAAATTCTTTGTCATAACTCTTTTGCATTTCTTCTTTTGAAAACATTAGGTTATAGAAATTGTATAATGTTTCTTGTGTTTTTTTATAAAGCTGAAATTTCATTCTTTCTACAATTCTTTTATTCCAACCTATATTATATCCATCTTCTTTATGTTGAATAAATGAGCTTGTAGCTCCAATTAAAATTAAATGTTTAATATTCCACAAGTTATCTGATGCAATATCCAAAGCAACTAAAGAGCCTAGAGACCACCCTAATAGTGAAAAAATTGATATTTGTTTTTGTTCTATAACTTTGATTACTCTTTTTTTAAATTCATCCAATGAAAGAATATTATCCCATTCAATAAATATTAATTCAAAATCCTGTGATAGGAATTCATTAAGTTTATTCCAAACAAAGCTTTTCATTCCCCAGCCAGGCAGCATAATCAAATGAGGTTTACTCATATTATCCCTTCTCTCTAACACTTTAAATTCCTATCTAGTAATATTTAAATTTTTCCCGATTAATTTGATTTTTATCAATACTTCCTCTAAATCTTGCTTTGTATGTGTTTCCATTATATTAAATCCTACTGTTTTAAGTTCATTTTAAAACCAGTCAGACATTTTTAATAAGTTAACTCTTCTTTCCACATCATTTTCAATAATTTCTAATGCCTTTATAGAAACAGCTATTGTGGCAGGTGATAAAGCAGTAGAATAAATAAAGCTTCTTGCACAGTTTTTTAAATAATCAATTAAATTAATTTTAACTCTGGGAGATTGAGCTGTATCAATGTATCTAAGTTCTCTATATAATCTTTTTCCTTTTATTTTTTCAAGTTTGTTTATTATATAGTTCATAATTTAATTCTCCTATAGTCTAAAAGTATAGTTTATTATATCTATTTTAAAAGATAAACCAACATTAAAGGATTGTCAACTTAATATATTGAATTAGTTGACAATTATAAAAAACATATATAAAATATGTATCATATCCTTAGGATTGGAAATATAAAATAATTATTGAAGTATTAATAGGGGTGGTATTTTGGTTAAGAAATTATTTGCAATTGGAACAGATACTGATGTAGGAAAAACCTTTGTAACAGCAGGAATTATAGATATTTTAAGAAAAAATAACATTTTAGATGTCGATATACCTTTTTTAAGTAAGGATGATGAATTTTCAGTTACATTATATGTAGAAAATCAATGTGGAGAGCATAATAAGCATTAGTACCTTATAAATTTGATAGTGTACAATTATTGGGGAAAGTTATACTTGGAAAATATAAAAAAAGGTGAAGACTATAAGGAACTTGAAAAGGTAATAACAATAAATATATATTAGTAGAAGTGAGGACAGTAGTCTGTCCTCGCAAGAGTACCAGATAGCACCTGCAATTTGTAAAAATATGAGAAGTTATATATAAACAGCCCAAGGGCTGTTTTCTTTACGTTTTGAATCCACTTCGTAATATTATTATTTATAATTTTTTAATGCTTCAACTATTCTATTGGAAATGGCTTCATATCCAGTACTATTGGGATGAAAATCATCTGCTGCTAAATAACTTTGCGTATTATATTTGAAAAGATCGTAGGTTGGAATAAAAAGTGCATTTGAATCTAGTGATACAAGCTGCTCGCTTTGGTAGTTCCATCCATTTAAAATACTTACCTTATCAGATGTAAGTTCTTTTCCAAATGGATTATATAGTCCAATGAAAATCACCATAGATGATGGATTATTAGTTCTAATTATATTAAATATGGATTTTAAGTTAGTTAGATAAGTATCTTCAATATCCTTTATTTTAGTCGTGGATGAAGTTATATCCATATTTTTAAGTCTGCTTATTTCATTACCACCTATAGATATAAATATAATACTTGAACCTTTAATATCAGCTAAAGTTTGCGGTTCTTGTACTACACTTAAAAGTCCACTAGATACATCTCCGTTTATTGCAAGGTTATTTATTTTAATTTCCTTTGAAGTCTTAGTTTTCCAGTAATCTGAGAAGTAACCTGAAAAACCAAGTCCTTTTTCATCGCCAGTTCCTTTTGCAAGAGAATCACCAAGAACTAATATATTGTAATAATTTTGGTCTAATTCTTCACTTTTAGGCTTTTCAGTTTCAGTATTTGATATCTCTTTAGGAGGGCGAGAGCTTATTGATAATGCTGCTGCAAAACCAGTAATTAAGGTTATAGTAGAAACTATAAATAATAATAAAATCAATTTCCATTTTAGGTTTTTGAACATTTTAATTCCCTCCTTTTATACTAATACATCTTGTTTGGTAAATACAACAAAACTGACAATAAAAGCACCTATGCCCCAAGTTAGAAGTACTAAAGTACTAAAAATTAAGGACATTCCACTTATAGGTGTGTATGAGCCTGTAAGATATTGTGGTAAGTTAAGGTTAATAGCAAAAAAGTATTTTATTGCAGGCCAATCAGCTAAAAACAATCTAAGGAAGCCACCGCCAACTAGTGTAGCCATCATTATTCCAATAGATGTGGCTGTATTTCTTACTAAAACAGAAACCATAAATGAAATTGTTCCAACAACAATTGAGACAAACCATCCAAGTGAGTATACAAGAATTAAGTATTGCAGCTCCGTTACTTTGATTACATTTGAAACATCTAAGGTTCCAGAAACTGAATTAAAGCCTGTAGCTACAGGTTCATAAAAACCCCAATTGTTAAATAATAATCCTGAAATTAAAATAGAAAGTGCAGCCATTTCTAAAATTACTATAGAAAACAGGATTAAAAGTGCTATGTATTTACTAAGCAATACCTTCCATCTGGGAACAGCCCTTGTTAATAGTACTTTAATAGTTTTTGCAGAAAATTCTCCACACACACTATCACCAGCCAATAGAATTATCAATAAGGGAAGTAAAACAGATATAGATTGTTCCATTAATTTTACTGAAAATTTTGCAGCACTTGGGTTAATTGGATTTATATTATTATCTAAATAATATTGATTTTGTTGAATTTGAATATTAATAGAAACCTTACTTGATTCAGAAATATCAGGTCTATTAAGTCTATTTTTTAAATCTTGTATCTGTTGTTTTTGTAATTCCTGCCATGCAACATCTCCGCTTTCAGTGGTTGTTTTTAAATATTTATTCAAAGTATTTTTGTATTGATAATTTTGTCCATATGCAAATAAAGAAACTAAAATTAACATGATAACAGTAATAAGTAACATTTTCCTTCTAGATAGGATTTTATTTACTTCATTTTTTACTAAAACTAACAACATTTCCACCTCCTTAACTGATGATAGCATTTCCTTCTGTAAGAGTTAAAAATAAATCTTCCAAAGTCTTTTGATTGGTATTTACGAATTTTATCATTAACCCTTCTTGTATAAAGGAAGAATTAATTTCTTGAAGTTTAGATATATCAACTTTTGCTATAATTTTTTCATCTTTAAGTGAACTATCGATATTCCACTTACTTTTTAATATCTCAATGCCTCTTTGGTTGTCGCTTAATACAAAGAAAACTTCTTGATTATTTATAAGTTCAGATACTAAAGAATATTTAAGTAAAGTACCACTTTTTATTATGGCAACCGTATCACACATTAATTCAACTTCAGATATCAAGTGACTAGAAATAAGAATAGCGATATTTTCTTTTTTAGCAAGGTCTTTAATAATATGCCTAAACTCATTAATCCCTGAAGGATCAAGCCCATTTGTGGGTTCATCCAATATAAGAAGTTTTGGTTTATGTATAAGAGCCTGCGCTAGCCCTAGCCTCTGTTTCATTCCTAAAGAATAAGTCGAGACTTTGTCATTTATTCTATTTTGCATTCCTACGAGCTCTATTGCTTTTGTAACATCTTCATTAGTAACATTTTTATTCATAGAAGAGAGCATCTTTAAATTTTCTAATCCACTTAAATAATTGTACATATCTGGTCCTTCTATAATACAGCCAACTTTAGACATAGCTTTAACATAATCTTTGGTAATTAAATGACCATCAATTGTAATTTTTCCACTAGTAGGAGAGGAAAGTCCGACAATCATTCTTAAGGTGGTTGATTTTCCAGCACCATTGGGGCCAAGAAAACCTAAAATTTCACCTTCATTAATTGAAAAGCTAATACCTTTAACAATCTCTTTATTTTTTATGGTTTTATGAACATTATCTAATAATAGCACTTGATTTCCCATAGTATACCTCCTTTTTATTTTAAGATTCATATTGAAATTATAACACATACTTAAAATAATATTCTGATGAATAAATTTATTGCTTGACTTATTTTATTATTAATAGAAGCTCGTACAGTAGACTATCTTCTCAAGGGCACCGGGTAGCACTCATAATTTATGTATTTTTAGTTATAGTAACTGTAATTCTACAAAGTTATAATAAAAATTTAAGTAGTACTTCAACTGCCAATGCCAATCAGCCTCTTAAAGTCAGTGTATTATTTTTCATTTAGTGATGTCAATTTTTTGAATTTCGGAAGTGTCTTTAGTGAAAACAAAGATTTCAAGTATGCTAAAAGGGTGTAAAACAGTTATATTAAATTCTTATGAAAATAGTAGTAATTTATATATATAAACGTTTTTATAAGTGTAATATGAAATATTACACTTTTTTTATAAATTTAATATGTAAATGATTATGTTAAAATTATAGTGATTATTACTATAATATAAAGTCTGGAGTGATTATTTATGAGTTATATTCAAAAGGGTACGCGTGAATTTCGTCTCACCAGTATTGCCTTATTTGCTGGTGGTTTTAATACATTCGCAATCTTATACAGTACACAACCATTAATGCCATATTTGTCTAAAGAATTTGGTGTTTCACCTACAATGGCTAGTCTATCACTATCTGTGGTAACCTGTACTTTAGCGGTTAGTATGATATTTTTCGGCTCTCTATCAGAAGTATTAGGAAGGAAGCCAATAATGTGCTTCTCTCTTTTCGCGTCATCGATATTGGCAGTGTTAACTGCGTTTGTTCCAAATTTTAATAGTTTATTGGTACTACGATGTTTACAAGGATTTGTTTTGGCTGGATTACCAGCTATTGCTATGGCCTATATTAGTGAGGAAATTGATAGGTCAAGCTTAGGTATGGTAATGGGATTGTATATCAGTGGTAACTCTATAGGTGGAATGAGCGGTCGTATCATTATAGGGGTCATTACGGATTTCTTTAATTGGCGACTAGCGTTGGCAAGCATAGGATTTCTGGGAGTTATGGCAAGTTTCCTATTTTGGTCAAAGTTGCCTTCATCAAAGCATTTTGAAGCACGATCTTTTGAAATTAAGAAGTTGATAAAATCTAGTATCAATCATTTAAAAGATCCTAATATGCTTTGTTTATATTGCATTGGTTTTTTAATTATGGGTAGTTTTGTTTCCTTATACAATTTTATTGGTTATCAATTAATTGAACCACCATATAATCTTAGTCAAACCTTAGTGAGCCTTATTTTTGTAATTTACATTGTAGGTACATTTAGTTCTACTTTTATGGGACGTTTAGCTGACAAACATGGACAACATAAAATGCTCTGTATCTCACTTTTTATTATGTTACTTGGAGCATGCGTAACTTTAAATATAAATCTATTTTTAAAAATTATAGGGATAGCTCTTTTAACTTTTGGTTTTTTTGCAGGTCATTCAATTGTTAGTAGTTGGATTGGTAAATTGGCAACACATGATAAGGCACAAGCTTCCTCTCTTTACTTATTATTTTACTATGTGGGCTCTAGTGTAGGTGGAACTGCTGGTGGAAGTTTTTGGTCCTTGTATGGATGGGGGGGAGTCGTTAGTATGATTTCAGGTTTTTTAGTACTTGCGTGTTTTATTTCAATTGGCCTATCATCAATTTTAAAGCTTGTTAAGGTAGAAAATCATGGATAGTGTTACATAGTAAATATCACAGATTAATTAAAATTTAACAAGGATAATTGATTATGGAATTAAGCGTCAAGGCTTTGATGCTGATGCATATTCGAAAATTGGTGAAGCACTTCATAAAATATTAGAAGAATATGTACATTCTTGGAAAACTCAAAGAACTAAGTAATAGAAGACTATAGAAGATAATAGCTATTTATTATAGATGTTATCTTCATAGTCTTTTGTTTTTTAATAACTTACAATATGTTTATATTTTAATGCCAATATCTTGTTATTATTATTAAATGTTGATATACTTCGAACGGGATACATAAAATGATATCCTGTTATTTTTGTGTAAAATTTTAATGCAATAGGTTGTAAATAAATGTTTATATATTAAAATATACTAGTCTTGGTTTTCAACAACTATGCCTACACCATTTGGAATTACTACAATTTCCGCATCTTTACCTTTTATATTGTATGCCAATTCTAAAGCTTCGTCAAAATTGTAAGCATGTTTCATATGCATGCTTTTAATCATATTTGGATCACACATATTTGTAACCATAATTACAGTATAATTACTTAAAATTCTTGCTAAAATTTGAATTTCCCATTGGTCGGGAATAGTTTTATTTCTAGGCACTTTTAATATTCTTTCAAGAAGTTCTTCTGGTCTTTTTGAATTTGCTAAATTATCATAAAAAGACTGTCCTCCATGACCATCATTACACGCAGCTATCATAATAATTACTCCACCTTTTCTACACGTAGCTTCGGCAGCAGTCATACCCTTTACAGCTTGGTATATATTTTGATCTAATGGATATCCTCCATTACTGGAAATTACAATATCAGCTTGTATACTTTTTACGCTAGAAAGATTCATAACAAATTTGCATCCTTCTTCATGTGCTAGTTTACTATCTCCAGCAAATGCATTTATAATAGTTTTATTTTCATCTATAACTACATTTAATATAAATGCAAGATTTGCCTTTTCTGCTGCATAAATCATATCTTTGTGTATTGGATTATCCTTTATAACTCCAGTTCTTGCATGATTATTATTAATGAATTCTGAACAATGATTTGCCATTATAGTTTTTGCTGATGCTATGCCTGGCAAAATACTTTTTCTTCCTCCAGAAAATCCAGCAAAAAAATGAGGTTCTATAAATCCCTCTGCTATTAGCAATTCAGTTTCTACTGCTAACTTATTCAAAAAAAGTTCACCACCAGAAGGTAAAGTGCCCACATTTATTAAACTGTTTTCATCCGTAGAAACATGATTTATAATTTCTTCATTATCTACTATATGTTTTCCAAATTTATTTATCATTTCTTCTTTTGTTGTTGGTCTATGGAAACCTGTAGCTATAAGTATTTTTATATTTATCTTAGGATTTACTCTTCGTATCCGTTCTAGCAAAATAGGCATAGTAACTTTGCTTGGAACAGGTCTTGTATGATCACTAGTTATAATAACCATGTTATGTTTATTCTTTACCAATTCCTCGAGAGATTTACTTCCTATGCAATTATCGAGTGCATTATTCACTATATCAATTTGTGAACCAACAGATCTATAGTTATTTGCCTTAGAAACTAGTACCCCTTTTAGATTTTTATCTTTGATGTTTATTTTTAAAGATTTGATTGAGTATGGTATATCAATTAAAGTCATAATAATTCCCCCTTGTCTAAAATAACGTGAACTCGAAACAAATATATTAGAATATTGGTTGAATTTTTGCGCAAAAAGACTCCACCTAAAATCTAAAGGAATATTTTTACAAACTGAATAGTAAATTATCTAATTTTAAAGATG
>Ga0302140_10007442_pt1 | contig 13705 bp, 17 predicted proteins | sample I_Bog_E1_1_FD_202095 | JGI IMG/M metagenome (GOLD analysis project Ga0302140, IMG submission 202095) | Peat permafrost microbial communities from Stordalen Mire near Abisko, Sweden - I_Bog_E1_1 | ecosystem: Environmental > Terrestrial > Soil > Wetlands > Peat | place: Sweden: Abisko, Stordalen...
CATCTATGCGATTAAAAGAACCATCTTGGGCTAAATAGCCAGGTGAAGTGAAAGATGTGGAGCCATGCTGCAAAGGACCATGAAACGAAGCAGGAAAGTGTCATCCACCCATGCCTGGCCTGTGATTTCAACCAAACTTTCCACGAGCTCCATGTCAAGGTCATTCCCAAGAAATATTCCAGTGGAGAATCCATCAAGCCCCAAATCGTCTCCAGTAGTGGGAAAGCGCTGAGCTGAAGCCTCATCGGCGTTCATGTTGTTACTGTGAACACTCAGCAGCGAACCCCTCACCCTACTTGGTTTCAGCCACAAAGTCCGGCAAAAGCGGGGACGGAAGAGGGAGATACGCAATGAGATCGGTATCTTGGGGAGGGGAACTTCCGAAAGAAGGATTTCTTTATTCACATTTGTGCCGTTCAAGGTTGCCGAGAAAGAGGCCAAGCAAGCGCAACTCGTCGGGCCGTTCATATGGGCCGCGTGGGGGGATTCCGACTCCGGTGGAGCTGCTTATGGGGTGCATGATCGCATGAAGGTTCCAGATCTGCAGTACATCGCACCAATAGAGGACTGAAGAGAGGCTGGTAATAGGCGCGTTTCAAACGAGGCAACCTGTCTCTGGCCAGAAGAGGAACGGCCTGCAGCAAGCGCTGTGCCTCTTGATTTTTGATTTGCTCCACCGACAGGATGAGGGGCGGGCCTAGATTCGCCAGCAAAAGGGAAGTTTAGCATCAGGCCACTGAGCATTCAGTCCCGACAACACCATCTGAATGAGGCTGTTAAGCATCCAGATCTTGACGTTTCATTCCAACGCCAAACTGCACTCCTGAAGAATTTTACCCAGTAGGATTTCCCGACGCTGGCTGTACATGATCATCTGTCTCCATCTCAACATCTTTGTTGGTCCTCGCGCTCACCGGTGACCACAAGGTGAAGGGAAGGAAGGACCTTCCGGGTTGCAAGAAACAGCACAGAAGTTGTTGGAGATGGAAGATTGTAGCCGATCTATGTCTATAAAGACAGCCCAGAGTCGCCTGGGAGATGGAACTCGATCCCGTTGCTCTTCATAGCATCACATTCCAATCTGCGAATCCTCTTGTCTCTTCATCGTACTTCGACTCTCATCCAATATTAGTGCAGCGCCCATTTTGCAATATCCCCCTTGACCGAGATGAGTCCCCGGTCCTCATATAGTGGTTCCGATAATGGTCCACCATCGGAGAACTCAATTAAGCGTGAAGTTGAATTGATATCCGATGTGGTTGACGAGGATAGGTTGCAAAAGAAGACGAACCAGCAACATATTATTGTAGTCGTCCGTGTGGAAAGCGTTCCAGACATGGAATTGAAGTTGAAGAAGCCAGCCTGGCATAAAATCCTTACAGGTGAGTTCTAACTGCCCTCTTTGAGTCAGACGGAGTCAGACTACTTGCTAACGCTCTACGCAGGCGACTCGAAATCTGGAATTCTTGTCTCTTGTAACGACTCGCTCCAAGCCACGATTGACTATCTGAACTTGAACTCCGGAGTACGAAGGATTCGTATACTTGTCAGTCCAGAGCTGGGGAGTTTGTATGAATTCCATGTTCCATCTCAATATAAGACTTTGAAGATTCTTCGTTGCGGCCACGGCAAGATCCATCCCAAAGAGCCACATGGTAGAACACGGATCACCCCTGGTTCCACGTTCGCGGGAATCCGCATCAGCGATTGGCACGAAGAGGAGCGGTCGCGTGAGCTATACGTTAGAGAGGGCATTGGTATTCAAAGCAGCTTCGACAAGTTCAATTTCAAGGCTGGATCAGTGAATAGCTTGTCCTCTTCCGAGAAAGAAAGAATGTATCAGACATTCCAGGACATGCGTAACACGGATATGAGTGGGAAATGGTGGAGGGAATGGAAAGGCAAAATTGCCACGCTTGTAGGCCTTACAGTTGGGGCAGGCAAAGCCGCGATTGGCATGCATGCCACGGCAACTGGTGTTTTCATCGATATGAAATACGGTCTCTTTGCTTTGAAGGCAGGTGGCATCAAGGCATCAGCAGTCGTGACAGCCGCTGGATCTGCTTTCCTTCTCGGAGTTGGTGTAGCTGCAGCAGTGTATTTCATACCCTGGGATGATTTCTTCTCTTGGCTTGGAAACCTCATCTCGAAGTTTTTCAGTTGGCTATGGAAGGTCTGGCAAGATTTCATGGAATGGGTATCGGACAAGATAGAATGTCTCCGATCTCATGTGGCTTCACGTATGAAGGTTCCGCGAGCCATGAAGCACGATTGATGGATTCTGACTCCTACAAGAGCCAGAGAGGGAAAATCCAAAGGTGGGGTTTCCTAAGATAGGAGAGGAGGAGTGGAGGGCAGGACGAACATGCAAGTTTTCCATCGGTGATATGTATCTGGCTTCTCCTTTGTGGTAGTAACGGCAGTCTAACGGCAATTACGATTATTTCCTTGCACATGTCTTTGTCGGCACTCGGGCTTTGGTATCAATCTTTGTAGAGCAGACCAATTTCAACAATCTTTTCTATGAAAGTCAGCATTGAATTGGAGAAGTCATACTTGTTCTTCCCACGTTTGTCTTGCAAATGAAGTCCCCACCCATCTACGAGTTAGGATGAGCAACCATTGGTCCACAAATGAAAAGTGGAGCAGGTGGTGCCTCAGCCCAACAAAACGCCCGCTCAATGGAGTACTGTCGATCAGAGTACCGTACGCAGCCTCTCTATGCCACCTAGGCTTGCCTGCTCGTGCTAAACTACCTCTTTACGCCGGCCAGCAGTTGGAGGCGCTTGAGGGAGGCTACAGCGGATGCGGCGTTTCGAGAACCACCTGCACAACGATGGCCTTGACAGCTTGCTTCCGTTCGTGCCCCACTTGAGACTGCCACCAACGAGAATCCTCATAATTTCTCCCACGTGTTCGCGCAATCCCTGATGCCAAATTATCAGCCCTGCGTACCCAACACTTGGGGCGGTAGATGTTGAGCATGACCAAAGGAGCGTAAAGAGAGAACGAGCATGGTCAGGACGAGGAGTATGTTGCCGTGGGCGAGGTGTGGATGCTTGCATCGGGGACATTAAGTTGAGAACAGCGCATGCAATGCAATTTACGGATGAAGAGCAGAATATTCACGGTCACTAGACCAACCAGCTCCTGTGCCAGGCACGTATCACATACTCAATAAAACAACCTTTTGAAAGGAGAGAAAAATCTAATTCATACACTATCCAAAATCTCGTCAATTTATTGTCATGCTGCCACCCTTATGTCGTTGTCTTCAACCAATTTGCTATTTACAGCTTCGACTTGGTCACCGTCATCGCCTCTCCCTTGTGAATCCACGCAGCAGCATCATTAACTAATTCGTCAACCACGGCCTTGGCGCTCTTCTTCTCGTTCACGACTGCGGCGGCTTTGCCCATGAGGAAAGGTCGTGCGTTATCCATTGTCTGAGAAAGGAAGTCAGCATAAGGGAATCAAAACCGAGAAGGGATTGGAAGCCTACCTCGTCATCAATATCATCACCCAAAGTCTCAAAGTCATGCTCAACTGGGATGACTCCCTTGTTTGTAAGCTCCTTGATTTCCGCAGCACGGTTCTCCTCCCAGTTGGTGATATAAGCATTATTCCGTACCCGCAATGGTCTTCCAGTGAAGATAATTGTGCGGATATTGTCATCGTGGCCAGCAGTTCGGACAGCTTCTTGGTGGGCCTTCGATGCGCCAGCCTCATCAGTCAAGATGAAACGGGTTCCAACCCATACGGCGCTGGCGCCCATCATAAGAGCCGCAGCAACGGTTTGCCCATTGTAAATACCACCAGCAGCAACAACCTGCACAGGCTTGCCAGTCATGGGGCTGGTCTTGCCCTTGCAAAGCGCCGCAACAGCGGGGATCAACACAGTTGTTGGCACATCACCAGTGTGTCCACCACCCTCACCACCTTGAGCACAGATAATGTCAACGCCGAGGTCGAGGCACTTCTTGACGTGCTTGGGGTGTCCGATCATGTTCATGTACAGCACGCCCGCCTTGTGTAGTCGGTCAACGACATGTTGGGGTGGGACGCCGACGGCGGACACGAACAGCTTGGCGCCCGAATCAATGATGATGCTGATCAGCTCGTCGAGTTTGCCTTTTGTATAATCGTAGCTGTGGGAGTGTAATCGTCAGCAATTGTATTGAATTGTAATCAGACTAATGTGGGGCTGCGGCATGTGATGGCTTACTTGGTCTTGCGAGCGCTGCCGCCAACTTGGGGGAGGAGAAGATCTACACCAAAGGGTGCGTTCTTGTCTGTCAAGAAAGACTTCAGCTCTGCGATTTGCTCGCGCAGCATGTCGGGTGTGTATCCAATTCCTCCAAGGACGCCGAGGCCACCTGCGTTCGTGACTGCTGCTGCGAGCTTAGGGCCGGCGGCGACGTTCATTCCAGCAAGGAGGACCGGGTGGTTGATCTTGAGTAGGTCGGTGACCGTTGTGCGAAGTACCTCTGCGCATTGCTGTTAGTTTGCGTGTGCTGCTGAGACTGGCATGTGATACTTACGAGGTGAAGCCATCTTGAGGTTTGTGGATGTTTTGCGGAGAAGTCCTTGGCGGGAATGCAGTCGATGAATGGTCAGTAGAACGACGATGCCAAAGGAGAGAGAGAGCACAGGTATTGAAGAAAGGTGAACAGGGAAGAAGATTGTTGACAAGAGGGAGGGAATTTATGAAAGAGACAAGAAGAGATGGAAGTGGAGATGCTCGGTGGTCTTCAAGTCCCACTAGCCGGTAAACCCTTGGGTCTGGGGAAATGCCTCGGCCTGACCGAACGACCGGGGCGGGGATCAACTGATTGACTAAGCCGCGCTACGGCGGCCAAAAAGCATTTGTGCGTATTTGAAAAGGGGGAAAGATTGAGATGAAGAGAAGATGAATAAATTGCGACGTTCCTCAAGTGTTGTGATGATATTCCGCTCTGGCTTTTGGGTATCAAGAAGACGACATGGCTCTCTCTCAAATGGAGATTAGCGTAATGCTCACGTGATCATTCTACCAGACCCCCTGCCGCGCTAAAGAGCTTCGCTTCAACCTCATTGTCAACCTTCAACCAACAATGATACCCCGAAGCACGCCACGCCGTCGATGAAGGTCCTCCGACTAGGTAGACATGTAAGGGGAGGCGCCTTGTTGTTCAAAAATGTGCCGCTTTTCAGATCTCATGGAACATCCGTTGTCCGGACGGCCTTCCGGTATCGAAGTCAATGGACCCCACATACTCTCAACGGCCAGGCTCTTTCCACTGGAGACAAAGGATTATCAGAATCCTCGAAAGTGCCTCTACAAGTCCACACAGCTTATATTGCACTCGGAAGCAATCTCGGCAATCGGATAGGTTGGATTGAAAAAGCTTGCAAACTCATGTCGGCGCGAGGACTTAAGATCAAGAGGACTAGCTCTCTTTGGGAAACCGAACCTATGTATGTTGTAGACCAAGGAAGTTTCATAAATGGAGTTTGTGAGGTATGCCCGAGATGATTCTTCTTTATCGAAAATGAAGGCTCCCTTCTTTTATTCGCTATCGTGTGGCTTCTGCTTACAAGCTCCAGATAGAAACCACGCTTAGGCCACTTCCTCTTCTGGACGTTCTTCAGGGTATCGAGAACTCGCTCGGTCGGAAGAAGATCATCGATAAAGGACCTCGCAACATTGATCTTGATATCTTGCTCTTCGATGATCAAGTAATAGACCACGAGAGGCTCAAAGTGCCTCACCCTGGCATTTCTGAACGAGAATTTGTGCTGCGACCCCTTGCAGAGTAAGCCCCAACACACACACATGTACAAGCATCTCCAATTGCCAATTGCTAATTGCTAATTGCTTTCAGGTTAATTCCCGCAAGAGCCTTGGATCCAGCGTCGCCATGGAAAGTGACACAAGACTACCTCAATGCTCTACCTCCGTCGTCATCTCCAATATCTACCTTGACCCCCTTGACTCCTTGGATAGATCCTATCCGCGCATTGCAGTCCACCCGGCAAACTCACGTGATGGCCATCCTCAACCTGACTCCAGACTCCTTCTCAGATGGGGGCGAGAATCTTCCGGCTGATGGAAAGGAAGACGACCTGAAACTCAGACGATTATATGACCGGGTCCTGGGCTTTGCTGATAATGGCGCCAGGATTTTTGATATCGGTGGTCAGTCCACCGCTCCAGGTACCAAGCAAGTCACCGACGCAGAAGAGATCTCAAGGATTCTCCCTTTCGTCCAAGAACTAAACAATCGACCCCGCTTTCGCAAGAAAATAGCCATCAGTATCGACACATATCGCTCAGCCGTTGCCGAAGCACTAGATGAAGTAGGAAACGAAGGAGGAATAGACATCATCAACGATGTTTCCGCTGGCCAAATGGATCCAAATATGCTTTCAACCGTGGCGCGTCTCGGCAAGACAATAGTCCTCATGCACATGCGTGGTACTCCCGAAACGATGAATTCTCAAACCGCCTACCCTGACGGCCTGATCCCCACCATAGCTAAAGAGCTCTTGAAGCGCGTCGCAGAAGCTGAAGCAGCGGGTATCTACCGCTGGCGCATAATCCTCGATCCAGGAATCGGCTTCGCCAAAAATCAGGACCAGAATCTAGAAATACTGAGGCGATTTGATGAGTTACGGGACTGGCCTGGCTTGAGGGGCCTGCCGTGGCTGCTTGGATCTAGTCGGAAGAACTTCGTTGGGCAGATCACGGGCGTGAAAACTCCTGCTCAAAGAGTTTGGGGTACTGCTGCTACGGTTGCGGCGGCTGTGCAGGGTGGCGCCGATATTGTCCGAGTACATGATGTTGAAAAGATGGTGCAGGTGGTGAAGATGTCAGATGCTATCTGGAGAGTGTGAACCTCAGGAAATCGCAAGCTTTCTGATGTATATATGCATGTTGGCTGCAATCGAGTTAGGAGCAATTGAATGTCCCTACTCTCAAGGAACATCGCCCTACTCGTTGCGCGTGTACTATGGTCCCTGGTATACTTGCAGCCTTGTTACGTTCTTCTAATGAACAAGGCTGTCCAAGGAGTGTGGTTTCTTTTTCGAGGCTGCGAATCAGTGCAGCCACGTATGCAGCCTGGCACATACACAGCCTCCACATGTTTCACATCATGGTGTTGTGAGAGATATGTAGGTGCCTGCATGACTCCCTCTGCTGGTAATTTTCGCTGCAAGGTTGTTTAATATCTTCCAAGTCCGAGGATCTCGAGAGGCTCAGCGCGTCCGCTGTGTTTCTCCGAGCTCCCAGCATGACAGACCATCATGGCGACGAATTTGATATTGAACCCCCAAGGCTGCCTACATATCGACCTCTTGCGTCCATCCCTATGCTAAGGTTAGGGGATATCCTTCCCCGTCGATCCACGGTCCACGGCCAAGTTTGGCGACTCGTCGCTAGTGGAGAGTTTACCAACGCGCTGCAAAGTGCCAAGTACCAAAACACTTCAGAATACGTCTCGAAGCACCCAAAATGCGCGCTCAACCTAGTGTGTTTTAGGGGAGGAACAAAAGGATGCGAACTCCACCAAATCCAAACCGTCCTCGCATCCCGCTTTGAGAGTAAAGAAGTGTTCCAAGAGACGATCACGATCTTGCCGTTTTTAATTTATTCCGACGCCGAGCTGTTCCAGGCGCTGCGGAATGTTTACCGAAATAAAATGTGCGGGTTCTGGAGGAAGGCGCTCTTCTTGAAGACTCTTCGGGGGATTCGACTTCTATCTGTAAGCAGTTATGGAATCTGCCCTCGGATTTAAGTAACAAGCTTACAATACCAGTTCACGTCTACATCCAGGATGACTATTGCGCCACTAAACGATTTGGTGCTGCAGGAATTACTCTACGCGTATCAAAACCCATCCAAGATAACCTCTGACCACGAGTGGATTGAGTGGGTTTTTCGATTAAGACAGCCAGGACGTCGTCATGCGCTAGAGTTTGTCGAAGGTTGGAGCGGCACTAGAATTGCGGTTGCTGGCTCAGCTGTTCTGGTTATCTCAACAGTGGTAGGCGTTGTATGGAGTGTAAAAGGAAGTGGGATTCAGGATGGGTTCGCGATAGCGGGCTTTATCTTAACAGCTGGCAGTGGTGAGTTTTCTTGCTTTGCAAAATGACATACGTCGTACTAACGTAGTTGGGTAGTCGTGCTTGCTTTATTAGCTATCATCAGCCAGATTGAGTCTTCGAGCGGAAAGCACAGCGACTGAATGTAACGAGTCTAGCAGTGGACACAGAAAGCAGCACTAAACCTCATTGTCCTTACCGTAGTAGTTGCTGTACGTTTACGTAGGAAGGCCACAAATATCCTCAAATCGAGAGTCTCCTAGCCTCGAGAAAATATCCTATTATTTTACGAGGGCTCGAAAGAACATTGGGACATTTGGTGCCGCTTTTTGCGTCCACCGCGAGCTGCGAGCTTGGCCAGAAATTAGGCCCTCGTCGCCATTATCCTTCGCGTGCCAAACTGAGCCTTGCATAATCCCGTCCAAAACAGCTCGTAGCAACGACTAAAATCCAGAGAGTGGAACGAGAAAGAATAGACTCCTTTTTGAGCTGTTGACTTGCTGTATCAAGTTGTCCTCGCTACCCCTGTTTTAAGCGAGGCCAGTGCGACTCAAATTTTTGTAAATTTACGTTTCTTGGGAACTTCAATTTACCATAGCGCTCTCGATATGGATAAAATTCAATTTGTGGTGTCGATTTCGTAGATTATCACTTTTTGTATATATATCTAACTATGTGGTCTGCCTCTTCCTTTCCTCTCCACTCCAAGAGTGTCCCAACCAAGATCTTCAACTCATCTTCCTTTCACATCCAGCAGGTTTCCATGCACTCGGGCATTCAGCCTGTTAACATCCCTCCTGTTCTACTTAATTCCAGCCGAAGACCACTCATCCGAGGCATAAGCAACTATCTACCATGAGGCTTTTCACTGAGCAAGATATTCAGTGCATTACCAGCCAGCTCACCTTCTGGAAACAATAATTCGAGATTGAGATTAATAGATCTCTCACCACAGGTCTCCAACAGTACAAGGAGATTATGAATAGATATAAACAACAGGAGGAACATTGATTAGAGAAAATGAAGGCTGCAGAAGAATCAGAAGACCAGCATGATGCAAATTCTGATTCTGACACCAGCTCGATCTTCGATGAAAGCTCTTCTACGACCTCCACGGATTCATCAATTACATCAGCATCCGGAGCTACCGCGAATCAAGAAGACCAGGAACAAGAACCGACGTATACAGAGAAGGATCTGAGAGACGTCATCGGGCAAGTAGCTTTGGAGAAGCGACTGGACACTAGACCATTGGTACTACATGAAGCTGACCGGTTATGTAGATTTATCGCAATGCGCTGTACAGAAAGCGAATGGCACACTGTGCTTTATAATGCTAATTTTGATCCTCAAGATATTCCACCTTGGTCTAGGAGCGTTCTCGAACGATTGTGCTTTCGCAGCTGTCCGAAGTCTCCATACTGGCACAACTTTGAAGAGAACCAATGTTGTGTTTCTTGCAGGGAGCAACTTTGTGAAGTAAGTGCGCCCTTTAGCACGCAAGTATAATTCCTGTGTTGAGAGCTGTGCTCTGATTTGTGCTAATTCCTTTTTAACTTACAGCATTGTCGCAACTGTCTGCTTAGTCTATGCAGATCTGCTATACCATCCGCATCGTACAATAAAAAAGATACCCTTGCTGCCAGACGCATCATGCCGAACTGCTACACCGTAAAGAAGATACATGCTAGCCGCGAGTTATGCAACTGCACGGAATATATCATGAACCCTCTGCACTCGTGCGACTCCGACGGTGGTCACCTGTGCCAAAATTGCTTCGAAGATGCTACATCTATGCTCATGAAAGATCATATCAGAGTAGAACAAGAGAACGGCGATAATGAAGTCGCAGTATGAAACCCAATTATCTTTCTTGGGATCTACCAATGCTAATTTTAGAGATAGGAATATGTTTGCGATTGCGGTGAAGCAGCACGCCCCGGCCTAAACATATATTGCAAAATTTGCTTGCGGCAGTGCAAGCCGTACGCATTGGGGGAGAGTGCGCACACGAAAGAAAAACTCGGCGTGTCAGATGTCAATGATGGCGTTTGTCCATGGATCTTGAACTCTGTTCCCACCAGTAGGTGATGAGAATTGGGGGATGTTCGGAGTGTGAGCATCCTGAAGGGCAGATGAACATCAAATATCAACACAGCAATCTGGGATGAAGTATGCTTGCAGGCCGAGATTTTGTGGAAAGGGTCGCAGGGAAGTTTGTTTTGCGCCTTCATCTCTGTATCTACACCCTCATGGTGCTTGATTAAGACGAGTAGAGGAATCTCAACTTGATATCAGCCCGCAAACTCTCCTGCTTCATATTCCGAGTCACCTCATTGCGGCCATCTGACATAGTGTAAAGTTTCTTCTTCAGTTAACCCACTTCCTCGAGGTGAGTCCGCGCAGTCACTGTGTCATTATCTCGGGTATATTCATCTACGAAGTTGATTAAATGTGCAAATTTTTAACACGAATAAATCGACCTTGAAAGTGAAATTTACATACGCATCGCGACTTGAAAAAACACCATACAGAAGAAGTACTTTAGAGCGTAATACTTTCTACACAAACTCTTCTTCCACCATCCTCAATCACTGAATACACATCTTCGCATCCAACACAGACTTGAGGTACGGCACCTTTTCACATACACCTTACTTATTGTGAACATCCATCCCAGGGGTACGGAGCTCCAAATTTCTGAAAAGAACCTGCCCGACACTTAGCCACGATGGATCTCGGTCAAATTGGTTTCGAAAAGGCCCAAGCTATGATGCCGTACCTCAAAGCAATGTTGCGCAACGTCGAAAGAGAAATTTCTTTGACCCAGGAGAATCGGAATGGTGACTCAATGACACACAATTCAATTATGGCTGCGGCCAGGTCAATCAACGAAGGAAGGCACTGCACCACCCCGAAGGAGACTGCAGACCGCCAGAGACTGGTCCAGAACTCAGACAAGAGCGATGTTAAGTCAATCTGGACAGCCGAATCTGTGGTTGATGGGTCTGTAGCACGCTCCGACGATACAATTGGTACGTCGATTTCTCAGCTGTCGATGATAACTGTTGACTCTTCAACGCAACCGATTTACTCGTGGAAAGAGCCCCGAGATATCTTGCTGTAAGTCTGGGCATTATTGATGTGTGAATGGAGAGTAGTGCCACGCTTCATTTATCTTCTTTTCTGGTGATATGCTAATTCCTCTGCCAGTGCAATCACGAAGCGCACAACCTTCCGTCGATGGGTGCAAATTTTTGCTGACTGTGATTACTTCCCTCCGCAAGTAACCCTCAACGATTTCTACACCATCTGTCTTCGAGAATGCCCGGTCACGGGAAAGGTTCACCAATTCCACGAATCACGACGCTGTATCAGATGTGAGGTACAACTCTGCCAGGTATGTTCTTCTGACTGGTCAAATTCCTCAGTCTACGTTCGTGCCTATGGAAAGAGACATGACGACTGAACATGAATTTGAGCTTTGCAGGCAGAAGTTCTGACTAAGGGAGGACCAATGCTAACTGATGGTAGAAGTGTGAGCGTTGCCTTTTGAAGCGCTGTGAGCTCAGTCCAACTGAGCTACTCAACGACTTCAAAGAAACGTCTCAAAAAGACAGCTTAGCTGCAAAGCGAATTTGGCCAGCTTGCCAATCAAACCAATATCATAGGAGACTAATCGTTGACCTTGAGCAGGATTGCCGCTGTACCGAGTTCCTTGTGAACACCATCCACAATTGTGAAAACGGAAAGTATCATCTATGCAATGGCTGTTATGCAAATGCGCTGGTCTTGCTTCGCCAACCAAATTCACGGATAGTGGCAACGGAAAAAGACAGCCAAGTGCTCAATCATGTAGTGAGTTTCTGACCTGCGATGCTCCGTGGAAACTTTGTGAAGCTAACACTTTACAAAGGAATACTCTTGCTGTTGTGGTGCAGCTGGCAATTTGACACAGCCAGCAGTCTGCAAGATCTGTCTTCGCTATTGCCACTTTCATTGCTTAGATGAAGTCGACAAGAAAGCTTGTGCTGAAGGAGAGAAAGAGTGGAATCAGGGACCATGCCCTTGGGTACTGAAATCCGTTGAGGCGTCACTGGCAGCCTGGAAGGTCGTGAAGACCTATCGCTGCTATTTGGAAGGCAGTGGCTCGGAGAGCGCAGATAGCGAGGAAATTGCTGAGTATATCGGGAACCAGACTGCATGAGTGGAGGTCTTGTTTTGTAGAAAAGAATGATATTAGCCTGCTTCTGTCCTGATCCGATGGTATGGAGCTGCCTAAGACACTCACGATTGTTAAGTTGTTCTCAGCTTCAACCTAACAGGCAGTAAAACTCATTGCCTGAAAAATAACACAAGTAGAAAATGAGATTTACTATCATCATAACGAACTGAGAGTTTCAAGTGGCCTAAAAACCAAGTCACAGAAGGATAGAACTTTCAGCCACCTGCTGAGCTATACCCATTGAGCCGTGTTCTTTCCTTCTTTTGATCACTCAATATGTGCAACATTTTTCCACTCACTGGATCCACCCCAACCTCCTGCCGAGAAAGCTCATCCCACCAAGTGCAGCTGTTACTCCAGTGAACACAACTAAACTTCCGTACTTGCTCCCATACCCGGCTCCTCTTGTATTCGCATTTCCGCTGCTCTCTCTCAATAGTATCTCACTTAAAGGACCACTAAGCAGTGACCCAATTCCCCTCCCGGCACGAATAACCCCTAGCAATATGCCGATGTCCGTACTCTGGTTTTGTCTCTTTACTAGCTTTATAACGCCAGCATTCGTACTTACAAATCCCCCAGCAAAGAACCCATACAAAATAGTAAAGATACACAGAAGTGGTAAAGTAGTCGAAAGTCCCCAGAACACAAATACAGAGAAGGTGGCGCCAATAGTAGATAATAGGATAACCGTCGTGACATGAAATCTATCACAAAGAATTCCCATAATTATAGTTGCGAAGACTGCTGAGACATTCAGAAGAGCAATAAGCATGGAGCCGATGCTAGGTGAGAGCCCAAGGGACTGCGCAAAAGTAGGCAAATATATCGAAGGGAGGAAGTAGCCGAGAGATTCGATGATTAAGCATGCTTGGAAAAGCCAGAAGCTGATGCTCTTGAGGAATCCAAGACCATAGCGGGGAGGTAGAGAGACTAGAGATACTGGTAGGCGGGGGCGGAGGAAGTGTATGAGTGGTGTAGAGAGGATCAGGATTGTGGTGGCCCAGATACGAAGAGTACTTCGGAAGCCATATTTTCCAAGGATCGCATTTAAGAGAAAGGGCACAATGACTCCAGAGGTGCTAGTTCCGGCCTGAATATCGAGTCATTAATTCTGGATATTAGTAGAGAGAGGAAGTGGAGATCTTACCCAAAGAACCCCGTATGCGAGACCCTTGCGCTCAATGAACCATTCGTCGATAAAGAGTAAAGTTGGGCAGTAAATAACAGAAGCACCTACACCGTATAGGACTCCCTGAGTAAGGATCAGATGATTGACTTTATCGGCGAAAGACGCGGCCGTCAGGCCAGCAGCCATGAGTGGCATGCCTGCCCATTGCGAGGTTTGCGCAAGGCGGGGCCATTTCTTGTATGCTGGGAAGAGAAATAAGCCGG
>Ga0302140_10007443_pt1 | contig 13704 bp, 15 predicted proteins | sample I_Bog_E1_1_FD_202095 | JGI IMG/M metagenome (GOLD analysis project Ga0302140, IMG submission 202095) | Peat permafrost microbial communities from Stordalen Mire near Abisko, Sweden - I_Bog_E1_1 | ecosystem: Environmental > Terrestrial > Soil > Wetlands > Peat | place: Sweden: Abisko, Stordalen...
TTAACGTTAGTCAAAAAAACCACCGCGCCGAAGATCACAAACGACACCAGCCATATCAGCAACGCCGCCTTTTTGTCATTCTTCTGTAAAACCGGAGTAAGCATAAAATACTATTTTACTGTTTAACTATTTAATCTCTTAACTTATTAACCCATCACCCCTTCTTATGCTTTCTTTCCAGCGTCAGCAATACGATGTCATCTGCACACTTGCGCACATCAGTATCATTAAGCCCGTCATAATATCCTCTGATGTATCTATCCTTATCAAGCAGCACAAACCGGTCTGTATGTATAAAATCTTCTGCCCCACCATCACCGGGCCCGGTCGAAACACCGAGCTCATTACGTATGAAATTGTAAATCGTCTTTTTATCACCTGTCAAAAACCACCAATGGTCCGGATTAGCATTGAAACGGTCTGCATAGGTCCGCAATACCTGGAAAGAATCATATCCCGGGTTTACAGTGATGGAAATAAACTGCACAATGGTATCGAGCGATGCTTCTTTTTTAGGATCTTTCTTAAAGCTGGTTTGTAACAGCTCCATGCTCTTCGAGAGCTTCGGGCATATGGTGGGGCAAGTGGTAAAAAAGAAATCGATCACCACTGCTTTACCCACAAGCGATTTATTCAGCCATACTTTTTCTCCCAGCTGGTTAGTGAGCTCTATATCTGCCACCTGGTGAAAGGTAGTATCCCTTTGCACCTTGCCATCTACCACCTGGCTGTCTGTTTTATCTATCAGGTAGTAATGGGGCATCTTTACCTTACCCTTGGATAGCTCAGTGGTTACAAAGTAAAAAAATAGTGGTAGCAATACAGCTACCACTAGTGCGAGAAATATTTTCTTATTTGATTTTCCTTCGGTCATTTTGTATTTCCTCTTCCTTACGGAGCCACCTGCTCTACTTTGTGCCTTGCAGGTGATTCGTTATTCATTTTCAACCAAAAACCTCCGTCAGCAAGGAAAGCAATGATAAACCATACAAACAATACCAGTGGCACCAACACGGTGACCATGAAGTTTTTCAACTCATCGCCAAGGTGCATAAATACAGCCACGATATAACCAGCTTTAACAATAGTTAAGATCAGGAAGCCGCCATTAGCCACAGCCTTTGGAAGTGAGTGGCTGAAAAACATACCCATGATTACTTCCACTATCGTAATAACAAGCAGTATCCAGAATATTTTCCAGATCCTTTTTACCTGGTTCTTGCTCTCCTCAGAATTTACATCTGAGTGGTGCTGCATTACACCCGAATAAAGTTTAGACTGGTCGCCTTCGTATAAGTGCTGGATGCTATTGTGATGATGATGTCCTGACATTTTGAATATTGTTTTGTTATGATTTTAATTACAACTTTAGACTTTCTATTCTTTACTTCCGACTATTATAACAGGTAAAAGCAAGTAAACACAAACACCCAAACCAGATCTACGAAGTGCCAGTAAAGTCCTATTTTCTCTACCATTTCATAATGGCCGCGGCGCTCATAAACTCCGTTTACCGTATTTACAAGGATCAGGATGTTGAATATTACCCCGGTGGTAACGTGGCCACCATGGAAACCTGTAATGGTAAAGAAGTAATTAAAGAAATCGTGCGTAGCCTGCATAGCCACAATAGGATGATTGTTTACAAGAGCGTTCACAGCTTCCTTTTTCATATCGAAAAAGCCCTTAAACTGTGTTACTGGTGTTACGCTCATATCAGTGAAAGAACCCCACCAGCCGCCTTCGCTGTGAAGATGTGTCCACTCCCATGCCTGGCAGCTCAGGAAGCAGATACCACCTACTATGGTCCACAATAACCATTTTGCTACGTTCTTTTTATCACCATAGTGACCCGCATGCACCGCGAGCACCATCGTTACCGAACTCATGATAAGTATGAACGTCATCAAACTCACAAACAAAAGTGGAAGGTTATGCTCACCCATGAAAGGGAAAGACTTGAACACCTGGTTGGCATCAGGCCACACAGCACTGAAAAAGCGGGTAGTCCCGTAAGAGATCAGGAATGCCCCGAAGGTAAGTGCATCCGATAATAGGAAAAACCACATCATCATTTTACCGTAGCTCACATTATAGGGTGAGCGTCCGCCTGCCCATACGCTTGGTTCTTTGTCTGCCGTTATTACTGTTGTTTGTGACATAGACTATTTTAAGTGTTATTGTAATCCGCGTGCGAATTTCTAAATAATTTTACTGATTTACCAGAAAGAAGACAAATAAATATATCCACAATACATCCATGAAGTGCCAGTAAGTGGCTGCAATCTCCAACCCGGTTGCATTGTAGGTCTTTACGTTGGTCCTAAAAGCGCGGAAAAATACAAATAATAATGCAATAATTCCACCCAAAAGATGCGCAAGGTGCAAACCGGCTATTATAAAAAGAAAAGATTCACTCGGATTTCCGTTCAAACGTACTGTGGCTGCCTCGTTCAGCACCTGTCCGTTTATCCTTACCTGCTGTAGCTGGTGATACAATTGATAAAAACCCATAAACTGTAGCGCACCAAATAATACACCCAATAATAAAGTTACTGTGATCAGCATACGGTATTTCGGTATTTGCCGGGTCTTAAATGCCCTTACACCCAATATCATTGTAATGCTGCTGATAATGATCACCCCGGTAGAATACGTAAATACAGCAGGCATATTATAATAACGCCAGTTGCCCTGCGCCTCACGCACCATATACCCACTCGTAAGCCCTGCAAAGGCCATACTGATGCTAGCCATTGCCAGCCACATCAAAAATTTCTGCGGATGTATTTTCTTCCTTTCTTTCCCTTGCTCCACTAGTGTATTCATATAAAAAACTAATTATTACTCACAAAACAATCCAAATTACTAATTACAAATCCCCTTAAACTTTATCTATCACCAGCGCCAGCAATATTGTGGGCAGGTAAATAAATGAGGCAAACATCACTCTCCTGGCAGATTTATAATCGTTCTTTAAGTAAAACAATATAGACGCGCCAAAATACATCAACCCGCCCAGCACACATATCCACATGCCGGGGCTGCCTATCAGGCCTATAGCATGCGGCACCATGGCCATGGGTATCAGCACAAGGCTATACAGCATGCACTGTACACCTGTGAACCGGGTCTCTTTTTCGCGTGTCGGCAGCATGCGTATCCCTGCATTGCTGTAATCATCAAAAGCCACCCATGCTATAGCCCAGAAGTGCGGAAACTGCCAGAAGAATTGCAGCAGGAATAATATCCATCCCCCCGTATTCACACTACCAGTAAAGCTCCCTGTTGCGGCCACCCACCCTATCAATGGTGGCAGCGCACCCGGTATCGCGCCTATAAAAACCGCTATCGGGTGTATCTTCTTCATCGGGGTATATGCAAATGCATATAGCAACAGCGAAAAGAAACTCAGCAAGCCCGCCATTGGGTTAAAATAGTTACCCAGCAGCAATGCCCCGCTTATGCCGGTAACGGCCGCAAATACCCACGCTTCTTTATGCCCCATACGCCCATCAGGCATAGGGCGCAGGCGTGTGCGCTTCATCAGTGCATCACTTTCGCGCTCCAGTATTTGGTTTATGGTATTGGCGCCGCCGGTCACCAGCATCCCGCCCGCAAAGAGTATGACTATTTGCCGCCAAACAGCCATATCATTCCATACAAAATGAATATTGGGTGCCATCAGGTAGCCTATCACGCTGCTGAATACCACCATGCCGCTCAGATTGGGCTTCAATAACTGGTTGTAGTCCCTGGCGCGTGATACCGCCACAATATGCCATTTTGCCTTTATTGGCTCTTCCCGCAACATTTAATAAAATAATAATAGATAAAACAGGCTGCGAAAGTACGAATATTTATCGTTTTTGGAACGGGAATATCTGTATTATTATCCTTGACCGAACAATCCGTTAAGGAATATATTCATAAGTAGGTATGACTACGTTAGTTGTAGTTCCGGATGTAGATACGGTAACCGGTATACCGCCCTTCACATTAGGCGGTGAATAGGCCCCGTGATATCCCACGGCCTGCAAATAATAAAGCCCCACGGTAAGGTTTTTGAACACTGCTACAGGCGTGCCACCTGTCAGCACTACTGAATCCGAATCGTCATACACATTATTCGCCGGCTCATCGAGTGTACCATACTTTATGTACACAATACACGTATCCAGCAGGTCGCCATGATGCTCCCCGGATACGGAAATGGTACAATTACCACCCAAACCGCCGCCACTTATGCTGTTATGCGGCTTTTTGCACCCCGCGGCGATCATGCACACAAAAAAAATGCCCGATAGGAAAAGTACAACTCTCATATAGCTAAATTACTCAGTTTTATCTACATTATGTTTCTTAAACGAAAAATATCGCTGCAAACCCACATAATATATCGGGTAGTTATGCAGGTAAGAATAATTGACCAGCGGCAATGCCACCGATACATCTACCCGCAGCGATGATTGTATGATCCACTGCACACCCGGGTAAACATCTACATAGCTCCCTGCTTTCAATATGGAAATAGTGTTCGGTATCTTGTCTGTCACTACGCCATCCTGTTGGGTCACCTCTGCTGCCCCATAAGTCTTGCCCAGGAACTCCAGGTACAGGTTCACATTGCTCTGTTTATAATTCTTATAATGCCGTGGAAAAAGCAAATAACCCAGCGCCAGGTCGCAAGTTGCGGCATTACCATATTTAAACGTCACAGGGTAGACACCCCCATACTGGTCATACGAATTTCCGGAATATTCAAATGGCAATATCCCACCAACCGTGAGTGTAGCGGCAAAATGAGATTTCAGATAAGTAGAGATCAGCCCTGCGCCCACACCGCTGTTATGGGTAAGTAATTCCGGCTCAGCAAGATGCGAAGCTATTCGCACATACGACAGCTCTCCATAAGCGGCCATCCTGAAGTGGCTGTTCTGCCCGTCCGATGAATAGATCCTGTACTGGCCATAAAGATCACTCCCCGAAAAGATATATGGATATGGCACCGCCGCCGGCACATTGGCGCTCACCTCCGGCCCTTTCCCCGAATGGTTATGTAAAATAAAATCTACCGGAAGATATAATGAATGATAGTCAGACCCCACACCCGATAAAGTAAGTGTAAGTTTAGGCGTTACGCCATACATCACCCTCAATACCGTTATTTTACGTATCAGCCCGTCTTCATCATAACTCTCGTTAAACAACCTTACACCCAGCGTGCCCTTAGGTATAGTGCTGGCAGGCAAGGTCACATTGTAAAGTTCTTGCCCTTTAACGGCCTGAACGAAGAAAAACAAGAAAATGACACTAAATAGCTTTTTCATGCGGGCAGATGACCAGGATCACACTAAAATAACTGCATAAATTTAATGAAATAACATTGGTATTACGTAGCTTTGTTTTTTAAAGTGCTTTTGATTCATCGCTTTTTTTGAAAAAGATTATTGCCATAGTAGCCCTTCTGGGTATCTTGTTGCAAACCTTCAGCCAGGTTGTAATCATAGGCCAGTACTATGCCAATAAAGACTTCATTGCAAAAAATCTCTGCGAGAACCGCGATAAACCCATGATGCATTGCGATGGTAAATGCTGCCTCAAAAAGAAACTGGCACAGCAAAGCAAAGAGCAGCTGCCCAGCTCCCGTAATCAGAAAAGCGAGCAGGTGGTCACGCTCTTTTGCGCAACTCCGCGTTTCGAAATAAATTACACTGCACAGTTTAAGGTTCCTAATAAATATTTTAGTTACAACGATCTGGCAACTGCCTCTTTCCACCACGCCGTCTTCCACCCGCCAACAGCTTAATGTTTTTTTATTGATGGTATAGGTACGTCATGCATGCTCCGGCAGTGTGATGTGGCCCATTATACATTTATTCAAAACATTTCGTCATGAAATTTTTAAAAATATTCCTGCCATTGATTTGCGGGCTCGCATCTGGTTACAGCTATGCCCAGCAAGACAGTGCAGGCCAGGGTATAAAAATACAAGGCACAGATGCCTCCGCCTGCAATGGCTTTTGCTGCTGCGCCGGAAACACCCAGGCACCGATTGGCGTTATGACAGACCATATCCATAATAAAGGCACTTGGATGCTGTCATACACTTACATGAACACCATGATGCAGGGCAATAATGTAGGCGCTGACAAAGTAAGCGACAATGCCATTTACAAAAACTACATGATGGCCCCCGAAACCATGAGCATGCAAATGCATATGCTCATGGCCATGTATGGGGTCACCGACAAGCTCACCGTTATGGCAATGGGTGGCTACATGGTCAATAACATGAGCATGAACATGGACTCCAAAGGTGGATATATGTTTATGAACGGCTCATGGATGTATATGCCCGCAGGTACAAACATGGGCATGCAAACCATGTCCTCCGGATTTACAGACACTAAGCTTTCTGCGCTATATAACTTTTCCAATATCGCCGCACAGCGCATCATCGGCAGCTTGGGCATCAGTCTCCCCACAGGTAGTATCAGGCAAACAGGCACTACCATTCTGGGCGATAACCAGCAGCTCGCTTATGATATGCAAACAGGCACCGGCTCGGTAAGCATCGATCCGGACATTACCTATGCCCGCAAGTATGGCTCCTTCTATTGGGGTGCTAACGCCGGTGCCGATGTAAAGCTCAATTATAATTCGTTAGGCTATAAAGACGGCAATATATATCACGCCACTGCATGGGCCGGCTATCAGTTCCTGCCCTTTTTAAGCGGCACCCTCAGGGCCGAGGATGTCTATACGGGTAAGATCTCCGGCTCCGACCCTGCCGTTAATAACGCAACGTATCAGGACAATGACCCCACTACCGTAACCGGCAACTATGGCGGCACCTGCATGAACGTATATCTCGGCGTCAACTTTTACATGATGAAGCCGGTACTGGAGCACTTCCGCATTATGGCAGAATATGGTATGCCCGTTTATCAGAACCTTAACGGCACACAAATGGCGCTCAAAGCAAACTTGCTTGCAGGCCTTCAATACTCATTTTAAAACGCAGTCTTGAGGTGCCACACTTTTGAGTTGTGGCACATCTGAATCAAAATCTTTAACCATCTTAATCAAAAATATTTATGAAAAAACATTCAGTCCTACTCCTTTCTTTAGTAGCAATTACAGTAACGCTCATGTCCATCAGCATGACTTCATGCAAACACAAAAATAATAGTTCATCCGATTCCGCTATCTTTCTTTTCCACCTCCACACGCAAATAATCGATAGTACCATCGGTGGCAATGTTGATGGGTTCGATAGCAATACCACAGGTTCCGCAAATCCCTGGTATCTTGATTCCCTCGGCAGGCGCATTGAATTGTTTACACCGCAATTTTTTGTGTCAAACATCATTTTGGTTAATGCAAACGGCACTACCTACCCGCTCGCTAATGTGGTGATCTTAAAAGGCCTTGACAGCGAAGACTATTATTTAGCCAAAGCGCCGGTGGGCACATATGTTTCCGCTAAGTTTACGGTTGGCCTGAGCAATGCTGACGATGCGGCATCTCCTTCCACAGATTTTTTGACAAACACCAATCTTACCGGCTCGCTTCTCACATTCAATCAGGCTTACCCGCTTCAGTCAACTATGTGGAATGGCACAAATTATTATGGCATGGTCATAACCGGTGCGTATGATACATCTGCCACAGGCACGGGCCTTAACCCCATACAGTTCAGCTTCCAGATACCCAATAACCTCACCACACAATACCAGGTAGTACTGCCTACCAGGGGCACAGCAGCAGCTAACAACTATCCTGTATATGTGGCTACCGCCGGAAGCACTAACTATATCCACATCCTTTGCGATTACGGCAAACTTTTGGCCGCCATCAATTTAAGGACAAGCAACGTTACAAATGCTACCACAAATCCACTTATTGCTGATACACTCGCAAACAACCTGCTTAATATGTACCGTTATGAGCAGTAAAAAATATGCAGTAGCCGTCATTTGCATCACACTCCTTGGTGTGGTGCAAATGATCTCCTGCACCCATCCGCCCGAAATACCCACGGTAAGTTTTAGCAACGACATCATTCCTATACTCAATGCCAGTTGCACCATAAACACCAGTTGCCATTTAGGTGCCAACAGCACTAACCTGCAAACAAATTTCGACAGCGATTCTGCATACTATACCATTACCCACAAAGGGCTGGTTTCTACCACCAACCCCACATCAAGCCTTTTGTACTCTGAAGTAAGAAGTAATGAAATGCCCATCGCCCCTGTGCCACCATTGTCCACCGCCCAGCAAACCCTTATTCTGGAATGGATACAGCAAGGTGCAAGAAATAATTGAAGTAGTATATAGAAGTGATTTTATTAAAACCTGTACCCCACCTTCAGTGCTCCCTGTATCAGGAATTCATTGTTTTCATTATGGCCGTCTGCCTTATTGATCGCAGTCCCGCCCATCCCCAATTCTCCCCCCACATACATTCTGCTGTCCACATTTATATTCAGCGAGTTCTGCCACATCGCCCCCACAAGAAAATGATGCTGCACAAACTCTGTCGTGTTCAGCCCGTTCAGGTCCAGTAAATAATTCGATTGCCTCCCGGTCCCTATAACTACCGATGCCCCGGTTGCATACTTTAATCGCCCGTAACTACCCGTTGGGTAAAACTTCACACCCGGCATAGTATACAGCATAGGGTTTGTTTTCCCCGTTTCATAGCTGCCTGTATTGTAGTCGTATATCCTGTTGGTATTCGCTACATTAAACGTTACTATCACCGGCACATATAGTGCAAATAAGCCTTTTCTATCCAGGCTTCTTTCATAACTACCTCCAATCCCCAGGCCATTCTCTGTAAACTGAAAAGGCATTACAGATACTATATTCTGTTTGTATTTTGTTCGCTGGCTGTGCGCGGCACTGTCAACTTGAGCCCGGCAAAAGGCGGGAAAGAAAAAACAAACAAAAAATAAGCAGCCAATTATTTTTCTCATTTAGTCTTATTAATTGCCCAGGCACTTCCTTCACTGCTTTTTTACGAAATACCTCCTTCTCCCTCGGAGAGGCGGGGTGAGGCCTAACGGCCCTTGCTTTAGCCAAAATAAACACTACGATAGCGAAACATGATACACCTTACCGCTCACCCCGCCACAACTATTGTTCATGGCTGCCTCATTCTTTTTCAGTTCATTCTTTGGCATAAATTTCTTCCCCACAAATTTTAGCTTCACCGTTCCCCTCAGCGGCTCCTTAGGCGCTTCTGTCAACACATACTGGTCGCCCTTATAATTAATGCACGCCCCGCTCGATGTCACCGAATTGTCCACAACAAGATCTGCCTGCAGATACCGCACCGAAAACCCGGCATTGATCACCGCCTGCGCCACCTTGTCCATATCAGCCTTCTTATTTTTCTTCAGGATGATCTTGCCTTCCGTATGTTCCAGGTTCATTTGCACATCCGCCACAAAATCCAGCTTCCTGATGCTCAGCTCCACCGTGCGGGAGCATTGTGAGCACGTAAGGCCGTTCACACCTATGTATGCTGTTTCAAATTGCGCCTGCGCCTGCAACACAAAAAATAGTCCAAATACAACAATCGTTATCGTCTTAAAAAAAATCGCTTTCATACAATTAAAGTCGTAATGCTCTATAAAATTACGCATTGTTACACAAACGAAATCATAAAACAAAGAAGTCATCAAACTCCTACTCCTTCACAAACTTCTTCGCCTGCCCATTCATCTGTACAAAATAAACCCCCGGCGGCAGCTCCGAAATATCCACACGTAACACCTCCCTCTCCCCCGGAGAGGGTCGGGGTGAGGCTACCGTCTGCCCCAGCACATTACAAATAACCACCTCACCAATCCCCTGCTCACAGCTCACCGTCAGTTCCGTGGTAGCCGGGTTAGGATATACCTGCCAGTTTTTAACTACTGTAGGCATAGCAGGCACACCCGTATTGCATATACCTGTTGTGGTGGTCACTACCGTAGCCCTGTCTCCCTCGGTAGTGTCTATATAAGCTACGTATGGCATGCCATTACCGTCTATAGCAAGGGCTGTATTTCCCACAGCAATGTCTGTAGAATAACCGATACTCCCACCCACCATTACCCAATTACCATCAATATACTTCATTAGCATTACTTCCAAATTATTATTGTTAGTAAATGCAATATATGGCGTACCGCATTCGTCTGTAGCTATCCAGTTGTTATATCCGTCTGCAGGGGCAACAGAAAAGCCCGGGCTGCCTGCCAATTCCCAACCACCTACGCCACTAGCGGGGCATTTCATTACTGTTATAGCGCCGCTATAATAATAATCCCCGTAAACTACATACAAGGTATCATTGGTGCCTACCGCGATCGAAGGAACCTCTGCTATATTATCAGAAAAACCGGCACTACCAACACTCGTCCACATGCCATTTGAATATTTCACTACGGTTGCTTTGCTATTATAATTGTCATCTGGATATGTTACGTAAGGTGTGCCATCAGAGCCAATAGCCATTGCGGTCCAGTCTACTGATCCGGTAGAGCATGGACTGCCGCCAACTATTATCCAATTACTCCCATCAAATTTCCTTACTACAGCATCTCCTTGCCCATAGCCATTATCAATACAAACTATGTATGGTGTGTCATTCTGTCCAATAGCTATAGCTGGAGAATATAGTCCGCTGTCCGTGAATGGTCCCGAACCTACCGTAACCCAACTGCCACCTACATACTTCATCACAATTCCGTTATTGCTATAAAATGAGTCAATAAACGCGACGTAAGGGATGCCGTTGTCATCTACCGCTATAGTTGTCATACTCACAACACCGGCCGAAAAACCCGGGTTACCTACATTCACCCATACATTGCTGCTGTCTTTCATCACTGTAGCTTTTCCTCCATTTGCATCATCAACGTATACAACATAGGGTGTACCGTCAGGCGCAGTCGCAATAGAGATATACAATCGTACTGCCCCCGCAGAAAACCCCGCACTACCCACTGTCGTCCAACCTTGAGTGTATCCTGTGTTGCAACTCATTACTAACGCTGACACTAATGTGGTAATTAAACGCACACTTTTTTGCGTGTTACTCTTTTTCATACGTGTATTTTAAAAAATTACAAAAAGAAAATAAGCCACACCGCAAAAGCGATGTGGCTTAAAATTTATTGCTTTACAATTACAGTATTATAGTCGCGGTGTCCATCTTTATTTCCTGTAAAGATATAACTGCCTGCGGCAAGTGAAGATATATCTATGCTTTGAGTACCTTCAGTCAGGCTTCCTCCCAGAAGTGTTCTTCCCAGCATATCTGTGATCACATAACTTCCACCGGGGTTATTCACGGTAAGTGCGGTGGTAGCTGGGTTAGGATATACCTGCCAGTCAGCAGTACTAGTCACCACAGGCACACCTGTATTGCATATACCTGTTGTGGTGGTCACTACCGTAGCCCTGTCTCCTTCAGTAGTATCTATATACGCTACGTATGGCATGCCATTACCATCTATCGCAAGGGCTGTATTTCCCACATCCACTACAGTTGAATAACCAATATTGCCGCCCACTGTTGTCCAATTACCATCAGTATATTTCATTACACCCACTTGCGAATTATCATTATCAGTAAATACAATATATGGCGTGCCGCATCCATCTACGGCTATCCAGTTGGTATACCCGACCGTTGGAGCTCCTGTGAAACCGGCGGGGCCTACTGTTTCCCACGTGCTGTCATTATATTTCATTACTGTGGTGGCACCGCCATAATAAGCATCTCCATAAGCCACATAAAGGGAATCATTAGCGCCTATGGCTATTGAAGGTTCGTCCGCGTAATAAATCGAAAAACCTGGGCTGCCAACCGCTGCCCATACACCACCTGTATATTTCATTACCGTAGCTTTACCGTCATTAGTGTCATCCTGATACGCCACATACGGGGTACCATCTTGCCCTATCGCTATCGAAGTCCAGCCCACCGATCCGGCAGAGCAAGGTCCCCCACCTACTACTACCCAATTATTGCCGTCAAATTTCCTCACCACGGCATCTCCCTGCCCATAACTATTATCTAAGCAAACTATGTATGGTGTATCATTCTGCCCGATAGCTATCGCAGTAGTATTTACACCGCTGTCCGAAAATGGCCCCCCACCTAGAGTCACCCAACTGCCCCCGATGTACTTCATCACAATCCCCTTGTCGTTATAAAACGAATCAATGTAAGCAATATAAGGGGTGCCATTACTGTCTATAGCTATAGTTAGATAACCCGCAGCCCCTGCGGAGAACCCCGGGCTGCCAACGTTCACCCAAATATTACTACTATCCTTCATCACCGTAGCTTTGTTCCCATTGGCATTATCGCTATACACAACATAGGGTGTGCCATCCGGTGCTGTTGCAATAGATATATATATTCGCACGGTCCCAGCCGAGAATCCCGAGCTACCCACTGTTGTCCAGCTTTGAGTGTATCCAGTATTGCAACTAAATACTATCGCTAACCCTAATGCCATGATTAAATGCATATTTTTCCGACTGCTGTTCTTTTTCATAAATGTATTTTCAGAATTACAAAAGAAAATAAGCCGCACTGATTACTCCTTCACAAACTTCTTCGCCTGCCCATTCATCTGTACAAAATAAACCCCCGGCGGCAGCTCCGAAATATCCGCATGCAATACCTCCCGCTCCCCCGCAGACGGCCGGGGCGAGGCTACCGTCTGCCCCAGCACATTACAAATCACCACCTCCCCTACCCCCTGCTCACAGCTCACCGTCACTTCCGTAGTCGCAGGGTTAGGATATATCTGCCAGTTAGCAATACTAGTCACCACAGGCACACCCGTATTGCATATACCTGTTGTAGTGGTCACTACCGTAGCCCTGTTCCCTTCTGTAGTGTCTATATAAGCTACGTATGGCACGCCATTACCGTCTATAGCAAGGGCAGTATTTCCCTCATCTACTACAGTTGAATAACCAATATTGCCGCCCACTGTTGCCCACCCACCATCGATATATTTCATCACAAAAGTCTCTGAATTATCATTATCAGTAGATACTACATAGGGTGTACCGCATCCGTCCACTGCTATCCAGTTGGTATACCCAGACCCTGGGCCTGCCGAGAAACCTGGATTGCCCACTGCTACCCAGGCGCTACCATTAAACTTCATTACCGTACTATAGCCACCGTAGTAGATATCCGAATAAGCCACATATAGGGTATCATTCGGCCCTATAGCTACAGAGGGATATTCGGCATAATAAATCGAAAACCCTGGACTACCAACACTCGCCCAGGCGCCACCTGTATATTTCATTACCGTAGCTTTACCGTCATTAGTGTCATCCTGATAGGCTACATACGGGATTCCATCCTGCCCTATCGCTATCGAAGTCCAGCCCACCGATCCGGCAGAGCAAGGACCTCCACCAACTATTACCCAATTGCTGCCATCAAATTTTCGCACTACTGCAGCTCCCTGGCCATAAGCAAAATCTACACATGCTAAGTAGGGTGTATCATTAAGCCCTATAGCTATGGAAGTTGAGTATACATCCGTATCAGAAAAATAGGCTCCGCCTATAGGTTCCCAGTTACCACTACTATACTTCATTACAACTCCTTTGTTACCATACAATGAATCAGTATATGCCACATAAAGATTACCACTGCCGTCTACA
>Ga0302140_10007445_pt1 | contig 13701 bp, 11 predicted proteins | sample I_Bog_E1_1_FD_202095 | JGI IMG/M metagenome (GOLD analysis project Ga0302140, IMG submission 202095) | Peat permafrost microbial communities from Stordalen Mire near Abisko, Sweden - I_Bog_E1_1 | ecosystem: Environmental > Terrestrial > Soil > Wetlands > Peat | place: Sweden: Abisko, Stordalen...
GTATTACGAAAGAAGTTTACGCTTTAATTTCCAATCTCCCCGATGACGCCTATTTCAAGCTGGGTAAATTTACCACTCCCTATGGTTTAGAACTGGCTGACGACAACAGTTTGGTTCGGGATGATTTGGTTAGTAACAATAGCGGTGGTTATATTTTTACTTTTGACAATCCTACCTACGATGGTGTGGAATTCGGCATATACCCGGGCAGTCTATTTTTAAATGCCGCCGCCTTTAATGACGGCGTCAATCCGGCTGAAAAAGACTTCTCCGCTAAAGGCGGCATCAGCTTACGCGAATTCACTTTGGGTGGATCGATTTACAGCCAAAATCTGGATAACACAGCCAACACAGGCGGAAAAATCCGATATGGCGCCTATGGTTGGACCAAACTAGGACCTGTGGTTCTTTTGGGTGAGTTTGATTCGGGACACGATAATCTCCTGACGGCCGGAGCAGTCACTGGACAGGACACCTACACCGCTTATCACGCCAGCGCCGAAATCGACCTAGGGCTGGATATGTATTTACGTTTTGTGAACGAATACCTGACCGATACAAACCTCGGCGCCGGTTTTGACGGTTTTCGGGATGTCGTCACCTTCCGCTTTTATCCCATCCGTAATTTAAAATGTCAGATGGATGCGCAAAGAATGGACCCCACTGCCGGATCGGCCAATTATGGTTCGGGGCCTTATTACGCCGCGATCTTCGACACTTACCTTTTTTATTAACCTAAAAACCTCTATTGGCTCTGGTAATAAAACCTTTGCCCATAGAGGTTTTTTATTTATACCGGGAAACTATTTTTCAAACCCGCGCTGCTCGTAGACATTAAATAATCCTTTGAGTAAACTACCTTCGCTCGTGGAAGATTTCATTCATTTCAGGAGGGTTTATGTCTCATCGTCCCAAAATTACTATCGTCGGTGCCGGAAACGTAGGCGCCTCATGCGCCGCCTGGATCGCCGAAAGAGACTTGGGCGATATCGTTCTCCTTGATATTCCCGCCGCCAAAGACATGCCCAAGGGAAAAGCCCTGGACTTGCTGCAAGTTGGCCCCATTTCGGGCTATAACACTCATCTCATCGGCACAACCGACTTCGCCGATACCGCCAAATCAGATATCTGCGTCATTACCGCCGGCGTTCCGCGCAAACCAGGCATGAGCCGTGAGGACTTAGTCGCGATTAACCAGGGTATTGTGGCGGACGTCACGAAAAAGCTCGTTTCCCTTTCACCCGATACCATCCTCATCGTGGTAACCAATCCCCTGGACACCATGTGCTACGTGGCTTATAAAGCCGCCGGATTGCCCAAACACCGCGTCATTGGACAGGCCGGTGTTTTGGATTCAGCCCGCATGAGAACCTTCTTGGCCCAGGCCACCGATGTGGCGGTGGAAAATGTTCACGCCGCGGTTATCGGCGGTCATGGCGACGAAATGGTGCCTTTAGTTCGCTATTCCACGATTGCCGGCATTCCCATTTCAAATATTCTCAAACCGGAACAGGTAACCTCCATTGTGGACCGCACCCGTAAGGGCGGCAGTGAACTGGTCAATTTGATCGGCGTCTCAGCCTGGTATGCGCCCGGCGCGGCCGCCGGTTCCATGGTCGAAGCCATATTAAAAGACAAAAACTTAATTGTTCCCTGTTCCGCTTATTTGGAAGGAGAGTATGATTTGAAAGATACCTATTTCGGCGTTTATTGTAAACTTAACCGAAAAGGCTTGGAAAATATAATTGAAATTCCTTTGAACAATGAAGAACGCGCTATGGTGGAAAAATCCGCGGATCTCATCCGTGAAACCATGAAAGCGCTTAAATAATCAGTATTCATTTTGTGCCTTCCCCAGCGGTTTTTAACTTAAAAATTAAAAACCGCTTTTTGTTGCGATGAACAATCGCCATAGCTTTGAACGTTATCTTGAGTCAGGGAACGGGCATGAGTGAACCCATAAAAAAAACCAACAGAAAAAACTGGCTGGCTTTTCTTTCTCTGGCGCTTCTCCTGGGTGTCATTCTTCGCCTTTCATTTCCCGGCGACATTGAATACAAAGATGACGAGAAATATATGTTTGAGGCTACCCAGAACATCGGCGTTACGGAATCCTGGCCTCTATTGGGAATGCCTTCGGGCGTAAAGGTCAATAACCCGGGTATGAGCATTTGGATTTTCGCGGTCCTGGCAAAAATCACCCATGCTTCCACCCCGCCCGAACTGGCCCGGGCAGTGCAATGGCTTAATATTCTTGCCCTGTTTGTGCTGGCTTTTTTCAGCCTTCGTTTATTGCCCGAGCCTGAAAAACCAGCCTGGTGCTGGGCCACCGCTTTCGCGGCGGTCAACCCCATCGCGGTCCTATATCAACGAAAAATCTGGGCCCAGTGTACCCTTCCCTTCTTTTGCGTTCTTCTGTGGATCGCCTGGCATTTCCGGCATAAACGAACAGGAGCCTTCTTTTGGGGGTTACTCGGAGTTTGCCTGGGACAGATTCATATGTCGGGGTTTTTTCTGGCCGCCGCTCTTTTTGTGTGGACCGTCATTCATGAGCGTGTGGCCCGATGGGGTTCCTGGCTGTTGGGCTCGATAGTAGGCGCCATTCCTCTCATTCCCTGGTTTCAATACATCCTTTCCAAACCCGCGAACGAATCGACCGGGCTGAATTTTTTGAATATTCTTCAACTCCGATTTTGGCGGTACTGGGTGTCCGATGCTTTAGGCATAGGGCTCAACACCAGCCTGGGCAATTCCCAGTATTGGGATTTCATGCGCTACCCCTTGATCGGGGGAATGGGAACTTACCTGGTGGGCATCGGCCATACCCTTATTATCGTGTCCGGGATTCTGATATTTATTTCAGCTTTAAAAAAATGGAAATTAGGCCAATGGATAAAAAATCCGTCGGATACCGGATTAACCGTCAATTCGGTATTCTTGGTCGCTGGTGTCCTGCTCACTCTGAGCGCGAAGGTTTTTCGGCATTATTTAATTATGAGTTTTCCCCTGGAATGGGTTTGGCTGTCCCGGATGAGTCTCGATATCCATTGGGGTAAAAAATATTTAATGGCAATCTGGATTGCCCAGCTTTTTATTTCAGCCGTCTTTTTGGTTTATATCCACCTCAATCACGGCGCTCCCCTGGCCGATTATGGGATTGCCTACCAATTTCAATCCCGATAAGTTTGTATTAAGCGGTGGTTTGTTCTTCCCGCCAGATCATCATGCCGCAGGCGATCAATACTAAAATCATTCCCGTCACAAAATGGGGCGTCAAGGGCTCTTTTAAAAAAGCACAGCCAAATAAAGCCGCCAAAACCGGAACGGATAAAGTCAGAAGGGTTCCCAAAGCCAAACTGATATGTCCGATGGCTTCGCTAAAAAGCATCTGTGCGATCATGGCCGACGCGCCAATCCCTAAAAGAACGGAGAATCCCTCAAAATCCGGCGAGGTCCATTGGTTTAAATGATTCATTGAAGAGCCGATAGAGCCGCCCCAAAGCAACGCCGCTCCCGAAAAGACAAATCCAAAAAGGGTAAAACTGGTAAAAACACTCAGCGCCGTGTCGGTGTGGCGGGATTGTTTAATAGCTAATACCGCCGCGCCGCCGGTGATCCCAGAAAAAAGCCCGGCTAGATCGCCAAAATTCAGATGATTCCACTGAACATCTAAAACCAGTTCAATACCGACAGCCGACAGGAGCAAATACCAAAAAAAATGTTTGGGTGGTTTTTGGGCGAAAAATAAAACGGCGAAAACATTGGTCCAAAGAATATAGGTGTAATTAAGAAGAGTTCCTTTGCCGGAAGAAGTGGTTTGAAGCGCGATAAAATAGCCGAAAATGGACAAAGCGCCGAAAAATCCCCGCCAGAAAAGGGCCTGAAGATTTATCAGCGAGAACGACTGTAAACCCGTCGCCCATAAAATCGCTATCCCCAAAACCGCGAAGGCAAAACGAAAAAAAGTCTCCTCAACGGCGGAATAATGCAGTCCATTCGCCAGCTTTACGATAACGGGTAAAAGACTATAAAAAATATTCGAAATAATCAGTAAATAAATATTTTTCGTTCGTGTCTTCATAGGTATTTTAAAATCTGGCGCATGTCTCTGCCTTTGACATCCACATGAGTAAGGCCTTTCAAAAATCCGTCCTGATTGACCGCTATTCGGAAGCCCGCAATTTTAAAAACTTCCCGGTCTGAACGACTGTCCCCTACCGCCGTGGTTTGGGAAAGAGGAAGTTTGAATTTTTTAGCCAATCGTTTCAAAAACATGGCCTTTTCATGTTCCTCAAAAATAACCATTTTTTTCCCTGTGATAATTCCCTTTTTGACTTCCAGTGTGGTTCCCCGAACTTCGTCAAAGCCGTAGCGCTTTTGAAAATAGCTGGCTGATAACTCATACCCCAAAGTAGCTAGGGCAGTGTAATAACCTTTTTTTTGAAGGGATCGAACCGTTTGAGCGATGCCGGTCATCTTGGGGATAAGATGAAGCGATCTTTCTAAATCTTCCACTTTCCATCCGGTCATCCGCTGGGTTACCTGGGCCGCTAACGTCGGATGATCCATCCGGTCTTTAAGCCATTCCTGCTCCAAATGCTCAAAAAAAGCTTCATCCCCAACGCGGCGAAAGAGAAAGCGGGTACTGGAAACGCCGTAAGTCAGGGTGCCGTCCAGATCGAATAAAACTACTTTTTGGGGTTTCAAAATATTCCTAAAAAAATAGGGAAGGCCCTTTTTCAAAAGCCTTCCCTAAAAATTTTAACAAAGACAAAAAAGAAGAATGAACCACCAAGGACACCAAGTTCACCAAGAAAGACAAATCAAAATTTTTGGTTTAAACATAAACGGGTTTTCTTGGTGCCCGGTTCCCTGATGAGGGGATTGTGTCTTGGTGGTTAAAAAGGTTTTCAGGCCATGTTTCCAATCATCGCCGTGGCGAATTCGGAACATTTCACTTCCGTCGCCCCTTCCATCTGACGGGCAAAGTCGTAAGTGACGACCTTTTGATCAATGGTTTTTTCCAACGATTTGATGATCATATCCGCCGCTTCCTGCCAGCCCAAATGTTCCAGCATCATGACGCCCGACAAGACCACCGAACCCGGATTGACTTTATCCAGATTGGCGTATTTGGGCGCCGTTCCGTGGGTCGCCTCAAAAATGGCGTGGCCGGTTACGTAGTTAATATTACCGCCGGGAGCAATTCCGATACCACCCACTTGGGCGGCCAAGGCGTCCGACAGATAGTCGCCGTTCAAGTTGAGTGTAGCGATCACATCAAAATCCTCGGGACGGGTTAACACTTGCTGCAGAGTAATGTCAGCGATAGCGTCTTTCACGAGCACCTGGCCCGTGGGAGGCTTGCCGCCGCAGTCATCCCAACCAATCGCTTTGCCTTGAAATTCCTTTTTCACCAAAGCGTAGCCCCAGTCGCGAAAGGCGCCTTCGGTGTATTTCATGATATTACCTTTATGCACAAAGGTGACGCTCTTGCGCTTGTGTTTAATGGCGTACTCGACCGCCGCGCGCACCAGCCGTTCCGTTCCCTCTTCGGAGACGGGCTTAATGCCGATACCCGAAGTTTTCGGAAAACGAATTTTTTTAACGCCCATCTCATTTTGTAAAAAGTCGATAACCTTAATGGCTTCGGGCGATTGGGCCTGCCATTCGATACCCGCGTAGATGTCTTCAGTATTTTCACGGAAGATGACCATGTCGATTTTTTCGGGATGCTTGACCGGCGAAGGAACGCCGGCAAAATATTCGATAGGCCGTAAGCAAACATAAAGATCCAGCATTTGACGGAGCGCCACATTAAGCGAGCGGATACCTTTGCCCACCGGCGTGGTTAAGGGACCCTTAATACCCACCAGATATTCACGGAAAGCTTCCACCGTATCGTCCGGAAGCCAGTTTTGAAATTTGTCAAAGGCGGTCTGGCCGGCGTAAACCTCAAACCAGGAGATTTTCTTTTTTCCGCCGTAAGCTTTTTCAACCGCCGCGTCAAAAACCCGAACCGAAGCCTTCCAGATGTCCGGTCCCGTACCGTCGCCCTCAATAAAAGGAATCACCGGGTGATCGGGCACTTTCAGCACTCCATTTTGGATGCTGATTTTGTCGCCCTGAGGCGGTTTGATGTTCTGGTAGTTGTAAGACACGAGAAACTCCTCTTAAACAAATTTAAATTATGAATTCTTAATTATGAGCTGTGGTTGATTGTTTTAATTATTCAAATTGAAACAATCTTCAATAATTCAACGTTCAAAATTGTAAATTCAAAATTATCTTTTCACGCGATGGCAGTTTAAATCCACGCCCAAGACCCGTCAAGGCAAGCGGTCATAGACGGCGCAAATTTCAACTCGCCTTTAATTAGAGATGGCCGAATACCCATCGGAGAGATGTTTAAAATCGTCCGCCTTGAGCCCGTACTTTTTCATTTTCCGTTGAAGGGTCTTTTGAGTTAGTCCGGCCTGCTTGGCCGTGGCGATTAAACGGCCTTCGGATTTAGTCAAGGCATCGACCAAATAGGCTTTTTCCGTAGTGTTTAAAAGATCATCCAGTTTTTCTTTTTCGGCGGAGGGCGGGTTGATGGGCAGGTCGAAAGATTCAATCTGGGAGCCGGTGGCTAAAAGACAGGCTCGCTCAACCTGATTTTCCAACTCGCGGATATTCCCCGGCCAGTGATAAGTCATCAATTGGCACATGGCAGCCGAACCAAGCTTTTCAGCGGGCGAACCCGTGATCACTTTATAAGTCTCAATAAAATGCTGAGCCAGGAAGGGCAGGTCCTGTTTACGGTCTCTTAAAGCGGGCAGGCGCAAAACCCGAGACGCGAACTGGTTATAAAGCTCGGGGTTGATAATGCCGGTTTCAACCAAATCAGCGATATCCCGAATGGTCGCGGCGACAACCCTCGGCGATTGCCAATCCGCGGGCTTGGCGATTTTTTTCGCCAAGAGCAATTGGCTTTTCTTGCCCATGCGGCAAATGCCGTCCAGATAAAGGGTGCCACCCTTAGCTTTTTCCCATGCGCCATCCGGTCCAAAGAGACCGTCACAGCACTCCCCTTCCGAATTATCCGCGCAATGAAAAACCCGAAAGGGCCTTTCAGACCTGACGCTTCTTTGGTGCAATGCGCGGGCGAAAGATTTTTTTCCTGTTCCCTTTTCACCCTGAACCAGAACCGCCCGGTCATCACCCGCCCATTGGGCCATGTTGTCAAAAACGACCTCGAAATTTTTGTCGCGGCTGGAAATCTGTCCGGCGTTCTGGGGCAGTCCTTTGCCCTTGGATACGGGGGTCACATCGCGCACAATTTCAACGGCGTAATCCGCTTTTTTACCCTCGCAGCCTAAAGGAAAAACCGAAACCTCAAAATCCCGGTTAACGCCATTAACGTCCATGGTGAAATAGCCCACGGAAGATTCGCCATTCGCGAAAACTTTCTGCATGCCGCAAAAAAAGCATTTTTCTTTATAACCATAAAAAGCCTCGTGACAGGACCTGCCGCGAAGATCGTTCAGATTGATTTTGAGATTTTTTTGAGAAGTTTGATTGGCGTAAACCAGACGATATTGAGGATCGATGATCTTAACGGATTCGGGCATTCCATCCAAAATGGAACGTAGAAAGGGAGACTTGGTATAAAGGGCGGGGGGACGAAAACGCCGAGGACTCACAAACTGAACTCCGCCCTTTGTTTAAGACAATCCATATTAAAAAAGTTCATCGGATAAACTGTTAGCTTTTGGCCAAGAGCGTCGTCGAGGCAACTTCAACTTTTTGAACAGCGGCCTGGCGCGGCGTAAAATGCTTCATCCGCTTTTTAGCTTCCAGCAATTCTTTTCGAATTACCGCCAGCTTGTCAGCCAGTTCTTGCTCTTCGCCGAAAACTTCAATGGCTTTTTCCAAATGCTTTAACGTCTCCTGCTGATAAGCCGATTCTTTTTGTAAAACCACCGGCAAATCGTGGGAAGCGACTTCATTGGCCCCGGACAGATTCAACGTCACCGGAATACCGGTTAAATCAAAAAGTGTCTTCACTAAAGTTTGATAGTGCGCTTGCGAAAGCGATAAAAGCTGCCAAACCACCTTCACTGAGTTTTCGTCATCTTGCCCGAAATTAGCGGTCGCCGTGGAAAGGTGCATCATCCGGCGGTAAGAGATGTCCAGGATTTGAAAAAGAATGGCCGCTTTGCGGAGAGTGATTTTACTAATGTGTGTTTTGTTATTCAGGAGGTTTTTAACCTCGCGCATTTTGCCGTCGCATTGGTCTAAAAGTTCGCGGTTGGCGCGGGCGTCCCGGGGGCTGATGCGCAAAGCCCGGCTTGCCAAATGTTCCACATCGTGTTGGAGTCTTTCAACAGTCTCAATCAGTTGGAATAGAGAGAAGTAAAAATTCATGGTCAGTCTCCTTCAAGAGTACTTGCATCTGAGGTGAGTAATATAAAATGAACTGCTTACAAAGACTATAGCGCTTGTACCTCCTTTAGGTTACAAAATAACTGTAAATTCTTTAGAACTATTGAAAACAAAGGAATTTACACAGATTTTGCCTTAAACCTGTCTTTTTATAGACGATCAAAATGAGACAAAAGTGTCCACAAGTTGTCCACAAAGTGTAAATTTTTGAACTTTTCTTTAAAATGGGCCATTTTCAACATAAATTCAGGTGGAAGGCTTGCCTTTAAAGGCCGGTTTCTTCAATCATAGGCTGATTTCTATCCCACATTTGAGGTGCTTCCATGCTCAAAGAAGGCCAAAAAGCTCCCGACTTTAAGTTAGACGACCAGGACGGCAAGCCTGTGTCATTAAAGGATTTTAAAGGGAAAACCGTTGTTCTTTATTTTTACCCCAAGGATATGACCCCCGGTTGCACCCAGGAAGCCTGCGATTTTCGGGACAATTGGACAGCGGTCAAGAAAAAAGGCGCGGTGGTTTTGGGCGTCAGCGCCGATCCCATCAAACGCCATCAGGCCTTCATCGGCAAATATGAACTTCCCTTCACTTTATTGTCGGATGAGAAAAAAGAAATGTTGAAAGCCTATGGCGTCTGGAAATTGAAAAAATTTATGGGTAAAGAGTTTATGGGTATTGTCCGCACAACTTTGATTATCGACGGAGCCGGAAAAATTAAAAAGATTTGGGATAAGGTAAGTGTAAAGGACCACGTAAAAGAGGTTCTGGAAAATCTATAGATTTTTAGGGCTTGGGTAAACTAAAAGCTTTGTCATACCCGGTGAGTTCCATATAGCCCTCACCCTTGATGTCTTTCCCCGCTTTGATTCCCCTGATATCTACCGAACCTTCCCAATAAACTACCTGAGTGCTTTGGGCCGTGTCTAATTCCTGATCGGAAATCGAGGCTGTCACATCCAGTGAAAGTCTTTGTGACGGAACAATAATTTTCCAGTGAATCGGATATACAGCGCCAGTGTGGGGGCTTTTCCAGGTGTCCAAAACTTTTGTTTGAAAAGCGGCCCGACTTAAGTGAACACTTTTACCCGACTTATTAATAAAAGTGCCGGATGAAGCCGGATGAAAAATACCGTCCTTTTGGCGCATCAAATAGATCATCAGTTCGGTATTATCCGATAATTGAAGCCCAAACCAGTCCCAACCCACCTCATTGGGGTCCATATCCCCGGAGAAAAATTCATGATCCATCCAAACTTTTCCATGAACGGTTTTTAAATCCGATCCTACCCGCAGTTGACCGTCCGCGATAAACGAGGGAAAGGAGTAATAGAGCGACGCGTTTTCTTTACCCGATCCTTTTTGACTGTAACCCCTGACCCCTTCCAACACCGCGGGAATGGGCGATTGCACCATCAAATTCAAACCATAAATATCGCCGTCAGCCTTTAAATGGTGGCCCAATCCGTCATGCCAAATCTTCCAATTCTCGTTCCAAAGGTTTATACCCCCCTGCGAAGCCCCGGCCAATCCCGGCCCCGAGCGGTTCATTTTTTCGGTATACCAGAACTTTTTGGCGCCAATGTCGCTGACAGCAAAATGACTGAAATAAAGGTCGCGGGGAGTAAAAGCGGAAGCGTTTTCAGCGGTCCGGTCCAAACCCACCCGAAAGAAAGCCAGTTCAAAACCATAACGCTTTCCCTGGGTATCTTTTAAATGCCCCACGTAATACCACCATTCAGTTTTGTAATTCGGATGAGCGCCGTGATCAAGGGGAAATTGCCAGTGGTAGTTGGGCTTGGCTTGTGTATAAACAAAATCCGCGTAAACCGGCGAAGACCGAAAAACCAATATCACCACAGAGCCACAGAGACACAGTAAAGAAAATCGACAAAAATTCTTAGTTTTGTTGGCTGAGTCTCCGAGACTCCGTGGTGAAATTTTGGTTTTCATCATTCTTTCGTCACCTCGCGCATGGACGGCAGGCTGTCAGCAACTCTCGCCGGGTAATAACCTGCCGCCAAAGTGGCAACAAACACCAAACCCAGGGCAAAGCTTAAAAAAGTTCCGGGCATGTGCCACTGAATGGTCCAGCCGAAAGACTGGACATTAATGACGTTGATTAAAAGAAGGGCCAGCACCAACCCCGCCAGAAAACCCATTAAATTCCCTAAAAGCCCTATCCAGCCCGCTTCCCAAAGAATCATTTGGGTTACCTGATTTCGGCGCGCGCCGATATAGCGCAAAATGACGATCTCTTCCCGTCGTTCCAGTATTAAAGAGGTCAGCGTGGTGAGTATTCCTAAAACCGCCACAATGAGGGCGATAGCTTCCATGCCGTAAGTGATGGCGAAGGTCTGATCGAAAACCTTCAGGGCCCCATTTTTCAAGGCGGCGTTCGACTGAATAAAAACTTTGGTTCCGGAGGGAAGACGTTTCAAAATATCCTGAATCACGGAGTCCGGCTCAAAACCCGGCTGTAAATATAAAGCCGTTCCATTGACGCTGTCGTCTTTGAACAGGCTGGCATAGACCGCCCGGTCCATCATGAAAGTTCCATGGTCATTGGAATAGTCATAGTAGACGCCTTGAACCCGCATCGACACCGGCCCGGTCGCCGACACTAAGATAATCCAGTCCCCCGTTTTAATTTGGTGTTTCAACGCCAGTGGTTCTGAAACTAAAAGATTTCTTTGACCTACCAGTAACTTCAACGCCGCTTCGGCATCACCGCCCGATTTCAAAACCACCGTTCCATTATTCGCGAGAACGTTCATATCAATGGCTGAGATGGTCACATCCGTTCCGTCCCAGGGAATGGACAGAGTCCTTAACTTTTCTGAATATTTCACGCCGGGAATCTGGTTAAAAGCCTTGAGGGTTTGGGGGTCCAGAGTGGATTCCATCGGGCCTCCCCTGTCCGCCGCTGGGCGGACATAAAGGTCCGCCTTCAAGGTTTGTCCCAGCCAGAGCACTACGGTCTGGCGGAAGCTTCCCACCATAATCGCGACGCTGACCATCAGCGCCACCGCCATCACTAGCGCGCCCAGGGCCACACTCGACCGGCTTAAATCCGAAAGAAGGTTTCGAAAGGCCAGATACCCTTCGGAAGGCAGGATGAGCCGGAGAACTTTTCCAAAAACCGAATTAAAAAACGATAAGAAACCCGGCGCCAGCAGTACCAACCCGATCAAGAGACAAAATGCCGAGCCAAACCCGAACCAGGGCAATCCGGCTAAAGGCGGCAGCAGACTCAAAAGAACCGCGAGCGCCCAGGCGGTCAGCCCCGCTAAAGTGAACATCCACATTCTTCTTTCAAACAGGACTACGGTGTAACCTTTCCTTACCGACAAACCGGGTTCAATATTGGCCGTGGAAAGGGCCGACGGAATAGTCGCCGCCAAAATGAGAACTAAGCCCAAAAGAATCCAGCCACCCGCGTGGACCACGCTGGGCAGTCTTTGCTCCAGCGGTATAGGCAGATAAAGATTTTGAATGGTTTTTCCGACAACTTTTAAAACGTCATAGGCCAGCAATTTCCCGAAAATAATCCCTAATAAAACCCCGGCCAAAGCCAATAGAAAAGACTCCGCCATTACCCATTGGATAATTTGCTTTTGGGTTACTCCCAGGGTTCGAAGAATGCCGATTTCTTCCACCCGCCGCACTACCGCAATCGACATGGAGTTGTAGACCAAAAAGGCCCCCACCAAAACCGAAACCAGGGACAGGGCCAGTAAATTGGCCCTAAAAGCCGCCAGCATTTTTTCAACCTGCTCGCCCCGCCGGGCGGGCCTTTCGACTTTGTAGGATGGATAAAGTTTCTGAAGCTGGGCCTCTAAATTTTTACGGTCCGCTTCCTGGGGAATGATCCAATCCAGCCGGTCCAGTTTTCCGATTTTGCCGAATACCTTTTGCGCCGCCGCGATATCCATCAAAGCCAATGTGCCGTCCATCGCCCGGCCCACACCGGAATTTTGCAATAAACCAACGAGGGTTAATGTCTGTACTTGGTCGTTAATAAAGAAATGAACTTTTTGACCTACCGCCAATCCCTTGGCTTCAGCGTATTTTTGGCTCAAAAAAACACCATCCGGTTGGGGTAGAAGCTTTAAAAGTTCAGCCCCAGTTAAAGCCTTATCCTGCGCGCCCAACACCTGAAAATCCCGGGCTTCGCCGTCTTTCAAAAGATCCACACCTAATACGGTGATAAATTCTTTAGGATTGTCTTCCGGCGCCATCTTGCCTTCAACAACCGGCAATAACTGGCCCAGCCACCGGGTATCGACCAGATCTTTCATGATCGTTTCAGGCAGCGGAACGCCCATCGAAGATAAAGAAAGGTTCGCCTTACCCGCCATCAGGTCGATGGAATCTTGAAAAGAGCTGATCGCCGCGCCGTTGGCCAGCCGGATGGCCACCATCAGCGCGATACCCAAAGCGATGCCTAAAAGGGTAAAAATAAAACGGGCTGGTTCGTTTTGAATGTGGCGAAAGGTAAACCGCCAGAAGATTTCTTTGAAGTTGGGTTTGTTATTTACGGACAGGGTAGATTCCATGAACCTGTCCATCCCGCATCATAATGACCATATCGCCCCACTCCGCCGCCTCGCGGCTGTGAGTGGCCATTAAGACCGCGCAATTTTGCTGGCTGGAAACTTTCCGGATGAGATCCAAAATGGCTTTGCCGTTCGCCATGTCCAGATTGCCCGTTGGCTCGTCCGCTAAAAGAAGCTTCGGGCCGTGCACCAGCGCTCTTGCAATGGCGACCCGCTGCTGTTCCCCGCCCGAAAGCTGGGAAGGCCTGCGCTTTTCTTTATTCCCTAATCCTACCCGGTTTAACAAATCCCTGGCTTTATCCCGAGCCTCCAAAGCGGACATGCCCTGAATGAGCAGGGGCAATTCAACATTTTCCACCGCGTCCAAGTGGGGCAAAAGATGAAAAAACTGGAACACGAAACCAATAGTGGATTGGCGGTATTGGCTTAAAGCCTCATCTCCCCGGCCATGCAAAGCTTCACCGGAAACCCAAATTTCACCCGAAGTCGGCGACTGCATACCGCCTAAAAGGTGCAGCAATGTGCTTTTACCGCAGCCCGAAGGCCCCATCAGGGAAGTAATCTGCCCCTCATCCACGTGAAAATTCACGCCCTGAACCGCCTGCACATTTTCGCTGCCGGCCGGGTAAATTTTGGAAAGGTTTTTAACGTCGACTAAAAGCGCCATCGGTTCCTACCAACTTTCCATGACGTCAGGGTCTAATGTTTGCTATTCAAAAGT
>Ga0302140_10007446_pt1 | contig 13700 bp, 11 predicted proteins | sample I_Bog_E1_1_FD_202095 | JGI IMG/M metagenome (GOLD analysis project Ga0302140, IMG submission 202095) | Peat permafrost microbial communities from Stordalen Mire near Abisko, Sweden - I_Bog_E1_1 | ecosystem: Environmental > Terrestrial > Soil > Wetlands > Peat | place: Sweden: Abisko, Stordalen...
GGGCTACCGGCGCCGCAAACCAGGGCACAGGCGCTTTAACTTTAGATGGTTCGACCTTAGTTATAGGCGGGGCGCAAAATAACAGCGGCGCCGGGGCAATATGGGTTTTTTCAGGGCCATTGGCAGCGCTTCAGCCGGAAACTATCACCTTCCCGCCATTGGCTTCCGAAGTATACGGCTCAGCCGACATAGCGCCCGGCGCCACCAGCACGAATACGTCAATCCCGATAACCTACAGCAGCAGCAATACGGGGGTGGCCACCATTGTCAACGGCAATATCCATATCATCAGCGCCGGAACAACGCAGGTCACCGCCTCGCAGGCGGCGAATGCCAGTTATAGCGCTGCCACTCCGGTCACACAAACGTTTACAGTTAACCCGGCCCCGTTGACCATTACCGCTAACAACCAGATATGGGCTTATGCCGGCACCGAGCCCGCGTTGACTGTTATCTACACAACATTTGTCAACGGCGATACGCCTGCAAGTTTATCCACACCACCTACGGTGAGCGCAACAGCGACGGCGACCTCGCCTTTAGGATCGTACCCGATAACGGTTTCCGGCGCGGTCGACCCCAATTATACCATCACTTACGTGGCTGGAACCCTGCAGGTAATCCCCGGGATTCCGACTGCGGCAACCCAACCGGCAACCGCCGTGAGTTCGGCGGGCGCTACCCTCAACGGCATGATAAACGATAACGGACAGCAAACTGCCGTCAATATCGTTTACAGTACCGCACCCGACCTCAGCACTAACCCTGTGTTTATACAAGTCACCAGTAACTCATCCGGCACATTAGATATTAATTATAATACCGTCGTAACCGGCCTTAATCCTGGTACCACTTATTATTTCCGAATCGAATCCGTTTATTATACAGGAACCGCTTATGGCGATATCCTAAGCTTTACCACGCTATCCTTAGAACCACAAACCATTACCTTTTCGTTGCAGGGTGTAACTTATGGCTCGCCTGATATAACGCCAGGCGCCACCAGCACCAACACGACCATCCCGATAACCTATACCAGCAGCAATTCCGCTGTGGCAACGATAACGTCCGGCGGTAATATTCATATTGTTGGCGTAGGCAATACGACAATCACAGCCTCGCAGGCCGGTAGTGCATCTTTCAGCCCCGCTACCCCGGTTACACAAACTTTCACGGTTACCCCCGCCACGCTTATGGTTACCGCCAGCAACACTACAAAAGTATATGGGTCCGCAAATCCGGAGTTATATTACACTTACAGCGGTTTTGTAAACGGCGACGACAGCACCAGTGTAACCACAAAACCAAAGATCTCGACAACGGCCACCGCATCATCAAACGCCGGCACCTACCCGATCACCGTATCCGGCGCAGCAGCAGCAGCAAACTATACGATTACGTATGTAAACGGAACAATATCGGTAACACCGGCAGCACTAACCCTTACTGCCGATAATAAAACCAAAGTGCAGGGCACACCCAATCCGCAGCTAACCATTACCTATACCGGTTTTGTAAACGGCGATAGCAGTGACAACCTCAGCTCCCCGCCGGTAATCAGCACTGTAGCAACCACCAACTCGGAAGTGGGTACCTATGCGATTACCGTATCCGGCGCCGTCGATGCAAACTATACCATTACCTATGTAAGCGGAATGCTCACCGTTACGCCATTGCTGGTGTTTAACCCCCTACCCACAAAAACTTATGGCGACCCCGATTTTAATCCCGGCGCAACAGGTACCAATGTGACCTACAACAGCGGCAATACCTCGGTTGCTACGATCACGGATGGCGGACAGGTCCATATTACCGGTGCAGGCACTGCTGTTATAACCGCTTCATCCGGCGAAAACGCTGTTCAGCAAACATTAACCGTTAACCCGGCACCATTAACCATTAGCGCAGACGATCAAACACGACCCTACAACACAGCTAATCCAACACTTACAGTCACCTATAGCGGCTTTGTTTACAGCGACAACGCCGCCAGTTTAAACACCCCACCAACAGCAAGCACGACTGCAACCACCACCTCGGACGTAGGCGATTACCCCATCACCGTAACCGGCGCAGCCGACCCCAACTATGCCATCACTTACAAACCGGGCACAATAAAAATCACCAAAGCAACGCAAACCATTGATTTCGCCGCAATACCCAATCAACTGATCAACGACAAATACGATCTCAATAATGTAACCGCCAGTTCAGGTCTGCCGGTTACCTTCAGGTTGACCGATCCAACGATAGCCACCATCAGCGGCACCACGTTAACCTCCATACAGGTAGGCAACGAAACCGTAACCGCCAGCCAGCCCGGGGACGGCAACTATTTACCTGCGCCGGAAACAGCGCAGAGCTACAGCATCCGGGACGACAACGGCAATGATGTGGTGGTGAACCCTGTGGTATCGCCAAACGGGGATGGGATCGACGATGTGCTGAACATCAAAGGCATAGAAAATTACCCCGAGAACAAGTTGATCCTGGTAAACCGTAATGGAGTAATGATCTTCGAGATGACCAATTACAACAATACGACCCGGGTTTTCGACGGTCATTCAAGTGTTACGGGGGCATTGCAACAACAGGGTACTTTACTCTATATCCTGGAATATAAAGTTAACGGCGATCTCCGCCGCAAAACGGGATTTACGGTACTGCGCTATTAAGAAAGTCCGGAAGTCAGGAAAGACCGAAAGTCCGAAAGACAGAAGAGAAAAAAGAAAAGAAAAAGAAAGAAAAGAAAAAGAAAAAACAAATCCGAAAGCGATGAACATATTTTTCCAATCCAATTATAGGTCAAAAATAGTATTTAGCTGTTTGCTTGTTTTTGCTGCCATCACAGCCAAAGCCCAGCAATCCGCCAGCTATACGCAATTTATGGATAACCTTACGCCGCTTAACTCAGCCTATTCGCTGATCGACCCGGTCGCCTCGGTGTCGACTCTGGTACGCGAACAATACGTAGGCATACAAGGCGCACCCAACACCTTCATCTTTAACGGCAACCTGCCCATCGAATCGATTAACAGCACCGCAGGGCTGGTGATCAACAATGACAATTTTGCGGTGGAGCACCAGTTATTGGCGAACCTGTATTTTTCCAAAGCAGTACAGGTAAGCACCAATGCCTACCTGGGTGTATCACTTGACGCAGGCATCCGTAATTACGTGGCTGACTATGCCGGGCTGGCCCCAGGCGACCCGGTATTTACCGACGATATCCGGGAAACAAAAGCCAATGTAGGATTCGGGGTGCTTCTTTTCAGCGATAAATATTATTTCGGCGTATCGGTACCCCAACTGACGTTCCGGGACCTGGGCGATGGCTCGCTACTCTCAAATGACTACTTCCGCAACCACTACTATATTTCGGGCGGTTTTTATGCCGACCTGGATGACGGTATTAGTGTAAAACCTGCAGTTTTGGTGTCTTACGTTAGGGGCGTGCCCACCATTGCCGACATTTCGGCCACCTTTTATGCAAAACGTATATTAGGCCTGGGGTTTGATGTCCGCACAAACGGGGAAATGGCGGCCATACTTTCGTACAATCTCGATCAGTTTCATATCGGTTACAGCTACCAGTTCGGCACCAGTGATGTAAATCTCGGTGTTGCCAATAATGCCACGCACGAGGTTACGCTGAGTTACCGCTTCGGCAAGAACATCGGTAAGCCGAAACTGCTGTAGATAAAGCGGTTATAACGCCGCTGGCGCCCGCCGCTTTAGTTGGTCCAAAAAGCCGGCTGAATGTTTGTTCCCCTCAGGTGCAATCTGCGCAAAACCGGTCCGTTGCAGAGTAACCTTGAACAATTCCACCAAGTGATCCTCCGACCACCGAAATAACATATTGTTTCCCGGAGTATATCCAGGTAACAACATCATTAATGTATATGCCGCCGCCGATTGGGCGCTTAAAATAAAATGTATCCACGTAACAGCCATCCCGGGAAAGCGGGTAGACAGTATGCAAAAGCGGCAGGTTGCGGCTGTCGATGTAAATTCTTACCTCAGAAACCGCGCCGACGCTCAGATAACCTATTACCGGTTCGGCCGGATTACTTAAGCAATGGTAATTACCCGGCAGCGAGGATGGCTGAGCATCAAATATGGTCCCTAATTGTTCTGTATTTTGTTTCAATTGCTCCCAATAGCTATAGGCATCCGGGCTTAGGGCGTATTGCTTTACCAGGATACTGTAACGATCGGCAATTTTATCAGAAGTTATCGGGATAGCGGTCAACTCTTGTTGCCCCACAACATCTTGTTTTAAACGCTTTGTTGATGCCAAATAAATTGTAGTGGAGGTATCGGTAACCCAGCAGGTATTAACCTGGTCGGCAGCCTTTCGTAAGACTACGGTATCAAAAGGCACCGTTTGCAGTTCATAAAGCGAGGTATAATAGGAATGTATTCTATAGGTTTCCGTATAATCCCAACGATAATAAGTGGTCATATTTGCCGGGTCATGGGTACTTACATTAACTTGTATAGCATTGCTCCCGACAATATAATTCACACTATCAATAGGTGGAGAGTTTTTTACCGGGAGGAAATCCGACTGATAAGTCTTGCCATTTGCGGTAACGATCTTGAGGCTGTAGGTATTTGAAGCGCTTAAATTAAGCCCAGCCGTCCCATAATTGCCCCGGCCGGTTTCGGTCAAAGGATAAAGGGTGTTTGCACTGCTGATCACCGTCACGGCAGCGTGCAGTTCGGGGTTTGCCGTGGTTTGTGCGGATATCTGTACTGTTCGGCTCAGTTTGACAATGGTTGAGTCCGAACCGGTATTGATTACACCTTCCACTACCAGGTAATTGGCGTTATTCGCTATCACCGGCGGGTCGTAAGGTTCTTTACAACTCAATAAAATAAATAATAAAAAATAATATGCTTTAAGGTATTTTGCCATTGCAAAGGCTCGTATTGGTTAATTCAAATTTAACCATAAAATTCAATAAAAACTACCGGACGTAATAGTGTCATTATTGATGTGCTTTCAATTGTGAAATTGCCGGCGATGGCAAAAAATCGTTTATTTTGGAAGTTTGAAACGAAACTTCATTGAAAAGACCAAAAGCTAAAATATGGCAGCGATCATCAAAAAAGACTCCCTCGATTTTTTAACTGATCTGTCCAAAAACAATAACCGCGAATGGTTTAATACCCATAAGGACAGGTATTTGGCGGCACGTGATAATGTTATTGATTTTGCCGATGCGCTGCTTGGTGAAATGAACAAACACGATCGCATTGAAACACTTTCGGGAAAAAAAAGTATATACAGGATATATAAGGATGTCCGTTTTTCAAAAGATAAAACACCTTATAACAATCATTGGAGCGCCTCTTTCAAACGGGCCACAAAAAACAGGCGCGGCGGTTACTATTTCCGCATCGAACCCGGCAACTCCGGCCTTGTCGCCGGGTTTTGGGGGCCTGATGCGGATGACATGAAACGGATAAGACAGGACATCGACGTCAACACCGATGCCTGGAGAAACCTGCTTGGCGAAAAAACACTGGTGGAAACCTTTGGCAAATTGTACGGAGAGCAGCTTGGCTCCGCTCCGCGCGGTTATGCAAAAGACCATCCGGCAATTGACCTGCTGCGCTATAAACAATTTATGCTGCGGCACCTGTTCAGCGACGAAGAAGTATTAAGCCCGGATTTTTTATACCAAATGAACGACGTGTTTAAAAAAATGCGCCCTTTCCTCGATTTTATGAGCGAGGTGCTGACGACAGATGCAAATGGGATGGATTTGGCGGGGTGAACATAGCCGAATATCGCGGGCCTAACGATAGTATCCACGCCGTTTAGAATTTAGCTTAGATTTAATTATAAAAATGTCATGAAAAATGAACTCTTTGTAAAAATGGCGCTTGATGGCTGGCTGGCCCAGGTCAATGCGACCGACAGTTTGTTCAGTAAATTATCTGATGAGCAACTGATACAGGAAATTGCACCCGGCCGCAACCGCGGCATTTACCTGCTGGGACACCTGGCGGCAGTGCACGACCTGATGCTTCCCTTGCTGCGGTTTGAGGAATCGATATACCCGCAGCTGCATCCCGTCTTTGTCTATTCGCCCGACAAGGCGGTAGCTGATCTGCCGTCGATAAGCGAATTACGTGCTCAATGGACAAGGGTAAATGAAAAATTAGCCGTGCATTTTGCAAGTTTGCCGCCGGATGAATGGTTTACCAGGCATGCCAATATCAGCCCGGAAGATTTTGCAAAAGAGCCACACCGTAACCGCCTGAATGTACTGCTGGTACGCACCAATCACTTGAGCAATCATCGGGGGCAACTTGCGCTGTTGGCGCTTAAGGAGTAAATACGGTTGGGGATCGGAGACTATTTTAGTGGAAATTTCGCAAGAGTCAGTTGATTATCAGAACAATGCTGGCGGATTTTGAGTTGCATTAAAAAATTGTAAATAAATTTTTGACGAATAACGTTCAAACTCTATATTTGCAGTCCCAAAACGAAGGGAGTTTAGCTCAGCTGGTTCAGAGCATCTGCCTTACAAGCAGAGGGTCACTGGTTCGAACCCAGTAACTCCCACACTAATAATCAGGCACTTACGGCGTAAAAATCGGTAAGTGCCTTTTGTTTTACACTAACATTGTAAAACAGTTGTAAAACATTTTGAAAATTCCCGATTTTGTGCTGACATGAATTGGGATCAGTAGAACTTACTGCTGTGATTGGGGCTCATCGAAAACCCGTCAACGACCGAAATTTATATTCAATTAAATCAAATCTATTTTTTTCTTCTTTTCAACAATATCATTAAAACTTGTAAATTAGTCCTGATGAAACTTAGGCCTCTCTTTTACATATCATCGTTTCTTTTAGTCGCAACGGCCCTGTTATTCTCATGCGATGACATCATCGAACCTTCTATCAGCAAACAACAAGTTCAACTGGAAGCTCCAGTAAATCAATACCAAAGCGCCAGCTATACCATCAATTTCTGGTGGGACTCGGTTGACCATGCATTGTCCTATCACCTCCAGGTGGTATCGCAAACTTTTGCTGCTCCTGGAGGACTCATTTTGGATACGGTCATTAGTACTTATAAATTTTCCAGCAACTTCAGCCCCGGCAATTACCAATGGCGTGTTTTGGCCGAAAATGGCAGTACGCAAACTGCCTGGTCGACACCACGAAGTTTTACCATATTGGCAGGGTCAATTACACAGCAGGCGGTGCAATTATCGTCACCCGCCAATAATCTGGTCACCAACCAAAGCCCGTACCTTTTTCAATGGAGCAGTCTGTATGGTGCCACTGCTTACCAATTTGAGATCGACACCAATAATTTTGTTAATGAAAGCGCGGACGTTTCAAACCAGTTGATTCCCGGTCTGCAACTCAGTTTTACATTCCCAAAAGCACAGACTTACCAATGGCGGGTACGGGCACAGAATGATACGGCTCAGGCCCAATGGTCGCCCATTTACGTGATTTCCTACAACAATATTCCGCCTGGGCAGGTTACGCTGATGGCCCCTGCAAACGCCGCAACGGTAAGCCTGCCCGTTAGTTTGCAGTGGAACCCGGTGACTAATGCGGTAAAGTATAAACTTTATGTTTATCAAAGCGACCAGGTTACCGCCTATAATTCCAGCTTCCCGATGATCCTGGCCAACACCAGTTACAGTTTTAACTTAGGCAGCTCTGGGAACACGATTTACTGGATGGTGACAGCTCTTGACGCAGCCGGAAACGAAAGTCCGGCCAGTGCCAAAAATAATTTCGTTTTGCAGTAAGGCATTGATGGCAAATGAAAAATAAGAAACTGACATATGTTTTGGGGCTTGCGGTGTTAGTGGTGTGGGGCATGATCATTTACCGCATATTTAACGCTGTCAGCGCAAATGACGACGACAATACAGTTGCCGTAATAAATCCCATTAAAGAGGCCTATAACGATTTCAGCATCCCAAAAGATACGACCCATCTATTATTAAATTACAGAGATCCTTTCGGACTGATGAAACAAAAAGATACCGCGAGGTTTATAGCCAAAAGAACAAATGCGAGAATGGTGCCTACTGGCACAAAAACGATGGATTGGGGTTTTATCCATTATTCCGGCTATATGCTCAATCCTGCAACAAGAAAGCTGATCGCACTGGTCACCATCAATGGTCAAAATACTACCTTGTTTGAGGGCCAGACCCGGTACGAGGTGAAATTGATCAAAAATTTGCGCGATTCCATTAAAGTCACGTTCGAAGGAAAAACGAAATTTATAGGGATAAAGTAAGATTCATGAAAAAAGCCATTTTTATTTTGCTGATTTTCATTTCCGGGGCCGCTGCCGCACAGGATTACCCTGACTATGGCTTGACCAAACTCAGGCTCCTTGATTCGGGCAGAACGATCGAGGTCGAGGTAAATCCGATAAAGCGAGAACCGACTATCAAAACCGGTTTATTTTACTACTGGTACAGCGCAAACCAGGTGCATTCCACACAGGGTGGCTATAGCGGACAGCTGCTAAACGGCCTTTACACGGAATATTACCAGAACAAAAACCTAAAAGAGCAGGGTGCGTTTAACCGTGGCTTGAAGGACGGGGTTTGGAAAAGCTGGAATAAGGATGGAACGATCAAACAGGTGGTCAACTGGGATGAAGGCATAGTCACGCAGCGCAAAAAGCCTACGTTCTGGCAGCGCCTGAACATCTTTCAGAAAAATCAAACTTTGCCAACCGACACGGCAAAGGCCAATAAATAACCTGACCCGCAATGCTGAAAGCCTCGGCCCTTTACATTGTCATTATTATTGCTTTGGTGATCGGTATATTGTGCTCATCCCTGATCGTGGCGGCTTACTTTTATCGCAATGAATACCAAAAGAAATTTCGTTATGACCGCCTGCAAAATAATATCAATTCAGGGGTAAACATCCTGTTGGCCACACCGGATACCGCTTACAGCAACGGCAACACGTTCAGTTTATATAATGATGATGAAGATTCTGTATCCTTAAAAAAGATATTTTGGGGTATATATGACGTTGGCTCGTCTATCGCCTTTGCTCAAAAAGATACGCTTTATAAAACTTTCTCCATAGGATATAATTTAGATTCTGCGAAATGGGCGGCGTTGTACCTTATCGATGAGGATCGGCCTTTGTCGCTTAGCGGTAAAACATCGATCATCGGTGACGTATATATTCCCAAAGCCGGGGTTACCACCTCTTACATGGATAATAAAGCATACCAGGGGGACCAACGTTTAATCATCGGGGCAAAAAAAATCAGCAAAAAGACACTGCCCCCGTTATTAGCTGCGAGACTAATACAATTTCACCAATTCTCGCAGCAAACTCACAACGGGGACACTTCAGTGAGCCGAAAAGATTCTGTCGTTCAATCCTTCCTGCTGCCAACAAAATACGTTAACTTTAAAAAGGAGGCACAAAACATCAGCAATATCAAACTCATAGGGAATCTAATTTTGACTTCCGATACTACTATTACTTTAGATAGTACCGTCATTGTGAAAGACATCATAGTTTTTGCAAAATCCATAAAAGTGAAAACCGGGTTTCACGGCAACTGCCAGCTCTTCGCACGGGATTCCATCAGCATTGACAGCAATTGCCGTTTCGCCTACCCCTCCTGCCTTGGGATATTGCGTTTCGGGCAACCTGGTTTGGTCCCCTCCCAGGAACAAATCTTTTTGGGAAGCAAATGTAGTTTTGCAGGTATCATTTTCACTTACGAAAAAACTGAATCTATTCTGAAGCCAACAATTGCCCTCGGAAGATCAGTAAAGATCATCGGCCAGGTTTATTCACAGGGTATTTTGACCAATATAGACACTGTTGAGGTTGATGGTAGCGTCTTTACGAGCCAATTCCTATACAAGTCGTCAAACACCCTTTATAAAAACTACCTGGTCAACCTTAAACTAAACGCAAAGGGGCTATCGCCATACTATTTGACCGGCGACCTTTGCCCGGTCGCGGGCCAAAAGAAAAAAGTATTGCAATGGCTGGAAGCAAATTAACTATAAAAACAACGTTAAAAGCTTCCACCATCATGGAAGTATTGATTGCTATGATCTTGATCATAGCAGTGTTCGGTATCGCCATGATGATATTTACCAACGTTTTGAATAGCTCCTTGTCCGTTAAAAAGATCAGGGCGCAGGCGATCTTGCAGGAAATATTGATTACCGTAGAGAAGGCGAATAATAATAATGTATCTCAATCCATTTCCGTTGATGATTTTAGGGTCGATCAGGAAATAAAACCCTACAACGGTAATGCCGCGTTGATCGATATTCGTTTGACTGCCTTGGATCAAAACCAACAAAAAATCGCTGAGCTGGAAAAAGTTATCCTCAACAAAAATGATTAACAAGCGGGTAAAAGCCTTTACAATTTTAGAAGTAACGATCACGATGCTGATCGCTGCGGTGCTGATCGGCTTTACTTATATGGCGTATTCAATTGTCGTAAAATCTTACGGTTCATTCAGTCAAAAAAGCCAGGATATGGCTGTCCTTATTCGTTTAGATGAATGGCTAAAAAAAGACTTTGGTCATGCTGAAATAATTCAAAAAGACACGGCGGGGATTGTATTCAATAGCACAGAACATCATGTAAAATACCTGTTCGACCCCGACTTTATTGTACGCACCGAATTTCGGACAGATACCTTTAAAATAAAAACGGAAGCCATTACCACTGCATTTGAAGACCAGCCGGTGAGTGACTTTTCATCCAACGAAGAACAAAACCGCCTGGACGATCTTATACTGGTTATTTTATTCAGGGACGAAAAAATTTCGTATCATTACCATAAGCAATACAGTTCAGCAAACCTGATCAACCGCAATCCGAATGCCCTCAATTGATCTTAGCCGGTACGAAAACAAAAAGACTCCGAAACCATCCAAATCGGATGAAAGCGGTGGCCTGGCGGCGTTTATGAACAAGGATATTAGTTTCGGCAGCAAGGAACTCAGCGATAAAAAAAAAGAATACCTCTACCTGGAACTAAGCTCACTCCTACAAGCCGGGATCAATCTCAAAAGCAGTTTTGAACTGATCACCGCCGATCAGCAAAAGGAAAAAGACAAGGAACTTTATAAAAGCATCCAGGACGCGGTGTTAAAAGGAGTTACTTTTTCGCAAGCCTTGCAGCAAACCGGAAAATTCTCCTTATACGAAGTTTACAGCCTGCAAATAGGCGAAGAAACCGGCAAGATCATCGAGGTACTGCAGGACCTGGCCAAATTTTACCAGAACAAGATAAAGCAGCGCCGAAAGATCACTTCCGCTCTAACCTACCCTTGTGTGGTACTGTCAACTTCGTTGGGCGCGGTTTTTTTCATGCTGAAATTTGTGGTGCCCATGTTTGGTGATGTTTTTAAGCGATTCGGGGGCAAACTGCCCTGGATAACCGAAAAGATTATTGGCGTGTCCAATGCCATGGAACACAATTTCACCCGCTTTTTGATTATGGTCTTTGCTATCGCCGTTTTCATCTTTGTCACCCGCAAAACAGAAGGGTTCCGTCGGACATCTTCTAAAATCCTACTCAAAATACCGTTAGTAGGCAACCTGGTACAAAAGATTTATCTGGCGAGATTTTGTAATTCAATGCGGCTGTTAATAAATGCCAAATTGCCGCTTTTGCGAGCTATCGCGCTCAGCCGGCAAATGATCGGCTATTACCCGGTTGAATCATCCCTTCAAAAAGTGGAAGACGATATTATGAAAGGCAAGTCCCTGCACCAAAGCCTCCAACAATTCTCAATCTATCCTTCCAAGATGATCCAACTTGTAAAAGTCGGCGAGGAAACTAACCAGATGGACTACTTTTTTGCTAAAATATCCGAACAGTATATTGAAGAAGTGGAATACAAAACTTCTACACTGAGCAGTATGATGGAGCCACTGATCATCATCTTCCTGGGCCTGATCGTAGGCGTGATATTAATATCCATGTATTTGCCATTATTCCAAATGAGCAACAGCTTTCAATAAATGATCGTCAGCGACCCGCTAAACTTTTGAGTGCCGCTTTTTGCAGTAACAATGTAATAATAAACCCCCGGTGGTAGTTTCTTACCATTGTACTCACCGCGCCACGGATTCGGGTATCCGATACTTTGATAGAGTTCCGCCCCCCATCGATTAAAAACCTTTACGGTTGCTGTTGCGTCAAGCCCTTCGATTACCCAAGTGTCATTCGTGCCGTCACCATTAGGCGTAAAAGTATTCGGAATAAACACGGTGGGGCAGTGGTCGGCTACTTTGAGTTGTTGAGTCGTCTGGCAACCGTTCGCGTCTGTCACTGTCAGGCTGACAGTTTGTGGCTGAGTTACCTGGTAGGTTGAATTGGTTGATTCGCCACTGTTCCAGCTATACGCTACAAAACCTGGTGGTGCCGTGAGCGTTATTATCTGTTTTTTATAAGTGCAGATAGAAGTATCCTTTAAACTAAATACCGGGTCAGGCAGAAAGGTTACGTTTATACTGGTATCAGCTTGACAGCCTGCCGGAGATGTAACGGTCACCTGGTAAGTGCCTGTTTGGGTGACGGTGATTTGGTCCGACGTCTCTCCTGTCGACCATTGAACCGTTCCGCTGCTGTAATTTGCGGTAAGGCTTACCGTTTGCCCGGCACAAAGCGTGGTGTTTACTGTTTGTTGAATGCTTACCGTTGGCAGCGGGTTAAAAGTTATGGGCTGCACCGCCGAGGTCTGTATACAGGTCGTACCATCTGTGTTTACCGAACCGTTGACCAGGCTTACCGTATAATTGCCGGGCTGATTGGTGGTGATGGAAGGCTGACCGGTACTATTGGGGACCAGTACGTTGTTATTATACCACTGGGTCTTAAAATCCGGATCGTACGTTGCTGATAAGGACAAAACAGCGTTATCCCCGATACAATAATTCTTTTTATCGGTAACAATTACAGGGACTGCTACCGTGATAAACGTCACCTGCACTTCTTTCGAAGCTACCCAGCTTCCAGCACAGGAACTAGCCTCAACCTTATATTTACCGCTTTGTGTAACCGCCAGCGATGCGGTAGTGACATTGTTCAGCGTATCGTTTTTGTGCCAGCGATACTGGTAGCCGCTGCTTCCGGTTGCCGTTAAAGTTAAAGGCGTTCCGGTGCAGTATTGCAACTGATTGGGATAATTAAAGGAAAAAACCGGCGAGGGTGTAAACGCAACAGGTATAGCCGTGGATGTTTGCGTGCAGGGCCCGATAGTACTGTTCAGCACTACGATATAATTTCCGGCCGTTGTGGTTTTTATCGAGGTTAAATTGTTGTCGGCAGCCAACAGGTTACCATCCTTGTACCAGTTGATGGTATACGAAGGATCTGCCGGCGTATTAATGGAAAGCTTTGCTGTATCTTCGGCGCAATAAACCGCTTTATCTGCTGTGATTACCGGGACGGGTAAATTGATCAAATCCACCTCTACCTCTTTTGACGCCACCCAACTATTTGCACAAGCGCTCACTTCAACTTTATATTTTCCACTTTGCGTGACCGTAAAGGACGATTGTGTACTTCCATTTAAAACATCGTTGGTGTACCATCGGTACTGGTATAATGGGTTATTATCGGTGCTTAGCGTATACGGGTTGTTATTGCATTGCTGGATTTTGTCCGGATAGTTAAAGGAGAAAACCG
>Ga0302140_10007447_pt1 | contig 13698 bp, 13 predicted proteins | sample I_Bog_E1_1_FD_202095 | JGI IMG/M metagenome (GOLD analysis project Ga0302140, IMG submission 202095) | Peat permafrost microbial communities from Stordalen Mire near Abisko, Sweden - I_Bog_E1_1 | ecosystem: Environmental > Terrestrial > Soil > Wetlands > Peat | place: Sweden: Abisko, Stordalen...
CCCGGGCAATGCTGTTGAAGGTGATATAATATGCATCCCACTTGGTTGCATGTCACCAGTTGTCCTTCGACCATGCGAGAACTACTACACACTGATTGGGGAAACCTATATGCATGGGTTTATGCACAGCGAGGCTTTGAAACTTCTGGAAGAGGGAAGCTTGAAACTGGAGAACTTTGAGTTACACTGAAAGTTGAAAAGGGAAGCAGGAATGGAAATACCAGAAGTTGAGACACGAGGAGACTCACTGCAGAGTTGCGACTTCGAAAGACAACAATGCGTGACGTAGAATGTGCTTCAAGAGGGGCGAAAATGATCCTGCTTAAAGGTGACTGCGTTACAGGTACAGCGTGCCAAACGGAGAAGAGGCAACTGCACACGAGAAATGCTTTGTGGAATGAGGAGGCGGCGCTGATACTGAGAAGGAAGTCAATCGCACCGAAGGCACCGAGGAGATGGTTAGGTTACTGGTGATGCAGATGTTCGAATCACATGGAAAATGTGAAAGACTAAGGGTCGGAGTGAAGGAGGACAGAGCGAGTGTCAGTTTTGGGAGAGCTTTGTTTCTTGGAAAGCTGCAGTTGATCCGGGCACCACGCACGTGACGGCACGTCAAGAGATGGAAGGCGCAATTGGGAAGAATCGAATTGAACAGAAGTCAACGAAATCTGCAATTGCAAAACATGAATAACAATAACTTCTCAGCTATCACAGACCAATTTCCAAAGTCAACGAACATCTTCCAACTCCTCTTCATTCGATCTACCTCAGAACACCACCTCAACCTCCCTACAAGCCACTCCATCACAGCCCCTGCTTGATCTTCAGCCTAACAATACTATCCCTCTCCCAAAGCAGTCGTCCCACAACCCCAACGGGGCCAGCTAGAACGCCCCAGCAAATGACCTTGAAACCCAACTTTCTCCACTCTCTCTCCTCTCCCGTATATCGTCTTTTCTCTCCTGCAAGTAGCTCTCGATATTTCGGGAGACTCGTATCGGGATCCACGATCACCTTTTCTGTCGTTGCATTGCGGTAGAGCAGGATGGCCCATAGGATGAATGCTGTGGAAGCGATGTAGATATCCCATTGGAGGAATGCTTGTACGCCTTCTGCTAAGCTCGATATCTTTTGCGTTGGAGAGACGAGAGAGGGGATGAAGACTGATGAGGGTGTCTGAGCCAATACGGTAAGGAGAGGAGACGAAGCGAGGGGATCGAGTGGCGAGAGTTGTGGTAGGAGAGATGCCGGAAAGACACTTAGAAGAAAGATTGGCAGGTGGGTGACAATGCAGAGTGTGAGGACAAAGCGGTAGATGTGCTTTGCATTGTGCAGGTATGATGTGCCTTGTGGCGTTGGTGGGCGAGTATGCGGGTCTGCCGGGAAGAAGTAACTGGATAGGCGGCTCGTGATAGAAAAGAGAATGCGGTGGATTAGAACAGTGAGAAGTGGGAATGCCTGCCAGAGAGCGAGGAAGTATTGATGCGTTTCTGGTGTGAAGTATTCAGGTGATGGAACCGCCATGAGAATGGATGGGAGCAGGTAGCTGAGGGTTATTGAGATCGGGAGAAGCTTGAGGTCGAGGGGTGAGACGAGAAGGACGCTGTTAGCGTGTGTTCCTGGAAAGGGCTTGGCCACTGGTGAAGTGAGGAGGTGGACGAAAAGCCAGAGTGGTGCTGTAATCGTGAGGGTAATATTTTGCATAATGAGGCCCACGAGGCCGATGCTGCTTCATCAGTATCCATCTCTCATGAAATTATAGCGGAGTACATAACACTTACAAGCTCACAGCCCTCCCTTTATTTCCTGTCCTCATGCTCTCCATCACCATCAGTGTCCAGACTGCACCAAACTGTCCCAGTCCCCATACGGAGAACAGATTCAGCCCATGACTCTTAAAGTCCACCACGGGCGCGAAGAAAGCAACCAGAACCGTCAATTGGTGATCCAAAGCTTTGAGGCCGGTATACCGCATCAAGAGCGGGTCTTCCGTCCCCGGGAATCTTGCATCATCCTGACTGAGTAGCCCGACCAGGGCATCGAATGTGCCATTTCTGGATGCCAGTGACATAGTCCCATAGCCGCCGAGAAGTGACAGAAGCGGTAATAGTACCAAAACGATCGAACGGAACGAGAACCGGTACCATGCGCCTGGCGTATGACCCGTAAGATTTGTCGGCGAGCTTGTAGAGGACGCTTTCGAGACGCCGGACGCGACGGAGGAAACGACGGACTGGTCAACACATTAGCATGCTTTCATCCCAAGTCGGGCATTTGTACCCGAAAACTCATGACGAAATCAACAGAAAAAATAGAGAAGCCACAGCACAAACGGAACTCAGGCGTTGCGTGAATCACGTCTGCTCGTGGGTGCAGATTCGAAATTCGTGTGAACGCACAGGAGAAAAAGACAGATGGCAACAATCGAACGATTCAAGAAAATTAGTTGTTCCTTACCTCAGTGTCTGACCCTGACTCATCTGAACCCATATTTACATATTTGTTGTTCGAAGGAGAAAAGGGAGTGAAGTGTCGTTGCTAGAAATGTGAAGCTAAGCGAGCCGAGGTTCGAGCGGGGGAGATGAGAGCACAAGACGCAAGGAATTGAAGAATGTTCACGGAGGAAGATGATCTTTCAAAAAGTACTAACGAAGATGCGTCAAATATGTATATATACCTATATATGTGCTCATGGTGCCGTCGATTATAAAATTACCGGTGTGCTCTTTGTCACATGCTTGCGAAAGGGGGCGGATCGGCAGATCGGCTAGCTCCTCGGACTTCTTCATCTCGCAACCCTTCTTCATCACTTCTTGAAATTACAATATGAATTATCTACTCTTCTGAACTATATAGACAATTGAGTATCGCCTCGGATATATCTGCTAAGGTGTAAGTGAAATCAAGCTCATCTCGCTCGCCCACTGTTGCCAGCACCATCACACTCACATTTTCAACAGGAATTTGCACCTCAATAATGATTCTTCTTGGGGAGCATTGAAACAACAATATAAGTAAATATCAATTATTTCCAAAATGCCTAGAAAAATCCACTACGACCTAGCAGCTCAACACCCCGGACCTCATGACTAGGCAACTCCACGCTCTGATCCGGAGGTGTAGGCAGCTCCGTCTTGTACCCAAGTTGCAAGTCTATCATCTCTTCATATTTCTGGGACGGAGGGATTCCTGACATAGTCGCTGGGATATCGTTGCTCGCATGATGAAAGCACCGATGACAATTCCAAAGATGAGAATTATGGTAGCGCCAACTGCGAGACCAGCGATTATGCTGTTGGATAGATGTGAACTAGGGTTTGGATTGAAAGATGGAGTAGGTGACCCTGCTGCACCGGGCGAGGATGGCTTGGTAAGTGCATAGCCGGTAGCAGTTGAAGCGCTTGTAGCAGTTGAGGAGAGGATCGAAGTAGCCGTGATATCAGAGTCAGGAAAGCCGACGGTCTGCAAATCATCGATAGGAAGAGCTGTGAAAGTGTCCGATGTTGTTTTGGTGCTATCCAGATCTCCATTTGTCGTGCCGCAACATGCCCAGAGATCTCCAGTCCCGATGAAGACAACGTCCGGTGCGCCTTTCAAGCAGTTGTGTGCCCATGTGGCGTCCTTAACGAACGGATCGGTACAGGTGGCGAGGTAGTACCCTGAGCCATTGACTGAACTCTTTGTGTAGTGACAGAGGTTGTCTTCCATGCAGATGTCGCCAGGGACGCAGCAGTTGACGTATGGAACAGCGGTGTTGGGCGTCGAGCATGGATTGTTGGTATTGGGCTGAGTATAGTTCCCATGTTGTAGTAGCATTTTAAAGGGCCGGACATTCTCTTGGTAGTGATTTGTCTGCAAATAAAAAATATGTAAAGGCTTGACTTGAGTACAATTTGTGTTAAGTGGTAATGATGAGGACTGACAAGAGGTGAGACAAGACGTCCTTTTCTCATGTACCAAACCTTATCTCTTTATTCTGTTGGGGCTTTCTATAGAGAGAGTCGAGAATGTCATCCATCCAAAATTGCCCCAGAAACGTTTGGAGGCCGCAGTGTGGAAAGCCGGCTTGCTCAAATCGATTGGCTTCCACGTGCCAACCCAAAGGCCCCTGTTAGGGGTGGAACCGTAAGCGACCTTCCGCTGAGCCTCCTCAAGTATCATGTAAACCTTGACCGCGTTTGCCTGTGGAAGCGCGCGGCGATGAAGACCGTCCAACTCCAAGCCAGGCTGCGAATCGGAGAAATTACGACCAGACTTTTGTCATTGGTTCTGTAAATCAATAATCCATTTATAGTTTCGGTTTACAAATTCTAAGTAGCACTTGTGAAGTGACAGCACCATGCCGACGGTTTGTGTCACGATTAGGCGTTCTTAGCTTTCGTAAGGCTTGAAACCAGGTCGGGTTCAATTCTTTGGTGGTGCTTCGCCAATAAAGAAGTATAGCGTGGTATATACTGTAGTACGAGAAGAGGGAGACAAGAGACGGAGCGGATGTTACTAAGATCCCATGACCTCTTAAGGAGGCCTTGCTTCCCAACCGGCCATCCATGGCGCTTTCTGTAACAGCAAATCTGACTATGCACGTGATATATATCTAGGGCTTCCAAACCTTCTCTTTACTCGAAGGGAGGTTTAGCAACTCTGACTTGACCTCTCAGAGTCTGGGAAGAACGGTAATATCGACAAAGAACATACTTGAAGTAAGCCTCCTGCAGAAAGTCTGTGAACTGCACTGAATTATTATAGATTGATGACATGCGATCTCTGCGCACAAGTGACGCTCGTCATGTGGGAATCTAGCAAAAAGGTTTGGTGATATGTACAATCGGAGTTGGGTGCACACTTCTACGAGTACCAGAAAGAGCGTGAGCTTGTGGTCAAAATATTTACAAGAAGCGGTCATCACTGCAAATATGTACATGCTGAACCTTACCCCATTGCACCACTCGTCCCCTGAAGCACCCCCCAGCTCATCCCGACTTACACATCTCAACATTTTCTGTCTTTCAACACACAAACACATACAGTATTATAAAGAGTGCGCACAATAATTTATGCAATTCCGAACCAAGCGAGATCCATTGACTCGTGGATGGGGACGGTATGGCCGACGCCCTGAGCCGAGTAGCCGACTAGCTGGGAGCCGTTGCCGTAAACCATCTGTGTGTAGCCCGATTGTGGGGTGTTGGTCACGTTCTTGGTGAAGGTGATGCCGAAGACGTTGGACCACTCCTTCATTTGCTCGGCGAGGTTGGGGTAGTCGAGGGTGTTGTCTGCTGTGCCGTGGAAGCTGCGCCAGTTAGGCAAAGTCTGTGAGAGGGTGAGGGAGAGGGCTTACATTTGCATCTTGGGGTAGGTGCCGTTGTAGCCTGGGTAGTAGCTTCGGACGAGATCGCCCCATGCTTGGGCGGTCTTGACGTTCTGTCCGTTGGCACAGGAGTTGCTCCATCCGGGAGTGGCCATGCCGGCTGTGGCACCAGAGACGTAGAAACATCCGTCAGGTACGCCGGAGTAGACTGAGCCCGCCTTGAAGACGTCTGGGTAGGCACCGGCCAGGACATTGGTCATCATAGCACCGGAGCTGGATCCTGTGGCATAGACTCTGTCTGCGTCACCTCCATAGTTCTTGACAGCATAATCGACCATGTTGACGATGGTCTCGCTGTCACCGCCCTTGCCGTGGGTTAGGGAGGTTGTCGATGCGACATCCCAGCAACCTCCAGATGAAGGTGAGTTTGGATAGATGACAATAAAACCATGCGTGTCTGCAAGACTTGCATAGTTGCTTCCACTGAAGTACTTTTGGGCAGTTCCGGTGCAGTAGTGGATTGCCACAATGATAGGCGCTGGCTTGAGCTGCGTGGTAGGAATGTAGACATACATCCCTGCCTTGGTTGGTCCAGCGTTGAAGGCCGTGACTTGCTTCAATGAGGAGCCGAGGGCGTTGGCAACACCAGCCAGAGCGACTGATGCCGCGATAGTCGAAAGGAAATGCATGTTGAAGTGTACAGAAAAAACTAGAGAGGACTGTGGTCTAAAGCTACACAACGAGAAAATTCCAAGCTCTCCATGTGGGGAAGCTTCTTCACATTATATAAAGCTTGGCCGCTTGCCCCACGAGATAATACCAGCCTGAAGACGACGCAGATCAGATGCAACGGGCCAGCGCCGTTTGTCCGTGGCTTCCAGGTTCATGATTGAAAAAGCCTGCAAGACCAATGAATGATGGACCAGTACAATTTAGCAGAAACAATTTGCCGAGATATAACGTTACGAACGGAGCGCAATCATTCAGGTCCCGTGGGGTGCTCCGCACTTTAACCATCAATGTTCAACTTGTGAAAGACTTAAAACAAAGCAAAGTGTGGGGCAGTTTATATGAAAACAAAGTGAAATTGCGGGGTGGCTAGGATCGTTGGCGAACCTCGGGGCAGCCATGCCTGTTTATATTTGCCAAAAGGCCACGAGAAAGGGGTAAGCAATCGGATACGCAAGAACGACGCGCAAGCAAGCTACTGCATCTGTTGGCAATAGCCAAGTATCGCTTGCGGTAGCTGCAGGCCGAGAAGATGCGATTGGATGTCCACGACTTCAACCTTCTAGAAGATATAGCCACGTGACCATGTTTCAGGAAGGAGGAGATAGCGGAGGCATGTAGATTGACAATCAGGCTGAATGATGCGGAGCCCCTGAGTATGAAGACTGTCACTTGACCATCCACTAGGCTTAGCAACCCTTGTAGTAGACGTAAAACGTGGACGAAGAGTTTCTGGAATGGAACGGATGAAGCCAGAGATCCTGATATGGGCATTGGCCGTTGGATGTCGGAATTTGAGTGCAATATTTCTCCGTCTGAGAATTATCAATATCTCCGAGTAGTTAGACCGCGCTAGATAGTCTATATTGAAGAGCTGAGATTCGATACCGCAGGTTCTGAGGGGTTCAGCAAATGAACCAGAAACACCAGCAAGGTTTTGCCTGGTCCATCTGAACGCTTGGGGCAGTTGATTTTAAAAGGTCAGGGATAACTGGCTTTTCTTCGGTTACGAAGAGGGATGATGTGAGCTGCGACGATCCTGTGGGCTTGGATATGCTACTGGGACTTGTGGAGGCAAGAAGTAGGAGGTGAAAAATCGACTTCGGGGCCAAATTGAGATCCTGTTGTTGGCGATTAGTCAGCAAAGATTTTGTTCCCACCTCCAGTTCCATTCTCCAGGTCCGTCAAGCCTGGCACGGCTGAGAATAAGCTGCACATGCCAATTTCTGTTTGCGGCCTGTCCAGGTCTTGGTCTTGTGAGAGCCATTGGTCCTTCCACCTTTGGTCCTTACATGCGACTGCAGCACCATCTGTATTCAAGGATATCAGCACGGCCTTGGAAGCAGATATTCCTACGCATTGCTGCAGGTGAGGACACTGATGACATCTTGAATCTGCCCGTACCCGGCACAAGTCGAACCAGAAAAGGAGAGAAACCACAAGGCCGGGACTTGGTCGACTCCGGAGCTGCCAAGAGAAGCGTCGACCGCAGCTTAAATATTGCGTGGCGTTAGGATCACCAGCGCCATTGTGTCTGGATTCGGTCTTGCAGCGACCTGCATCAAGCTTGCGCACGCACTAACCCGATGATGAAGGTATTTTGTGCGCCTTGCACACCCAAGCTCTCGACTTGGAACAGCGGCGGGAGCTGAAAGAACGCCCCTTCCTCGGTGCATTGGGTTGGTTGCTATTCCAAGACTCTTGCAGAAGGTATTTTGAGGCTCAGGAGGACAACCTGTTCGCTCTTGAATTTCCTCCAATTCCACTCTTCGTCGCACAAATTATCTCCCCTCGATTTGCTAATTGCTACCGACATAGCATTCTTGCAACATTCACCTATTAGACCCTTACATACGATAACGACTGCGGCGTCCGCGATACGAACAGCTCAGCCCTGCACCCGCTCGTGTTTGCTTTTCTCCGTTTCTTGTCAAACATCGCCTTCATTCTCCGCGACAATCGGATATCAGGAAGGATTCCGCAGGTCGTGCGACCGAGATGCCAGGCTCGGTCCGGACTATCGACGCAACTGCTCAGCGATACGATCCTGACGAGTCTTTGCCCTCTTCTCCAGAACAACCCCGCGTCGACCCGATAAAGCATCGAGCATCCCTCATCGAGCTTCCTCCTTCCCCTGCGATCAGCGATACCGCGATGCGTCAGGCAAGCCCAAGGGGCAGTCCGTCAGTCACACCAAGCGCAACTACTATGGAGGAGGAACGAATCACTCGGAATATCGACCGCGGCACGCCTGGCGACCAGGCAATATTCTCTGATGCGAAGACTCCCGAGCAGAAGCAATTGGCGAAGAGGAAGAGTCAATACTATGGGGATGTATTTGCGGCTCGAGAGTCCAACAGTTCTGCCCGTGAACGAATCCTCAAAGAGTCACCCATACTAGCAGATGTTAGGACCAATGTCATTGTGGGCTACCCCGCCTCTTCGTGCACTATACATTTGTTGACAATGCCTAGATCTCTGACGAGTACACCTTTATTACCGACCTGTCCTACAATCTTTCCACTCGATATCAACGACCCGAGAATTCGATTGTCGTCACGGTAGCTCACTCGTGTTGTATGCTTTTTGGCGGCAACTTTGATCCCGCCTACACACTTACCATAACTGCTCTAAACTCACAACTCCAGCCAGTCACGAACAAGCGCAACGCAGCTTTGCTAGGAAAGGCGATGGAAGAAGGTTTGGGAGTTGCTCCGAATCGAGGCGTAATCAAGTTCATATCTATGTCCGAGGACAATATGGCGACGGATAGCAAGACTATCACTGGCGAAATTGAGGAGCTAGAGAAGGAGAGCACTGAGAACAACTCGAGCCTACAAAGAAACTTGCCTAAGACGGCGATGAAGACCAAGCGGAGACATAGCATGAGATCGTTGCGGACGAACAAGAACCCTCTCCCAACGCACAATGAGCATGGCTCTCCAACACCTCCGATCAGCGATTGGGAGCGAGTGACCCCACCACTGCCTGCAATGCCAATCGAGAAGAGTCACATGGATCAGAGGGCTGAGAAAGCGCAGAGAATGAGCCGTAGGAAGAGTTTCATGGCTTCGATTTTTGGTAAAACAGGATGATGGCTCGTCAACTTTTGGTACGCTGGAGATGATGGACACGTAAGAGAGCGAGGATGACATGCTTTTGCTTTCTTGCACAGCGCGGCGTTGGGGAGCGATTCTGCATGCACATGACGATTGGATAAGGTATGACATTCATGACAGAGTAATAGATAATGTCCTCATAGATGGCTCATTGCCCATCAAATTAGAAGTTCTCAGACTTCCACTGCAGATTACTTGCCTTCTCCTCGATTGTGATGCCTCGAGGAGATTGCTGTACAACGTAATCGAAGCTTGAGGGGTGGGAGAGGTGTGACTTGCATTGTCCAGGATTTGATACTGCAATCGGCCTCGGATGCACCCCCCCTGTAGTCTCCCGTTATAAACAAGATCTGTTGGAGTACAGACTTGGATTCCAAGATCCCGCGCATAATCTTGTCGATATCTGTGAAGACTTACGGGGAAGTATGGACCGAAGCTCACCGCTTTTCCTCCCACTATCAGAACACTACATTATCATCAGGTCGTGAGACGAATACTTCAATTCTGTGGAGTATAAGACGACATGCCCATCTTTGAATGTCTCAATCCCAGACGAAAATGATAAAGGTTGCCGATTCGGCAGCCGCCAATCGTGGGGGTGTTCGCTTGTTTGCAGCGACATCGTCACCCCGCGAAATTTGGCGGCAAGGCTATGCTAACTGCAAATGTGAACCACGACTCATCTTTTCCAATCACCACCTCAACCACGACTTTACAAAGCCACTCTCTTGCCCAACCATTACATCTCCGACTCACTGTACTCGCAATTGGCTCTCTGGGGTCGGGCTGTTGCGGTGTCTTTGAGCTGCTGCACGTATCGGTTGAGGACTCGGTAGGTCACAGCTCACCCCAGCATCTCGAGATAAGGGGGCCGCGCGGAGAGTAGACAGGAGCTGATGATTTGTGCAGGCGGTGATTCGGATTGATATCAATTCAAGCAGGCAAGACTTGGGTAAGGACTCCTACCAAGTGGAAGCGTGGGCATATGCTGAGACTTTTCTAGCTTGTGGGAACACGTGAGCTGCCAACCCAGGATTTACAGTGTTGGCCACGATGGAGGTTCGTGATATTTTCTCTACTTCCAGAGCAAAGATCGTCTTTTCTTTCTACTTATGAGGATTTGAACTTCATGCCGAACCGTGGCGGTTGGTTCAGGCGATCCGCATTCCACAGATCTGATCTTCAGGGAGCACAGCATCTCGTGCCAGGAACGGCAGATGAAGATCGTGGACCCTTCTTGCAGCTCCTTTCAAGAAAAATGCATGGATGATGAGCCTCTGCTGTGCATTGGAGAAGGGGATTTGTGGCACCATCTCTCTGCATGATTCGAGATGGATCAGAGTCACCGGAGAGCGCGGAGCCACTCATTGCTGTCCGACGCTGAGTCACCAGTGGGATGGACGTCAGCACATGAGCTTCGTGTTTGCTACCCGGTTACTAAACGCGGTATATATCGTCTGATGAGTGTCAGTCGGTATCAAGAATGTCTGGCATCAAGGGAAGGTGCTGGCCTGCGCATCGCCGAACGGTCGAGTATCACATTCATGTACCCGATGCCGAGTCTTCGGAATCGGTCGTCAACCGAGACTTTCATGGACCGACGAAGGTTGCGCAAACAAATCACAAGGAGATTGCCTATTTCTATCTACCAGCGTTGAGGCACGGTGTGGGAGATCTCTGTACGATCAGCTTGCTCTTGCACTTCGCTCAGACTACCCCACACTCCCAATCCGTCAATTTCGTGACACGCACAGTTGCGTTCAGCTTCTATACTTGCTTCATCGTCCGCAATTTACTTCGTTTGCTGCATGCTGCAACGCCATGCCTCTTCTTGAGACTGGTCGGAGGAGGACCAAGCTGGATCAAAGCTACAATGGTCCCGCGCGTCAAGGTCCTGTTCGTCATATCAGTCCAGTCCAGCTTACTCTTGAACGTATTCATGAACAGAACCGAGCCAATGTCCAAAAGATTGATCCCGCAAAGGCTCCAGCGCCTGCTCCAGGTGCTGCCGCCAGAGGCAAGCCGAGATTACTGTTGATGGGTCAGCGCAGGTGAGCTTTGCAAGCTTGTCACCGTGACGTCACTAACCGTGAGTAGAAGTGGAAAGTCGTCCATCTCGAGCGTTGTATTCCACAAGATGCCACCCAATGAGACGCTGTTCCTCGAGTCTACGGCTAGGATCCAGAAGGATTCGATGCAGTGAGTTGCTCTGTCCTTTTTCATGTAGTCTCCATTGACAATTGCAGCTCTTTCATGGACTTCCAAGTCTGGGACTTCCCCGGCCAGGTTGACTGGGCTGATCCCTCCTTCGACCTTGACGCCATATTCGGTGAAATCGGCGCCTTGATCTGGGTCATCGATGCCCAAGACGAGTACCTGGAAGCCATCAACCGCCTCAACAGCACCATCCTAAACCTACAGCCCACCTACCCCAACATCAACATTGAAGTCTTCATCCACAAGGTCGACGGGCTCTCAGACGACTACAAGCTAGACATCCAGCGCGACGTCACACAACGCATACAAGACGAGCTCTCGGACCACGGCGTCGAGAACGCGCCCATCAACTTCCACCTCACCTCCATCTACAACCACTCGATCTTCGAAGCCTTCTCCAAGGTTATCCAAAAGCTGATCCCGCACCTGCCCTACCTCGAAGCCCTGCTCAACAACTGCTGCCAGAAATCCGGCTTCGAGAAAGCCTACCTCTTCGACGTCCTCTCCAAGATCTACATCGCGACCGACTCCTCCCCGGTTGACATGCCGTCCTACGAAATTTGCAGCGACTACATCGACGTCATTGTCGATATTTCCGAGATCTATGGCTGGAATCGCCCCGAAGAGTATATCGAGCGTCTGGAAGGCCCGCCGTATAACAAGAAGCTTGAGGATCAGGTTGCGTGCAAGGATGCCGAGAGCTGCATTGTCCTCACGGATGGAAGACGTCCGATATTGTTGAGGGAGGTTAATAAGTACCTTGCCCTCGTAGCAGTCGTGAAGGAGGGCGCGTACAGCAAGATGCCGGATATTATTGAGAATGTCAATGCGACGGTGGGAGGCTTGCTGCAGATCTTTGAGATTACCAGGAGAAGACAGCGAGCTTGAGGGGTGTGGGAAGGGCAGATGGGGTCGGCCAGAGTTGGATACAGGCCGGGAGAGCATTGTGGATGGAATGATACCATGGTTGGCGTTTGTTTTTATGGTTCCTTTATTCAAAAAAGTGGACATCATCGTTGATAGAGATGTCCACAGTGACCCAACTTAGGGACGAACACTGAGCGATGCTGAATGCGAATGCATGAATGAATCACAGAACGAGGACCCTGCGTCCTTGAATCGGGACTCTATCAAACTGCAGCCTTGTTGCATTAAATTGTCAAACAGATCCAGAATACTTCTTCGATGGGAAGTCGAAGGCGGCGCAACCCAAGCCTCTCCTTCCGCATATCCATGAAAAGGTTAATGTCTCTTCGCTGCATGATCCTAAATTCGGCGAGTTAGAACTTTAGCTCGTTGTCCGCGGATACTAAATCATCTGAGACCAGTTATTGTCAGGATTCAAGTGAAAATAGCCAAGGTCTTGACGACAAAAATCCCTTTCCATCTCTCCAAAAAAGAATAATCCGAACCAGGAGTTAAGTATAAAACCTGAATCCTCAAAAGCTTTCTTGGAACTATTGGGAGTTTGAGAAAGGGGTCGGTTCTCATAGTGGCGTCCCTTGAATCGTTTCCTTGATCTCAATCTTTGCAGACAGCTACAGACAGGGGAAAGGGAGTATTTATCTCCATTGTGAGTCCTACCAAACCCGTTAAGACTTTTGAGAAGCATACTCCAAAGTATCGACATGTTCTTGAATCAATGTGACTCAGTCTTTGCTTCTTTTGGCCGGCTTTCGCTTTTGAGCAGATTGACGTATATAATAGTTGACGGAGACCGAAATAAACTGTCTCTAAGTACGTGGAACATCGTATATAAGGAATTATGATTATTTTCCAAGCTGAATCTTATCCCATGGGTATCCATAACCATATATCATACAACCATTTCCAAAGACCCAAAGATTCCCGTTCACCACACAAACACCGCAATATTACTACACACCATCCATACACCCAACCAAGCCCCGCGAGACGGAAAGATTTGTATATACAACAAAAGAGAGTCCCATAAATGAATATGTAGGCCAAAATTGCCTAAGTCCCAGCGTCTGCAGTACCTGGCTCCGTGGCTGGCACCTCAGTCTCCGAAACCTCCGTATTCCTCACCAACGGCTCATTTACCTCCGTGGAGCTCCCCTCCCCGCTCCCATTGCCTCCACGGCCCTCCTCCGCAGCTTTCTGTGGATCCGTCGGCGTCTTGGACGTCTTTTCTTTCGGTTCCCCTTCTATCTTACTCCACCGGTTCCCAATCCACTTGAATCCACCTTTCTTCTCCTTCTCTTTCTTCTTTCCGTCTCCGTCTTCCCGCCAATCACTAACAAACCAATTATCTATCACCCATGCAAACCGACGCTTGCTCTCCTTCTTCTCCGTCTGCTTTAC
>Ga0302140_10007450_pt1 | contig 13693 bp, 10 predicted proteins | sample I_Bog_E1_1_FD_202095 | JGI IMG/M metagenome (GOLD analysis project Ga0302140, IMG submission 202095) | Peat permafrost microbial communities from Stordalen Mire near Abisko, Sweden - I_Bog_E1_1 | ecosystem: Environmental > Terrestrial > Soil > Wetlands > Peat | place: Sweden: Abisko, Stordalen...
ATTAAAAAAAAATGGTAAAAATTAAACAAAATTTTAAAATTTTTTAAATAAAATAATATCACATATGAAAAAATTTCGACTTTAATTAAACATTGTCAAAAATCATTGGTGAATATTGATAGGAAATAATTTTTGATTTTTTAGAGTTACTTTAATTTCATAATAAGAGAGAAGAAACTCTTTAAATTATTTAATTGCAGATTTAAAGAATTGATCAATCAAGAATTTAAATTATAAAAATAAAGAAAATTTCTATTTTTTTAAAAAAATCCAAATAGAAATTAAGGATCACAAAACTATGTCACAATGTGGTTTCAAAGAATTATTCAGCGATCTTATTTATAACTTGAGAAAAATCGAAGACTGTCCTGTTTCCGAAAACTACGAAATCATTCAGTTCTTCGAAAAAATCTACTCCTTAGTTTTTATCAGCGCTTTTGTGTTCTTTGTTCTCTTCAAGAAAAAAGTCCATGGTCCGGATTATTTTAATCAATTGAAAGACAGTTCGATTTTTGTGATTTTGGATGATTATTATAGAATCGTATACATTCAACATGACTCATTCGATGTGATTTTAACAAAAAACAATGATAATTTTTATGATTTTCTGGATATGCTAGATTGTTGCAAAACTCGATGTTGCATCCGAATTATGACTCCTATATCTCATATGCTTAAGAGATTTTTGTTGCCTATTCAAAAATTTTTATGGAAAAATAGCAAATCCATTTGTTTCTATCTTGTGGTCTTCGGCTACTTCTTTTTTTCTTCTGTTGAATATCTCACGAGTTTTTTAACGGCTCCTTGTTTAATTGATAATGCGAATATTTTCCAGAACCCTTTGTTGCTCACATATGGGTTCATCGACCTTATAATTTCCTCATGCACTAATTTTGTGTTTACTTTCATGATTTCTTTCATTTCAACCAGAAGAGAACTTTTGAGTTTCCATCCAAATGATATCAAAGGCAAGGCGTTTTTCTTCCATTATCATGTGAAAAAAGGGTTGATTTTTGCCTTGCTTGGGTTCTTAGTCAAGTTATTGTTAATGATTATCTCAGGACACACGTTTTTCGATATGTCTTTGGATCCAGCTTCGAATGTCTTTTGGATGGCCAGAGCGATATTTTTCTTGTTTTTGATTAGATGGTCGCATTCAAGGAAAAGAGTTCAAATCAGCTGCAATTGCGAATATTTAAAGGAGGAGTCCAAGTTCTTTCAAATCCAGAACTTCCTCTACAAGCATCGATGGAATTTTGAAAAAATGATGAATTTTAAGACAAAAAAGGAAGTTTTAATGGACAATTTGAAGAGCAAGCTGAAAGAAGATGTCTCATTGAAATTTGGACTGTTTAAGGAAATGGTGGCTGTTCTGGAGAATCAGAAATTTAAAAACGTGATTATTAAGAAAAATGTGGTGGATTCGGGTTACCCTGCATTTTTGGCAACTCTTTTGATGTGTTATTTCGGGTATTATATTGTGGTGACGGTTTTGAGCACTCTAACATTAATGAACTCACGAAGTCTGACTGAATCGTGCTTTTTAAATTCAGTGATGGTATGTTATAATTTAACTGATTTTTTTGAGGTCATTTGCTTTCCTTATTTGTTTTATATGACAACGAGAAAGGATAATTTTTATTTATAATTTCCAAAAAATGGACGAAAAAATTATTCCAAATCATTTTTTTTTTAGTTTCTGAAAAACCAAATTTTTTTCGAGCAAAAAATAAATTAAGAAATGTCCCACAAAACAAATAATAAAAAGAATGTCCCTTAAATTCAATATTATAAAAAATAATATTTTTTCTTCCCACAACGTTTTTAAACTATCAAAACTTTATTGTAAAACTTATCTTCTTTCCATCTTCCCTTAACTAAACAAGAACCTCTTCCTACCCAGTTCACACCCGCAACTGCTGCACAGATGTTTCACATCTTGGCAATCTTCAATGCAAAATGGAATCAAACAACATCCAAAAACACACCCTACCATTGCCACCAACAAAGCGGCAGTCCAGGTCCCGGCCCCAGCTTGTAACACAATTTGTGTCGGAACGATCCTTTGACAATTAAAACAAAACAAATTTTCACTAAATCTGGAAACAGGGACAGTCCTCACTTTTAAAAAATTTCAAAATTCCCAAATTTTCTATAATAGGTTAACTTTCTTGTCTCACGTCTATCGGAATCCCATAACTCAAAGGTGGAGGCAGTTGTTGTTGGACTATCGGGGTCATGGAGCTGGGTTGTTGGGGAAAGGGGTACGGCTGACCTAATATATAGCCTGGTTCGGGTTGATATTGGGGGTATTCGTTTGAAGGGGGCGGTTGATTCTGGGATTGGAGGGGATCTGGGAAAAGCTGCATATTTTCTGAAGGAAGGATTGGCGGCTTTGGGTGGTCGAATTCCTCGTATTTATTTTCTGCCATAGTGACGATTTTTTTTCGAATTTATAAACAATGTTTCTAAAAATGATTTTAATATAAAAAGGTTTTCTTCTTCTTTAAAACTAAACAAAAACTAACAAAAAACGTGTACTAAATCAAAAAAATTCATTGAAATTTTTAGTCTCTTAATCAAATTTTAAACTGTTTCCTTATGAACTGCTTTATAGATATTCCTTCTCGTATAATGATTTTAACACGGCTTCCGTGAATTGAGCCTTGCCCAACCTTCCGATCTGTTTGATATCCTCTTTGAGCAGCCATTCATTGGCATTCACTGTTTTCAGATCCTCTCCACCTTTCAAATGACTAAATACTTCATACAAATCCTGTGCCTGCACATATCCATTGGCATCATAATCCATGAAAGTGAACAATTGGTCAGCCTCCCACCTGGTTTTAGAAAGACATTGACTGCAGTTATAATTCGCGGCGTATGAAAAGGTATTGTCTATAGTCATATAGGCGAACTCTCTCTCTGATAGCCCATCAGATCCATCCACGTTATAGGTTCCGTACATGAATTCTGCCAAATCATCCAAACTTCCAGTTAACATCCATTTGTTTGTCGACATACCCCTTTTGATGTTTGGGACCTGTAGTGTCGTGGCTCCGCTCTTTAAAAATGTTGTTTAATTCATAAAAAAATCGATGAGAATGCCTTTCATAATGGTTTTTAGAAAGGTCATTCTGATCATTCGATTTATAAATCGCACCGTATAAAAAAATTTCTTTTTGCGATGTTTTTAAATATTTTTTTTAAAATTGTCAAATGCAGCTTGAAAAAAAATTCAGTTAAATTTTTTTTCAATGCCTGCGCTTTGAACAATTTTCATAAAATGCATTAAAAAAAACATTTCTCTCGAAAAAAAAAACTGCATCAAGCATACTTATATAAAATTTTGTATATAATTAGCTGCTAAAGCAAGCTCGTTAAAAAATTTTTAGTTATATTTACTGCGAAATCTGTAAATCCGGCTTGAATCTCTGTCTTGAATCCTGATGCCAGGAAATTGCCTAGGATAGTGCTGATGAGCAAGGCGTACCCTTGTGAGAAAATCTTCTTGTTGAGAATGTCCTTTTTCTGAACGCTGACGTTTTGTGAGACTTTGGTCATTTTGCTAAATTCTTTTGAAAAATGGGTGATATTTTAGGATTTATAAAAATCTGGAAATCTTAACTCTTCGGTTTTTCTGGACAATTGCCTGAATACACCCAAGTATTATTCTTCAATGCACTGAGATAGGCCGGTGTAGTGGTGGTTGTTGTGTCTTCAATGCCCGCATTGTCTCCTTTTTTGAGAAAGGCTCGATGGGAAAAGACGATGGTAAGTAGAACGAAAAGGAGAAGAAAATGGTAAAGCTTCATTTTTGGTAAAAAGTGGGGTTTTGTTTTAAAACAAATAAAATCAATAATTTTTAATTACGAGGAAAATTTCAAGATTCAGAAAATGCCATTTTAAAATTTATTGAGGTTTCAGATTTTTTCAAAATTATTTTTCAAATTTCTTCAAATTTCATTTTTTTCGTGTTTCTAAATGTTTTTAAAAATGTTTTTTTTCCAATAACATTAAATTTTAAAAAGTTTCTAAACTGAAATAATTACAAAAAGCCACCAATGTTACAGTTTATTTAAAATTCTCTTCAAATTGGCATAAATCTTATCTTTTTTCCGTAGTTTCTCGCCCAACGCCTCTCCTAATTTATACGGGTCTTCCTCTTTATAAAAACTTATATAGTTTGAATCTTGATTCAGACTTCTATTAGATAATTTTTGCAATGCAAGCTCTTTAATTTTCCGATTATTAGTGGATGGTCTCATGAAATTCACATATCGTTGCGACTTTTTCCAATAATTATTGTTTTTGCTCTCACAAACATTTGATAAATTGCCTAGATTCGGCTTAGAATTGCTTCTTTGTGCCCTTATTGTAGAAAGAGCCAGACCTTTAATGTTCTTGCAGCTGTTTTCTTCACTATAACGCCTTTCAAATATGGGATTAGAATGTTCCTGAGGCTTGGATTTTTTTATGTTTTCATTGATTTTCTCCTTGGAGAAAAAAAACAACTCCTTTTTTGTATTTAAGTCGAAGGGATATTTGTTCAATTTGTAGAACAGCTTTGACTTGTTCTCTAGGTATTGTTGCAAATTGGTTTCGCAAATTCGCAGTTCTTCCACTTCTTCAGAAACTGACTCAATGGTTGAACTCGTAAGCTTCCGGATCACGTGGCCTTGGTCCTTGGGGGTGCTGCTCCAAGGGAAAAAGTATTGGTTCACACTTTTACGGGCAGCATTTATATTAAAAAACCGGCCTATGAAAAATTATAAAATAAAAATATCCGACAAAAAAAAAAAAACTGCAAATAAAAAAAAAAACTCTATAAATTTAAACTGAAAAAAACGTATAAAATTTATAACAAACAGACATTTTTTATTCCAAAATGTAAATTTAACCCAAAAAAAAGGCTAAATATGAAAAATTTAGAAAAAAACTTAAATAAAAACCGTTGTTTTTCGCAGTTTCTGACAACCCTTGAATTCTATTTTTTCTCCATTCATTCTTTGATGTGTACAATTTCTTGAAACTCATATAAAATTGTGGAAAATTCTTCATCAATAGTCCGAACCTCTATTCCCAACCCCAAAAAATGACCCAGAGAAAAAATTTCTTCTTAACTTTCTTACTAATCGTATATAATTTCGCGAACGTCACAGTCATAGCCGAATAGCTTCTTCTTTCTTTCTCTTCAATGATATCTTCTTCTCCTACAAGGTTGAAAGCCCCTAGTTTGGCTATATTAAGCATTTTTTTCCCTTTTTTTGAAGTTCCTCTTCTGAAATTAAAGCTTTCCTTGATTTCTACTTCATTTAATTGCCTTGTGATTTCGACTTCCCCCCTGACAATCACATAGAAAGCGTTGGCTTTTTCGCCTTCGTGGAAAATCATCTGATTTGGGGGCATTTCCAACTCATTGAAATAATAAATGACCCGCATTAAAGCAGAACTGCTGGATTCGTTTTGATTCATTTCGAAGAGTTTTTGAAAAAACTCGAATTTTTCCTGCGACTCCCTTATCATTTTTGCGAAATCACGCTCAAAATCATCTTTCAAAAGGGTCAATACACTCAAATCGTCAAGAGCTAGGATACTTGCGGACCGTGGTTTATTATTACTTAAGGCCACTTCACCAAAACAATCTTTTTCTGATAGAACTTTGATCATTTTGAACACGAATAATTCCTCTTCGAAGTATTTCTTCTTTAATTCTGGGGTTTGTATGAAAAAATTCTCATAAAACAACTCATTTGAAGGTTGTTTTTGGGCTGACATTGGCATAAAGTTGGGACTGATCCCAGGGGTTACCATAGGTGAGAGCGTATTTAACGATTTTACCTGTCTCAAAATCAATTCATTGCGATTCGTTCTGATTTCATCTGAACTTTGAGGCACGAAGACACCGATTCGGCCTTTAAGAATCAAATAAAACTTGTCTGCTTGATCCCCTGCGTTGAAAATGATAGAACCTCGTGAAAAATGCTCGAAACGGAAATGGTTAGAAGAGTGACGGATGAAATTCAAAAGATCTTCTGATTGAGGAAAGGATTTGGTGAAGAAAGAGATCTCTTTGAGAAGCAGGAAAAGGGTTCTTTGATGGGATTCTTCGAAGAAAAGCGATTGGGAAGAGTCTCTCGATTCGAGAAAAAATAGGATTTTCTAAGCAAATATTAATAAGAGTATGTTTATTTGTTTATTTATATTATAATTTTGGGGGGGGGGGGTACTTGAAGGTGGTCTTTAGAAGGTTTAGTTGATAAAAAATCTGAAATCATAGAATAAGTTAATGGATTGGGGAGTGTTGATTAAAAAAGTATAGGGAAATAAAAAAAATTTTTAAGAATATTAATATAATTTGATTTTGTTTTGAAGAGGGGATTGGTGTGGTTGAATGAATGAGAGGAATTTTTATGTTATTTTTCGAAAAGTTTCATTTTTTTGAAAAATTTGGTGATTATTTGGAAAGAGAAAGAATGTTTTTATGAAAGCAACAATTTTATTGATAAATTTTTTTTTGGAGTTTTCTAAAGTAAAAATTATTTGGATTATTTCAAAAATAAATTATCTAAAAAAACTTTTTTTTTTAAAATGGGGTGCATCCCAAAAGATTTAATTAAAAATATTTATAAAAAAAAAATTATAAAAAACCATAGGGAAGCTCCTATTTAAAAAAAAAAAAAAAATTTGTATTCCTGTTTTTAATAAAAACACAAAAAATCCAAATTCCAAATTAAACACCAAAAAAAATGAAAACAGCAGTCCAGATCTTCAATCGTTCCAAACTTCTTCAAAACAAAGCCCAAGCCTTCGCCTTCCAGGAGGACTCTTTAAAGTCCCATCATCTATCAGCATTTTACCAATCATCGGCTGACCATCTTTGTTATCAACTTTCCTGCATTCGTAAAATTTTTTCTAACATTGCCATAATAAGCTCAGCCCCAGATCTTATTCTGAAGCAACTTCCCTCTAGTAAACAGTAAATAAAAGCTCTCAAAATTTGAAAATATCCCACTTTTTCTAATAAATTCTTTAGATATTCAACCTCAGAACCTTTTCCTATGTGACACCTCTTTCGAAGCCTTAAATTATAGCCTTTCTAATCTAAAGAAACAAAACCTCGACCTTTTGAAGAAATTCCCCAATTGTAAAGTCCATCCATTAGTCATCGAAGAGGAAATCTGGTGTTTCAAGCCAGAAAGTCTAGATCTCGTAATTTCGCATCATAATCTCCATTGGGTCAATAATTTAGAGGTGTCCCTTATGAGAATTTTGGATTCTTTGAAGCCTGATGGAGCTTTCATAGGTCTCATTGTCTATAAATTTAAATAATATTATAATATCCTTATTATTAGGATGTGTGCAAGGGGCTGACACTTTGGAAGAATTAAGGATTTCCACAACTTTAGCTGAATCCGAACGATCAGGAGGAATCAGTCAACATGTTAACCCTTTCATTTCAATCGTGGATCTGGGAAATCTAATAGCCAGATGCAAATTCAATCTTCCGACTGTCTACACTGAGAAAAAACAACTGCTTTTTGATTCATGTGTCCATTTAATGCAATTTCTTCAGAATATAGGAGAAAATAATGCCTTAATCAATAAAAGACCACCTTTCGCTTTGATTGAAACTATGTTGGCCACAGCTGCGATTTATGATAATTTGTTTAGATATCAAAAGGATGAAAAAAAACTCGTGGTCAGCACTTTTGAAGAAATTTACTTCTTGGGATGGAAGTATCATGAAAATCAACAAAAACCGAAGAAACGAGGCACTGCGGAATTCTCGTTGAAGGAATTACAAAAAGAAATCATTGAATTGGAAGGAGAAAAAAACGCGTCGAAAGTAGAATATGGAGAGATTTGTGAGCCTGAAGATGAGGGGAAAGAAGTAAAAGCTAATGAGAAGAATAAAAAATAAAAAAATAAATTTTTTTGGGTTAAATTCAAAGTTAAAATGTTGAAAAATGAATTTTTCTTCAAGATTTGCTGATGAATTATTAAGAAATAGTCAAATTTTTCCAATACTATCTAGAAAATCAATATTTTAATATTTTTCGCATCAAAAGGATTTAAAACCCTTTTTTCCCCTAAAAAATGAACAAAATTCAACGTAAAGATTCTAATGAAATCAAAGAGGACATCCTTCAAAAGCTGCTTTTATTCAAAGCATTTCAACAAATCAAAGAGGATCTCGAAATTCCTTCCAAAGAAGCTTCTGAGAATAATGAAGGAAACTCTTTGAACATGAGCGAAGAGGTCTTTTCTGAGAATTCAGCCCCTGAGAAAATCGATCAAGATCAGCTTTTTTTCAATCAAAAAAGAGAAAGAATCAAAAGAAAAATCGAAGAAGAAGTTACGATAAAAAACAACAAGTCGAAGGAAAAACTCCCAAAACAAGGACTTCAAAAAGGCCAGAATAAGAATTTTATCGAGAAAAACTCCAATGTGATGATGGGAAAGGATAAAGCTTTAACTAAAAGACTTAATGGCATGTCAGTCCGCATAAATCGCAAAACAAATGGCAGTGATAAGAGGAAATAATATGGAAATACAGCTTTTTTTTGTTATAGTTTTGTTAACAGTTTTTTTACATTTTCGGTGTTAATATAAACAGAACCAAAAAAAGGGTTTTTAAGTATTTTTAGAAGCCTTGGCCTAATAATATAATATAATCATAATAACAAAGAAATTCGCTGGTTTTTCCGAGAAAAAATTATATAATATAAAACTTAATAAAAAATGTGCCATTAATATCTTAACAAGAAAATTCCTCAAAGCAGTTCTTACCTTTAAAAAACTGTTTAATTTCTCTTTAAATTCATTGAATTCAGGAGACGATCTCCTGAAAAAAGAAATCAACGATCGGATAAAGACAAATGAAGAATTAAACACCGAGACCAATATTAATCTGCTCAGGAAAACATCCATAATCAACCCTATATTAAATAAAGTTCATCCAACCCCTAAGAATCGTCAAATTCTAGAAGCTCCTAATTCTGAGGGCTCAAATAACACGCCTACTTTAGACAAGGGCTTCTCTTTCTATAAATTAAATAGTATCGTAGAGCTGGATCCTTGGACCTTAAGGAAGACTTTGATTAGATCGGTGATCATAGCTTTTTTTGAGTTCCTATTTGAACTTTTGGCTGTGATTAATCTCGTTTTAATGACTTATTATCGATTGGAATATTTAGCCGATAATTATATTGATATATGCTTCGCGATAGAGATCGTGGTCTTGATTTTTTTCCTTTTAGAGTCTATCAGTCTGATCCGGATGGCAATACGAAATTGGGTTTTTTCTAATGAGTTTTATCTGAGAATTTGTTGCAACATCCTGATGATTTTTCAGATATGTTGGATGCTTTCCCAACAACCTTTCCTGACCAAAAGTCCAGACGTGACGATTTTGATAAATGTTATCCGATCATTCAGGATCTTCGGGATAAAGAATTTCTTTGAACAAATCAAGAAAGCTGTTTCTCCAGAAGAAGGTGATACAGAAAATATCTCAGTCCAAATGAGTTATTTTGTGTTGGTCAGTGTGATAAACATCGTTTCAGCGATTTTTATCGAGGCAACGTTATTTTTGGCATTTGACGCACTTGAACAATATAATGGTTACGTGAAACCGAATGTTGATAATTTTGAGTATATTTCAGCGATGTATTTCGCGATGGTGACTATCACTACGATTGGTTATGGAGATATCTATCCAACGCTAACTTCCACAAGGATGGTCATGATTTGCATCCTTTTCTTGAATCTATCGGTTGTTAGTGTTTTTCTAGGTAAACTCACTGATGTGATTTATTTGATTTCCCCTTATATAAAGCAATATAAATATAAAAACCATCTGATAATAGCTGGAGAAATGCCTATGACTTTCCTGAGGTATTTCCTCTTGGAACTACAAGAATCTGATAAAATCCAAAGGAACCTTTTTAACGAAAAAACCAAACTTGGTCATGTGATAATCATGAATAAAAAGGAACCCAGCTCCGAAATGAAAATTCTTATGAATGATCCTGTCTTTTGGTTCGAAATTGACTATCTAATGGATGATGTTCAGGGCAAAAGCTGGTTCAAATTGAGTAATCTCAAACAAGCGAATCATTTGTTTCTTTTCTCTTTAAGTTCAAAGGAAAATGAACAAATCATGGTGCAAAAGGATCTATTGATCATAGCAATAGGGAAGAAAGTAGAGGCGGAATTCGATACCACTATGACATTAGTACTTTCAACTGATACTTGTGAGAATTTTGCTTCATCTTTCTCGAAAAAAGTCACTGTGATCTCACATCAATTACTTAACAATCAATTGATCGCCAACTCTTTAGAAAACCATGGCTTCAACACATGGTTGACCCATTTGATGACATTAAGAGAGAAAGAGATCCCATTTGTATCAGAATCTGAAGGAAGAGAAAGCAATTTCTTCAGATTATTTGAATATGCTAAAAGCATGACTCAGGAAGTTTATACAATAAGTAACCGATTTTATGAAAAATCTGTAAAAAATGTTAAATTTCTTTTTTTTTTTTTAAGAATTTCCACCTTTTTTCTTCGAACGGTATTTCAGTCAGGTCGTCAGAATGCTTTATTTCAGCCAGGTGGATTTTCCTGATCAAAACCAATTAGAGGAATTAGATTCTGCAGAACTCATCAAACATAAACTTTATTCGAAAGAATTTTGTCTACTTTTGATTGGAGTGGAACAAGGTAACACCAAAAAAGATCATCGAAGACATCTGCTCATCAATCCTGTGAATTATATTATAAAGAATGAAGATGTTGGTTATTTTGTCGCGCAAAGCAGGGAATCCGCACTTAAAACACTTCAAAAAATAAGTCAAGAAGGTGCTGGTTTGCTTAGATATGAACAAATCATTGAACAATATGATAAATTCAATTTTATGGAGCACATGAAAACAACTATTCATACTCTTTATGAAAATCTCATAAATCAAAGTAAGAACTGGAAACAGAAAATCCCACCTTATTCAGCAAAAAAAGATAACATTTTTGATCTCAACCTCGGAGATTCGATCCGCGGCTACTTTTCTAATCATATAATCATCAAAGGAAGTCTGTTGGATTTCAAAAACATCATACAAATCATCAGGTTTTATTCAGATCGTCCAATTCTGATCTTTTCTCAAGATGCTGTGGATTTTAGCAAATGGACCAAAATCAAAGAATCATATCCCAATGTTTATTATATTCGTGGGATCCAACATTCTCTCGATCATATCACTGAATTAGAACCCAAACATGCTTATAAGATCCTTGTGATGTCTCAAAGTCAGGATGCGTTATTCCTAGATACTGATACTATTGTTTTTGCGAGAATCCTCAAGGATTTCTTCAAAGTGAAACGAATTCTTGTTGAATTAGCAGATGAATCCATGATCCGTTTTCTTGAAATTAGGCCGAAATTCAATCTTCTGCATAAAAACCTCGATTTGAGCTTCTTTTGGCCCAGTTTCGTCAGTGGAAACATCCATTATAGCTCTTTATTGATGTCTCTGGTTGCAAGATCGTTATATAACTCCAATTGGATCTTTTTCTTTAAGGAATTATCAAACCCAAGAGTTTATAACGACACCCAGATCAATAATGAGAAAATCATTAAAGAAAATTCGAACCTTTGCACCTTGGAAATCACAGAGGAAATTGCGAATAATGTGGTAATTTATGGCAAATTGCAATATTTACTCATGAGCAGCAACCCTTGTATCATTTCTTTGGCCTTAATGAAGAAAAGAAAGAATGAAGGAAGACTCACGAACATTTTATTTGAGAAAATGGTCAAAAATGCTTCTCGGAAAATGGGCCATTTGAAAAACAATTTCATGGAAACAATGAATTCATTATATGGCACTAAATTCTTCCTCACAAACCCTGCCTATTTCACCAAATTAAGTCCGGGAGATGAAGTTTTGGTGCTCGGAATGGACAATTTGAAATTGAAAATCAATGAGAATATCAAAGTGGAACACCAATTTATAGATAAATTAAAGAAAAACCTCATGTTGCCACCTATCAAAAAGAAAAGAACTTCCATGTTGGTTTCCATCGCTGAGGCTAAGAAGAAAACTGCAGAGGTGGAATTTAAAAATCTGTTCAAAATCCAGGCTTTGGAAATGATCAAAGGGTTGAATGAAACGATGAAGAAATCTATCGGTTGTTTTGAAATGTTGAACAGGAGAGAATTGGTGTGGAGAAACGAACAGGAAGAAAATAAAAAAAATTAAAAAAGTTATAAAAATACAATAATCAAAATTTCAAATTTGTTTTAAATTTTTTTCAATTCATTTGAATGATGTGGTAAATCAAAATAGTAAAATAAAAAAAAAATTATTTGTTATAGAATATCGTTTTTAAAAATTAATTCTATAGAATATTTGATTTTGAAAAAAATAGATTTTTTAATTGGCTAAACCTGATTCCACATTTTGAAAAATTCTTATAAAAAGTTCATTTTTCGTAGGAACCATTTGATTTAAATAAAAGCTTTGCTTTGATGATGAAACAACATCTTATGATTTTCCTAATTATATTTTTTATGTTTCGACATGAATCAAATTCCAGTCAAGTGGATGATTGTTTTGGAGTCTTTAATCTTGAAAATCTTCTCACATTTGAAAATAATTTAAACTCTGCCTCTAAAGAGTCTGTTATAACTATAGGTTCAACTGGAGCTGGTAAAACAACTCTTATAGAGTTTTTGACTGGTAAATCTTTGAAAGTAGTTCCATTAGCTAACAGAAGAGAGCAATACGCATTCGAATCATCTAGTGGGAACATTGGGGAAGGTCATGTTTCAAAAACCTTGTTTCCAAAAAGCTATATAGATCAGAAGAACTCAATCATTTATTGGGATGTTCCTGGATATGATGATTCTCATGGTCCTGAATATGAGATTCTTAATGAAATTTCAATTAATTCGATCTTTAAATCATCTAAACAAATCAAAGTGATTATGGCTGTCGAGGAGTCACATCTTTTGAGTAATAGAGGACAGACGTTTATAGATTTTATGAGAAGAATATCTCAGATGTTTCAAAATATTAATTACATAGCGTATTCCATTGTTTTTGTTTTAACCAAAGCCCATAATATTCTAAATATTCCAAATGAAATTCAAAACATAGCAAATAGTTTATCCGTGAAAGATAACCTTATTAAAGATTTTCTCATAGATTTAATAAATAATGCAAAATTCGAGAAGTTTGGAGCTCCTCAAAAAGACACTGGAGAATATAGCAATCCAAAAGAAGTTGATGCTATTTTAAAAGCTATACAAAATAGAAAACCTCTTTTAAATTCTGATGTAAATTTCTCGATTTCCTCTAAAGCAGAGGTATTTTTATTAAAAGCTTTGAGTTGTCTTCAAAACATTGTTAATGAAATTCTGAAGAATTTAAAACAATTCCTTTTGAACAAAATCGATTCAGTTGATTTAAATGAATTGACCAACCTTCATGATATCTTTTCTAAGGGAGATACTATAAACAGTGACACAGAATTTATTGTTTTTTTAAATAAATTGACAACTTTTCAAAAAGATTCAGAATTCTCTTTCAAATTAAGTACCTTAACAAAAATTCATGAAGACATTATGAAAAGCTTTATTTGCAAGTTCCGACCTGATCCAATTATTGATAAATCTACAATGAATGGT